>MTKZ01129900.1_pt1 | contig 11020 bp, 7 predicted proteins | sample 1042781 | NCBI WGS metagenome assembly MTKZ01 (sample SAMN06212207, study PRJNA360539) | anaerobic digester metagenome | biome: Wastewater treatment plant; material: sludge; isolation source: anaerobic digester fed with sludge from wastewater treatment plant | place: Denmark: WWTP Viborg ...
ATCTCGATCACCTTGGTTCGGTCACGTTCGGCATAGACGGCATCGGTGACGATCGCGCTGGCGTGTCCCAGGGTGAGTTGGGCAGCCTCAAGCCCGAACTCGCGCCGCAGATTCGTGGCCGCATTATGGCGGAGCTGGTGCGGGTGAAACCGATGTTCCCGATACCACGCTTTCAACGCCTCCCACTTCCGTTCCTTCTTCAGGCGAGCATGCCAATCCTTGACCTTCTCCTCCTTTCGTCGTGCAAGCTCCGGCGGTGGCGGAAACGCGTATCTGCAGGCGTATTCGATCGCCCGGCGGTAGGCATTCGTCGTGTACTGCTCCCCTGGAGACCTTTCCGGAATCTCGACGACGTTCGTTCCAGGTCTGTTCCCGCACGACAATGGGGTGGTCCGCTTCGCGTGCCGTTCCTCACGCCGATCTTCCTCCGCCTCGGTTGGACTGAACAAGTAGTCCGTCTCGTCCCGATCTGTCAGGAATGGCTGGAGGATGTCCTGGGCCCGCGGGCCGAAGTAAATGACCCGCTCGTGTTCACGATGAGCGTTCTTGTGCCTCAGCGGCCAGTATGACCACACGCCGGTTTGCCTGTCGATTTCGACGTCGCACACACGCAGCTCAATCAACTCCCCGGCCCGGGCGCCCGTGAGCAGCTGCAACTCGACCAACCCTCGGACCGGTTTGCTGAGGAAAGGCCGCACCGCGTCGACCATGTCCGATGGCGCTGGACCCACTCTCGGATGCTCGCGGGCAGACGTGCGGCCCCGCTTCAGGGGTTCGAGCGTGCACAGTGCCTGGTGGACGGTCACGGGCACCAGCTCCTGGGCCGCAGCCCACTTGAAGACGCGCCGAATCCGCTGCACCTGCTGATTGATGTACTTCCGGGACCATGGCCGCCGGGGCGGCTTCTCTGTCCGGTCGCCGCGGATCATCTCCTCGCGAAGCAGCCGCAGCTTCTTGCATNNCGAGCGGTACTCGCCCTCGTCATATGACTGCTCGGCCCACCGGTAGAAGTCGCGGACGACCTCTGCGATGGTGAGGGCGTGTGGGTCGGCCGCGCCGGGATCTTCGATGAAGGCGGCGGGAAAGCGCCGGCCAGCCGCCTCCCACTCGGCGATGAGACGGTGGTATTGTTCCCGGCTCCGCGGCGTGCCGTAGTCTCCGAGGTGGTAATCACGGCGGCGCTGCGAAACGGCATCCGTCAGGGTCACTAGTGCTTGGGAATCGCGCTGACGATAGGACGGAGTACCTGCTTTCCTGGGCATCGGAAGTGCCTCCTGTTCGGCGTTGCGCGGTGTAAAACCGCGCTAAAACGCGTCTCAGGCCGCACTGCCGACCGTCGGCAGGTCCCCGTAAACCGCGGGGTCGGCTAGGTTTATCGTAACAGCCACCGGTCGGATTCGAACCGACGACCTGCGGTTTACAAAACCGCTGCTCTGCCGACTGAGCTACGGTGGCCTGTACCGTGTATGCCAAGACGGTACTCCGTCGCGTCGAGCTTTTCAATATGCGCCACCTCAAGCACCACGGCCACCAGCGGCGCAACGGCCGGCCTCACAGGCCGTCCTCGTCGTCGTCCGGCACGGCCAGCACGGCCCATGCGGGGTACGTGGCGTCGTCCCCTTTGGCGGCATGCCACAGAATCCGGTTCAGCGTGTCCTCGTCGGCCTTGTCCACGTCGTCCAGCGGCAGCTCGAGTGATTTCAGCGCCCACTTGCGCTGAACCGGGTCACGGATCGCCTGCAGCGGCGGATTGAGCTGGTCCAGGGGGATCCGGTTAGGGACCGCGTCGTAGGGCGCGAAGTCCGGCGAATCCGTGAAGCACGTCGTCATCGGCGTCGCGGAGGCGTCGAATTGGTTCAGCGGCGGCAGCCCGAGCAGCAGCTCCATCGTTTTGAACATGCTCGTCTGATTGTAGTTGGTGCTGTCGACGTACTGGCGCTTCGTGTACGGGCTGATGACCAGCGCGACCGTGCGGTGCCCGTCGATGTGGTCGAAACCGTTCTGCGGATCGTCCTGGACGACGAAAATGCACGTGTCCTTCCAGAACGGGCTGTGGCTGATCGCCTCGACAATGCGGCCGAGCGCCAGATCGTTGTCCGCCAACGCGGCGTCCGGCGTCGGGCGGCCGGGCCGCGTCCCCGCGGTGTGGTCGTTGGGCAGCAGCATGATGCAGAAGTCGGGCATTGTGCCGGCCCGCTCGAACTCCTTCAGCTCCTTGATGAACTCGCCCGCGCGATAGACGTCCGGCACGTTGTAGGGAAAGCCGATGAAGGTCGGACAGAGGTAAGGCTCGAGTGTCTTGATGGTGGCCGTGGCCCGAATGTCGATCAGATCGGTCTGATGGACGAAATCCTCGTAGCACTCCAGGAATGACGGCATGTCCTGCTTGCCGGGGTCCCGCCACTTGATCGAGGCGGTGACAAACTCGCCATAGACGCGCAGGGTCTTGCCATGCCCCAGCACGTTGTCCCAGATGAATCCGCTCTCGGCATACGCGAGCGCGTCGCCGCCGTCGTACGGGTAGCTGCGCGGCCACCCGCCGTAGGATTTTTCGATGTAGTCCGTCACATATGCTTCGTCGGTCCACTGGTGCCCGTCGGCGCTGAGCGTGCCGCTGCAATAGAAGTTGTCGAAAAGCACGAACTGCTCGGCAAGCCGGTGATGGTTGGGCGTCACTTCGCGGCCGTAGATACACAGGCTCGGGTCCCCCTCGCCCTGCGACAGGTCCCCGAAAACCTGGTCGTAGGTTCGATTCTCCTTGATGATGTACACGACGTGCCGGAACACGGACGGCTCGCCGTGTCGCTGCGGCACCGGCCGCGGCGCGACGCCCGCACGCGGGGGCGAGAGCGCACTGATCGCCTGCGTCATGCGATTGTTGGTCAGGACCTGCTTCGTGTGGGCCGCCAGGCCATCATCGCCGGGGATCGGGATGATCGACACCGTGCCGCTGTAATCGTGTGAGTTATAGCCGAAGACCGTCTCCCCTTTGACCTTGCGCTTTCCCCGCCAATCCGTCGCCCGCGAACCGATGCCCTTGACATTGACGACGCACAACGCGTTTCGTTTGGCGTCGTACACGATTCCCGCCGGATACCAGCCCGTGGGAATGTGTCCCAGGAGCCTGCTGCGCGGCTCGGCATTCGGGTTGGGTGCCGAAGACGCCGCCCGCCCTCCCGTGGCCTCGCCAAGCTGAATGACCGCGACGGAATTGTTCGTTCCGTTCGAAACATAGAGCCTGCCGTCAAGCTCCACCAGCGCGTTCGGCGCACTGCCGAACAGCGGAATCCCGTCCGGTCGGGTCGAGAGGGTCTCGATCAGCCGGGCCTCGAAAGCGTCAATGACCGAAACCGTGTCACTGTTCGCGTTCGCGGCGTACACGACGCCGCCCGGACCGGCCCACAACCCGCACGCGTGCCGACCCACCACAATCTCCGAAAGCACCCGATGCTCTTCCAGGTCTACAACCGAGACGGAACCTTCGCTGGCGATATGGCGCACCGGATCAACCTTCACCGGCGCGGCGTGGCCGGATGGACCCGCAGGATCGTTGTCCGTGGGCAGTCGGCCGGCCCAGTTGCTCACCACGGCCCGGCTGGGGTGCTCGTCGCCCGGCCGCGTGATCAGCACCACGTCGTACGGGGCATTCCCCACCGCAATCTCCCGGACCAGCTCGCGCTGGTCCAGATCGATCTCGCCCAGCGTATTGTTCAGGTTCAGAGCGACATAAAGACGCTGTCCGTCCGGGGTCACCGCCAGGCCGGCGGGCAGTGCATTGCGGCCCTGCCGCCCCTTGAGCAGAATGGGTTCCTGTGCGGTAAGTCGGCCATCGGTGCCGACACCAAATACCTCGATCGTCCCCCGAATACACGACGCGTAGAGGCGTTTGCCATCCGGGGTGTACGAGATGCCGTTGAAGCTCCCGCCCCCGTTAGGCGTCGCGTACGAAACCTCCTGAACCACCTGCCGCGATTCAATATCGATGACCGCGATCTGCTTATGGCCAAGGGCGGCCAGGTGTCCGCCGTCCGGGCTGATGGCCAGATCCGTCGGACGTCCGGCGAAACTCACCTGCCAACCCGCGGGCGCGAGCACCTGGTTCGTCGGCACGATTACGCGCCCGTCCGCAAGGGGCCCCACGCGCCCCGCATCGTATTCCGCAACCTCGGCGGGCCTGGAACTCGCTTCCTTCTGGCCGAAAACGGACGACCCGAACCAACAGGAAACCACGGCAATTCCTAAGACAAGTCGCATGGCGAACTCCCGTTAACCGCTCGCACTCTACGTCCTGATGATCCCGCACCGATCGGAACGGCATTCCGACGTGAATGGACCGTCTCCGCGCCGCGGATTGTACTGCATGAAGCCGCGAACGTGGAGGTGGTCTTTCCGGTGCGACGCGCAGATCGCTCCACCCGCGGCGCGGGAGGTCACCCGCGGCTGGCCGCGGCACCGTTGCCCCGATCGCCATCACGGAGCGGACGGCGACGCCAGGGGCAGCGTGATCCGCCTGGCCCCGCGGGCGGGTTGCCAGGCCCGCGGGCCGCCCGGCGTCCACTCGATCGGATCCAGGCACATCTGGCGCTTGGTGTGCTCTTCGTTCCAGGAATGATAAACGATGAACCAGGTAACGCCGTCCGGCCCGAGGATCACGCTGTTGTGCCCCGGTCCGATCAGCTTGCCGGGAATGCTCTTGAGCACGGTCNNTTTAGCGACCGTCGCGAAAGACGACGGCGGGACCTTCCACCGTGTGCCAGGCATCGAAAGTCCGACCGTACATCTGGCGATTACGCTCGAAGATCTGCCAGTCGCCCACGGCTCGCAGCACGGTCCGGACCGGGCCGATCGTCGAGATCATGTCGTCGGCCAGTTGCGCGACCGCCAGCGCGGTGCCCACCCGCTGATCGAGAAAGTCCTTCGCGAAAAACAGATACCACGTGCCCGTCCGCGGATCCCGGTAGGGATGCCCGTCGATGGAGAACGGCTCGTCGGGAAAAAGAATCCGGCCGACATCCTTGAACGGACCGGCCGGATGATCGGAGACGGCCACCCGCATCCTGCCGTCGCCCGCGTAGTACAGGTAGTACCGGCCGTCGCGTTCGGCCACCTCGGGCGCCCAGTAGTCCTTGAGTTTCGGATCGGTCACGGTCTCCAGCGCATTACCGACGAAGGTCCAGTGGGCGAGATCCTTCGAGTGCAGCACCGGGAACTGCCGGCCCTCGAACGCCGTGCCGGTGCCGTAGGCGTAGTACTCGCCCCGTGTTCTCAGAACGTGCGGGTCGGCCAGGTAGCCGTCCCAGACCGGGTTGTGGTACTCCATGGTCATGGACCGGCCGGCATCGCGCGAGGCGACAGGTGATGTCGTCTTGCAGCCGGCCACGGCCAGGGAGACCGCGGATAACGCAAGCCAAAGACGGCGATTCTGCGAAGCGGACATAGATCGGGTCATCGGTTTCGCTCCTCGTTTTCCTGCCTTCGGGCCTTCTCACGGGAGGCGGCGCCAGGATTCGTTCTTCAAGCGCCCTCCCGACCTCATCCGGCGGGATGGCGTCGATGTCAAGGGTGTCTGGCTTTGGGTGGCATGAGAGAGTCCTCCCCGACTTTCCGTCGCCTGCTCGCATGGAACGCCTTACCGGCCGCACCCGTGGTCGACGAAGGTGACCTCCCTGGCGACAACACGGAACTCTGATTCTCGCAGGAGCACTCGATAGTCGAACCGATCACTGTCGGAGAGATGCACCTCATGATACAGCCACGAGTCTCCGAGGATTTCCCCGAGGTTCGCCACGGTTTCCACTCCCGCGAACGTCAGTGTAACTCGACTAACACCGATCCGGGGAAGCGCCACAGCACGTGCATGAGAACCTTTCAAACTGGCCCTCGCGGACTCGATGACTTCGGCGTATTCGGCAACGCGAGGTCCCCATAACCCGGTACCCTCCAGTTCCAGGGCAGCCACCCTGCCCTGCTTGAGCTGCGCGAACGTCACTTTGCCGTCATGCAGGCTGACACTGGCGAACTCCTGCATGCTCTTGGGGAGAGCGGGCTTGATCGCTGCCAGATGATCCGCGTATTCATCGATAAGAGCATTCCACAGACGTTCGAATCGCGCTGCACGAGGCCCCGACCCTTCTTCCGGCACGTCTTCCTGGCCCGCATCCTGCATCGCCTCGTAGACCTCGCGCGTGAAAAACTGCATCAGAGAACTTCCCATGATGATTCGCGCTCCGTGTTAAAGCGGCTAACGATCAGCTCACCGATGGCGGCCTCTCCCTGACCCCCGAATTGCCGAGCGGCGGGGCGGGGTCGCCATTCGGGAGGGCGGCCTTGTTGGCCGCTGCCACCACTCCTCGCCGNNCAGCCCACCCACCAATGTGCCGAGAGGCGCCTAGCAAGGTGCATGAGGAACCTTCGAATCGGCCCACGCGGACTCAAGAACCTCAGCGTATCCGGTAACGCGAGGTCCGCACGACCGCCCCTTGTTACAAATCCCTTACACCCCGACGACCCAGCCCGTTGTACATTTCGTTGTGGATGCACCGACACGAAACCGGGAACCGGCCGCACCGCTCGGGCGTCCAAACGGGTGCGACAGACGCATCGTTTCGAAAGGAACTGCCATGAACCGCCTGGTTATCCGGTCCTTTGCGCTTCCCGCAGTGGCCGTCCTTGTCATCACCGGCCTCGCCGCCGCCGACGGGTTCATCGTTGTGCACGACCCGCCGCCCATCCGGCCGCCTCATCCGGCACCCCCGCGCCACCTTTTCGCCCCGCTCCACGTCCGCACGCACCACGTGACCGTCACCATCACCGACCAGGTCGCGGTGACGGAAATCGACCAGACCTTCTACAATCCCCACAGCCGTCAGCTCGAAGGCACCTACATGTTCCCGGTTCCGGTCGGTGCCGAAATCGACCAATTCACCATGTACATCAACGGCCAGGCGGTCGAAGCCGAGCTTCTGGATGCCGACAAGGCCCGCCGCCTCTACGAAGACATCGTGCGCAGAGCTCTCGATCCGGCCCTCCTCGAGTACGCCGGCCAAGGCCTTTTCAAGGCCCGCGTCTTCCCCATCGAGCCTCACGGTGAAAAACGCATCCGCCTGAAGTACACCCAGGTGCTGACCCGGGACGGCGGTCTGACCCGCTATCTCTACCCGTTGAACACCGAGAAGTTCTCCGCGGCCCCCCTGGACAGCGTCTCGATCAAACTGACACTGGAATGCAACAGCCCGATCCGTACGCTCTACTCCCCGAGTCACCCCATTGAAGTCCGGCGAGACGGCGGCCGGCGTGCCGTCGTGGGGTACGAAGCCCGCAACGTCCGCCCGGACATCGATTTCGAGCTCTTCTACGCCCCGGACAACGCCCAGGACGTCGGCCTGAGCCTCCTGACGTACCACGACGGCCGCGACCCCGAAGGCGGCTACTTCATGCTTCTGGCGTCGCCTTCGGCCGACCTGGGCCGGCAGAGCATCGCGGACAAGGACATCGTGTTTGTGCTGGACACCTCGGGCTCCATGTCCGAACGCAACAAAATCGATCAGGCTCGCCGCGCCCTGCAGTTCTGCCTCCGGAACCTCAACGAGGGCGATCGCTTCCAGATCGTCCGGTTCGCGACGGAAGCCGAGCCCGTCTTTGACGGACTCGTGCCCGCCGACGCCGCGCATCTGGACGAAGCGAACGCCTTCCTCGAACGACTCAAGCCCATCGGCGGAACCGCCATCGAGGAGGCACTGCTGCGCGCCGTGGATTCCGTCGGCGCGCGGAACGACGCAAGCCGCCCCAGCTTCATCGTCTTTCTCACCGACGGCCTGCCCACCGTCGGCACCACCGATGAGGAAGGCATCGTCTCGGCCGTCACCGGAGCCCTGGGGAACCGCTCCGTTCGCGTCTTCTGTTTCGGCATCGGCACGAACGTCAACACCCATCTGCTCGACCGCCTCGCCGAGCGGACCCAGGCCGTCAGCCAATACGTTCTGCCGGACGAGGACATCGAAATCAAAGTATCNNGGCATACGTTCTGCCGGACGAGGACATCGAAATCAAAGTATCGAGCTTCTACACGAAAATCAGCTCGCCGGTCCTCGCGGACCCACGGCTGGACGTCAGCGGCGACATCCGTATCGCCAAACAGCACCCCGGACGGCTCCCCGACCTCTTCAAAGGCGAGCAGGCCGTCGTCTTCGGACGCTATACGGGCAGCGGCCCGGCCACCGTCATCCTGGAAGGAACGGTCAATGGCCGAAGCTGCCGTTTTGAATACCCGGCTGACTTCGCTTCCTGCGCGGAGCAGTACGAGTTCGTACCGAGGCTGTGGGCCACTCGCCGCGTCGGCCATCTGCTCGACCAGATCCGGCTGCACGGCGAGAGCGGCGAGCTGCGTGACGAAGTCACTGCGCTGGCCCGGCAGTACGGCATCGTCACGCCCTACACGGCCTATCTGATCGTGGAGGACGAAGGCCGTCGAAACGTGCCCCGCCACTCGCGCACGCTTCAGCCGCTTGACCAGGGACCCGTTCGATCAGAGGTGGACCGCATCTACCGCGAGGCCAACACCGTCCGCAGCGGCGAAACCGCCGTCGCCGATTCGCAGGCCATCAACGCCCTCCGCGACGCCCAGGCCGTGTCCGCTCCGCAGGAGGCCAACGATCTGACCGCCCGCGGCCAGCGTGCCGCCGGATTCGCCGGCGGCCAGCTCGTCCAGCAGGTCATCGAATCGCAGCAGGCCCGGAACGTTCGCGGCCGCACGTTCTTCCAGAATGGTGAGCAGTGGATCGACGCCGCGATTCAGAGCGTGCCCGGCGCCCGCCGCGTTCAGGTGCGATTCGGCTCCGACGAGTACTTTGACCTGGTCAAGAGACATCGCGACGCCGCGCAGTGGCTGGCCGTCGGCCGCAACGTTCAGGTGGTTCTGGACGACACCGTATATGAGGTCATCGAGTGATACCTTGCCGCGCCACGCGTGCGAGCATCCATGAAAGGAAGATCGTCATGAAGCTCCGCATGAAAATCCGCGCCGGCCTGTACTCGCTGCCGGCCCTTCTGCCGGCGACCTTCGCCGTGTGGGCCCACGAACCCCGGACCGATCCGCCACCCCTGCCCGGCCCGCCAGCTCCCGCGGCCGCCCCGCAGATCGAGGTCTGCTTCGTCCTCGATACTACCGGTTCCATGTCAGGACTCATCGAAGGCGCCAAGCAGAAGATCTGGTCCATCGCCAACGAGATGATCGCCGCCAGGCCGAGGCCTGATCTCAGGATCGCCCTCATCGGCTTCCGCGACCGCGGCGACCAGTACGTGACAGAAGCGTCCGACCTCACCGAGGATCTCGACGCCGTCTACGCCCGACTGAGCGAATTCCGGGCCGACGGCGGTGGGGACGAGCCGGAATCGGTCAACCAGGCGTTGCACGAGGCCGTCACTCGTGTGAGCTGGAGCCCCGACCGCAATGTGCTGAAGATCATCTTCCTGGTCGGCGATTCCCCACCCCACATGGACTACCCCGATGACGTCAAGTACCTCGACACCTGCAGGCTCGCCATGCAGAAGGACCTCATCATCAACACGGTTCAATGCGGCCGCAACCTGAACACGACTCCGATCTGGGAGGAGATCGCGCGCCGGGCCGAGGGCGGCTACGCGTCCATCGGGCAGACGGGCGACATGCGCGTGGTCAGCACTCCGGTGGATGCCAGTCTCGCCGCCCTCAACACGGCGATCGGCGAGACCCTCGTTCCCTACGGCAGCGTCGAGCAGCAGCACGCCGTCGCCGCCAAGCAGGCTGTGTCCGAGGTCGCCTCCGCGCCGGCGGCCGCCGACCGCCTTGCCTACAACGTGGCCCGGGGACGCGGCGTACAGGGCCGCGGCGACCTGATCGACGACCTGAAGCAAGGCATCGTCAAGCTCGCGGACCTGGACCGGGAAGACCTCCCTCCGCAGATGCGCGACCTGTCTGACGCCGAGCGGGAGGCATACGTCCAGCGCGCCGCGGACCAGCGCCGCCAATTGCAGGCCCGGGCCGAGGAACTGCTCAAGGAACGGCAGGACTACCTGGATACCGAGTCAGCCAAGCGCCGGACCGGCAGCGGCGACGCGTTTGACGAACACGTCACCCGACTGCTCCGCACCCAGGCGGCCCGCAAGGGGATTCACTACGATGACGTCTCAACGAGGCGACCGTCGCCCGAATCATCGTCGCCTGAGGCGTCGTAACCTGGCCGCCGGAGCCGGCGCGTGAACTCATACTGCGTTGGGCGATGCCGGCCGCGGCCGGATTGAGAGTCTCCTCCGCCACCCGGGGGAAACCCAGACGGACCAGGAGTCCACTGTTCAAGAACAGTGACACAGGGAATCACTCCGGCGGCAGGGCGGACAGCCGCTCGGCGACCATGGGGATCGGATTCAGCGCGTAGCTTCGCTGCCACGCCTGGCGGACCTGGTCGACCGGAGCGCCCGCCTCCTGATAGGCCAGGCCGAGGTAGAACCATGCCCGCGGATCGTCCGGGCGATCGCGGAGCTCTCGCTGGAGGTACGCAATGGCCTGCTCTACGTCGTGCGGTCGCCGATCCGCGCGGGACAGATGAAAGTGAGCCAGGTCCGAGTACAGCGTCCGGCCGTGCGACGTCGGCCACGGCTGCCCTTGCCCGCGATACGCATCGATGTCGGCCAGCAACCGAAGTTCCACGCTCGGCTGGGCTGTGTCCATGGGCTCGAACCGGGCAGCCGGACCCCACGCAATCGGGCCGTACCCCAGCAGGCATCCCGCCGCCACGATCCCCAACAGGGCAACACCGACAACCTGAGATGAGTGCCGACTCGGCGATGAACGGCGTCGCCGAACCGTCATGGCCGGCAGAATCGCGGCCACCAGTATCACCACCCCGAGCAGAATGCCGATCGCGCCGACTTCAAGCGCGCGATCGATCCAGCTCCGCCACGAAAGGGCAATCGCCACGTGCAGTGACCAGACCAGCGCCGCAAGGACAAGGAATCCTCGCCGGCGCCGCCGCCACAAGCGTTG
>MTKZ01001145.1_pt2 | contig 11019 bp, 8 predicted proteins | sample 1042781 | NCBI WGS metagenome assembly MTKZ01 (sample SAMN06212207, study PRJNA360539) | anaerobic digester metagenome | biome: Wastewater treatment plant; material: sludge; isolation source: anaerobic digester fed with sludge from wastewater treatment plant | place: Denmark: WWTP Viborg ...
GGAAAAAAGGCCGTCCAGACTCTTTCCGGACGGCCCTCTGTTTATCCATGCCTCTTTGTTACCACTGCCCTGTTCTCAGGTACTCATCCATAGCTGCAGCTGCCTTACGGCCAGCTCCCATGGCAAGGATGACTGTTGCCGCACCTGTAACAATATCGCCACCAGCAAATACACCTTTCCTGCTCGTTTTCCCGGTTTCCGGATCAGCCACGATGTTGCCGGATTTCTTCAATTCCAGCCCTGCCCCACTCTGCGTCAGAATTGGGTTCGGGCCTTGGCCAATGGCAACAATTACAACATCCACATCAATCATGTAATTTGAGCCTGGTATATCTATAGGTCTCCTTCTTCCTGATGCATCCGGCTCGCCCAGTTGCTGCTTCACCACCTCAATGCCCTTTACCCATCCTTGTTCATCACCCACAACCCTTATCGGGTTTGTGAGAAGTCTGAAGTCAATCCCTTCCTCTTCAGCATGATGGGCTTCTTCTGCTCTTGCCGGCATTTCAGCCCTTGAACGACGATAGACAAGATACACGTCTTCTGCACCAAGTCGTTTAGCAACCCTTGCTGAGTCCATGGCAACATTCCCCCCACCGATAACAGCAACCTTACTTCCAACCCGAACCGGAGTATCATATTCCGGGAACAGGTATGCCTTCATCAGGTTTGCTCTCGTAAGAAATTCATTTGCAGAGTAGACACCGTTCAGATTCTCGCCGGGGATGTTAAGAAAGTAGGGCAATCCAGCTCCGGTTCCAACGAATATTGCATCGAATCCCTGCTCGAAAAGTTCATCCATGGTCACCGCCTGACCCACAATTACGTCTACCTTGATCTTAGCGCCGAGTTTACTCACGTAATCAACTTCTCTCTGGACGATTGCTTTGGGGAGACGAAATTCAGGGATTCCATAAACAAGAACCCCGCCCGCCTTGTGAAGTGCCTCATAGACTGTTACTTCATGGCCTTTCTTCGAAAGCTCTCCGGCCACTGTTAATCCGGCAGGACCTGCACCAATGACCGCTACTTTCTTTCCTGTGGGCTTCGCTATTTCAGGAACCCTGATATCACCCTGCTGCGCCTCATAGTCAGCTGCAAAACGTTCAAGCCGACCAATGGCAATAGGTTCGCCTTTCTTTCCAAGAACGCACTTGGACTCACACTGTGTTTCCTGGGGGCAAACCCGACCACATACAGCTGGAAGAGCGTTCGTCTCTTTAATAACGTGGATTGCGCCCATAAAGTCCCCTTCCTTTATCTTTTTGATAAACGCAGGGATTGTGATATTAACGGGACAGCCTTCAACACAAGGCATATTTTTGCACTGGAGGCAACGGGATGCCTCCCTGATCGCATTTTCCCTCGTGTAGCCCAATGCAACTTCATTAAAGTTTTGAATCCTTTTCTTGGGATCCTGTTCCGGCATCCTCTCACGTCTCTTGGTCTTCTTCAGCTGTTTCGCCTGAAATTCAAGTTTACACTGGTGGTCCCAGAGTGCCCGTCTCTCTTCGCGATTATACATTTTCTGGCGCGCTATAAGCTCTTTGAAATCGACCTGATGACCATCAAATTCAGGCCCATCAACACAGACAAATTTTGTCTCTTTACCGATTGTCGCGCGGCAGCAACCGCACATGCCGGTACCATCTACCATTATAGTATTCAGACTGACAATGGTCCTGATATTATGAGGCCTCGTTACATCACTCACAGCCTTCATCATAATTACGGGCCCAATCCCCACAACTTCATCTATTTTTTCACCCTTTTCAATAATCTGTTTAAGGACATCAGTAACAAAACCATGATGGCCGTATGAACCATCATCAGTCGTCACATAGAGCTCTGTGCTCACTTTTCTCATCTCCTCTTCAAGGATGAGCATTTCTTTGGTTCTGGCCCCAATTATGGAAATAACCTTGTTCCCTGCTTCAAAAAGGGCCTTTGCTATGGGAAGTACCGGTGCAACTCCAACGCCACCTCCCACACAGACCACCGTTCCAAACTTCTCTATGTGGCTCGGTTTTCCGAGAGGTCCCACAACATCAAGGATGGTCTGCCCTTTTTCAAACTTTGCCATTTTCTGGGTTGATGAGCCAACAACCTGAAAGATCACAGTAATAAGACCTGCGTCTCTGTCNNAACGACAAATTGTCCTGCTTTTACTTTTTTTGCAATATCCGGTACATATAGCTTAAAAAGCGTCAGAGAAGGTGCCAGATCTCTTTTTTCAACAATTTCATTCAGTTTTTGTTCTCTTGCCATAGTTTCTCCTTTTTAAAATTTTTGGGGTCAATGTGGTAATGGTAATGGCCCTCTATAGTTCTTTTTTTATAGGTAGTTTCACTGTAAATGCAGTACCCTTTCCTGCATTACTGTCCACCTCGATAAACCCGAAGTGGGATTCTACGATTCGCTTCACTATCGATAATCCAAGACCTGTTCCTGTTATATACCTTGTCTCAGGCCCGCAGATCCGATAAAACTCATCAAATACGCTCTTTAAGTGTTCTTTGTCAATACCAATGCCTGTGTCCTCGATTTTAATACTCAAATAATGGTTTGTAGGACCGGCTGAAATCGCAACCTTACCCTTTTTCACATTGTACTTGATAGCATTCGAAATAAGGTTCGTGAAGAGTTGTTCCATTTCACTGCGATCTGCTTCAACAAGAGGTAATTTTTCCGGCAAATCCAAGGAAAAAGTGATTTCATTTGCCTCACCCTGATTCCTGAGCAGTTCAACCGTGTTAATCAGAATATCTGTAAGATCCAGCAATTCCTTTTTTCTTTCAACCTTCTTGCTTTCGAGCCTGCTGAATTGGAGGAGATCATTCACGAGGTCCAGCAGTGAGTGGGTACGCGCCTTAGCCCTTTCAAGCATCTGACGATTCATGTGAGGGTCATTTCCTGCAGCACCGCTTAAGTATGCTGAAAGATACCCCTCAACAGCAGACAAAGGGGCTCTCAACTCATGGGTTACCATGGACACAAACTGCGATTTTAATTGGTCAAGCTCCTTAAGAGCGGTAATATCCCTAAACGTGCTCACAACACCTAAATCCTGGCCATCCTTGTCCCTAATAACTGATACGTTTGCCATCAATATTCGCTTGTCAGGATTGGCAAGTTCAATCTCCTCTGAAATTGCAGTATATTGAGAGGAGTCCGGTGAAAGGGCCTTATTGATGAGATTTATTAAAGTGCCCACCTGGATAGTCTCCCCTATATCTTTGCCGGCTTCAAGTTTCTTATCAAGATTTAGCATTTTCACTGCTGCTGGATTCCATAGAACCAGCTGGTGCTCTTTGTTCGTTACAATGATACCGTCAGCCATAGAATTCACAATAGCATGGATCTTTGACTCCTCGTTTGCCACTTCCAGGAGCTTCTGGTCTCTTTCTTCCATAAGCTTCTGGGCGTGAAGGGTTAGACGCCTCTTTTCAAGACCCCTGTTCACAACAGCAAGAAGCTGATCAGGAGTAAACGGCTTCGGTACATAATCATAGGCTCCGTGTTTCATTGCCTCCACAGCAGTTTCGATCGTGGCAAACCCGGTGATGACAATCATTATGATTTCGGGGTCATGCTGTCGTACCTGCTCCATCATCTCAAGGCCACTCATGACAGGCATCATGAGGTCCACTAATATAAGATCAAAAGGCCTGGCCTTAGTCGATTTGAGTCCTTCCTCACCATTCTCCGCAACGTCAACGGAGAAGCCTTCACTCATAAGAATTCGCCGGCAGCCTTCCCGGATACCCCGTTCATCGTCAACTACCAGTATGCTTGCTGTTTCCGCCACAGTTAACGCCTATTTAACACTCATTCTTTTGCAGACTTTGCGAGAAGTTCATTGATCTTTTTTACAAGATCTTCAGGCAACAATGGTTTGTTGGCATAGTCATCTGTCTTCATCCAGTAACCGTCAAGCTCCTGAGAGAACTCCATTCCCGTTTCACTCCCCACTGCGGTGAGCATTAGGATAGGAATATTTTTAGTGGTGGGATCTGCTTTCATGGCTTTCGCAAAACCAAAGCCTGAGTCATGTTTCTCCATCATGAGATCGAGAACGATCAAATCCGGTTGCTCGAATCTGACTCGATCCAGACCCTCTGCGCTTGAATACGCAACGACGACATCGAATCCGCTGTTTTCAAGAACAGCCTTGTTCAGGTCAATAAAATCAACATCGTTGTCAACAAGTAAGATTTTTGTTTTTTTGCTCATAGTTACTTCTCCCTGTTATTATATTTTGAATCCATGGATTTTTGCCTTTATTTCATCTAGCACCTGGTCTTCACTGGCTTTGACTGGCAAGGTAATAACAAAGGTTGTTCCTTTTCCTAATTCGGTCTCAACATCTACTTTTCCCTGATGCCTTTCTATGATGCCATAGGAGATTGCCAAGCCTAGCCCGGTCCCCTTTTCCTTAGTTGTAAAAAACGGATCGAAAACATGCCGCATAACCTCGGGGGGGATCCCGGGGCCTGTATCCTGAATTCTGATCTTTATATGTTTTTTTCCCGAGGAAACATTGATCAGTAGTTTTCCGCCGCCCTCCATGGCTTGGGCAGCGTTCATGATGATATTCAGAAAGACTTGTTTTAGCTGCGCTTCATCCGCGACAATCGTCTGAAGACCCGGATCAAATGATTTCTCGATTTTGATATTGCGAAACAAGGGTTGGTTGATAACAAGGCTTAGTACCTCCTCAAGAATGTCACTGACCTTTATCTCTGTGGCTTTTAGTTTTTTCTCTCTGGCAAAACTCAAAAGGCCCTGGACTATATCTTTTGCCCTGGCCGCTTCACTGATTATCAAGTCAACGTCTTCACGTCTCGGATCATCAGATTCAAGACTTTTCTGGAGGAGGTGGGCATAGATGGTGATAGTGCCCAAGGGATTATTGATCTCGTGGGCAACGCCTGCTGCCAGTTGTCCTATAGAAGCAAGTTTTTCGGTTCTAATCAATTGCGCTTGTGCCTGCTCAAGCTCCTGATGTGATATCTGAAGTTCTCGATGAGATTTCTCGAGTTGTTGATAGATCTTCTTGCTTTCGCCAAGCAAATGAGGCAGGCAATGCTCTTCAGGAGACAACCCCTGAACAACTGCGATTGCCTTGTCTCTGCAGGTCGGATAGCCACAGGCCCTGCAATCAAGGTTTCGGTTCGGGGGAAGCTTGCCAATTCTCTTGAGTACTGCCCTGATTTCTTCCTCTGTCGGAGAGGGCAGCCTTTGTTCCATGTTTTGAAAGCTCCGCCCAAGATCTATGTTCTTGAACCTGTCGAGATCTGCCATGACACTCACAACATCCTGTTTTGCCATTTCAGATTTTGTGTATTGGGCTACAATTTGCCTTCGTGCGAGGATTGAATGGTCGCGCTGTGCAAATGGGCCATCTACGCACCCATAGCAATACACGAAATCGAGAAATTTACCCTCCATGTATCCCTCGGCGAGTTGCTTTAGCGATGAGGTCGTCCGCCTCGGCCCACCTATAACGCTTATCTCATCAATGAGAACATCGAAACTTGGCCCAATATTGCGGTACAAGCCTCCTATTACCGGAATTATTCGACCCTGGTACGGTCTTGGCCCATCAAACTCGGTTTCCGGCAACGACGCTTTGTCAATTCCTGCTTCAATGAGAAGATTCCGTACATCAACGAATGTAATAACTTCATCAATGGCGCCAGCCACCTCCGGAGCAACGATTTCGCCCATTCGGGCAAGACAGGAAGTTAGATAAACTACTTTCCAATCCGGGCTTTTTAGTTCACGGGCCACCCTTCCGATGGCAATCATGGGAGAAACCACCGGCGCCAGATTCGGTATAAGTTGAGGGTAATATTTCTGTATGTAAAAAAAGATTACAGGGCAAAAGGAAGAGATGAGTGGACGAACAGCCTCCTCGTGGAGCATCTTAAAGTAGACTTGACTCACAAGCTCGGCACCGAAGGCGCCTTCCCAGACTTCATCGAAGCCAATCTGTTTCAAGGCGCTCACAAATTGTCTTGGCTTACCAAAATCAGTCTCCACGGGAAAGCTCGGGTCAAGGACTGCTATGGTCTTCTTTCCCTCTACAAAAAACTGCTTTACTTTGGATAAACCTCCATGATAGGTGAGGGCACCTTGAGGGCATGCCCTTATACAACCTCCACACAAAACACAACGTTCCTGAATGACCTGGAAACCATCTCTCCCCACCTTGATTGCATTCGCAGGACAGATTTGGACACAATAAGAACATCTGCGACATTTCCGGTTATTTACATCGATATCATAAGGATTCAGTCTTTTGTCTGGCTGTGTTATTGTCATCGGTTGTATCGTAAGCGCTCGTATTATACCAAAATTGTTACAATTTTACACTGAAATATGGTCATGAGTCAACGGCGGTTATGGTTCCCTTTTACTATTACGTGAAAAAATGAACAAATAAAAGTTGATTGGTTCGATAAAAACCTTTTATACACCAAGGTCTTTCTCTTTATGCAGTCAAAATGTGATGTGTGCTCTTGCCATATAAGAAAAAGATGGTTATATAACCCACTAAGAGGGTGATGACATTGATGGCTATTAAAGATGTCATGAAAGAGGTCATGTTAATTGTGGAAGCCATCGAAGAATCTGATCTCTTCAAAGGGGTAAGCCCTGAATTCCTTAAAGAACTGGCTCAGATTGGAGAGATGAGAATCTTTAAACGTGATTCAATCATATGCAGGGCAAACGAAAAAGCCCGTTACTTTTATCAGCTTCTCGAGGGTCAAATCGACGTCATGTTATCTGAAAAAGAAATCATCCACTTTACCTTAAACAGGCCAGGAGAAATCTTCGGATGGTCCTCCCTCGTCGAGCCGTATATGTATACAGCAACTGCAAAATGCAATACTGATGTAAGGGTTGTGAGGATGGCAAGGGAGTCTCTTGAAAAAACAATGATAAAATATCCAGCAGATGGATTGGCTATTTTAAAGCATCTCACCAGTATAATCTCACAACGTCTCCGTCACGCGTATCTCTATATTTACAGCAAAGAATTAAATAAAAATAAAGTTTCTGAAAAATAGGTGCTCAGGTTCGGGAAAAACGAGGGTTTCAAATTCTTAGTTGAAATCTGTGGCTTCCTTTTTTTCATCATCTTTGATCACTTTCTCCTACCACTACCCGAACCAGAGCTTCGTTCTGTAATGCCGTGTGTGGGCATGCTTTCTATAGGATTGATGGAATTAAGAGTTTTCCGCAAGGGAGAGGTATCTTTAATCTATGGAGAGTGAGGATTTGGTCTGTGGTTTCCATGATAGAATCTGCTTCTGATGCATTGTGATGGCAGAGAACCACTTTTTGACATCAAGGAGTATCTCTTTTGCGTCTGCCTATTCGTTTTGTTCCATGGCAGTTATAAATCACTGATGATTCCCTTCCTGCCATCAGTGATCCAAAGGATGTTCTTTGTCAGAACAAGGTGTCGTCTCTCCATATCAACACAGCGTTCAATATAGACCTCATGGTTCTCCATTCCCCTGCCGGAACCCGAAAACATGCTTCATACCATCCTTATCAAAACCAAATGCAGTCATATACGCCTCTCCTCCCCGATGGGTTGTGCTGATGAAGAGAGTGAAGATGATGACAAGGTCTTTTCCCATGACCAGAGAAAAGTTTTTTGCAGTGATGGGATGTGGCAGGAAATGGATGAAGGAAGCTTGGTTTTTTGCGGAGCAAAAGTTCAGAAGCCAAACGCAAGTAAGCGAAGCTGCGGAAGCGAATGAGTGTGATTGCGAGAAATGCTCAACACCAATGATAGCCCCATAAATACTTGGGATATGGAGATAGATGACATACAATCAGGTCATACTGAAATATTCAGCATGACCTGATTGTATTTCGGTTTTTCAGTTTAATTTTACTGTTTTCCTGTGGTGAGGTACTCGTGGATGGACCGAGCAGCTTTTCGTCCTGCTCCCATGGCGAGGATGACAGTTGCCGCACCAGTCACGATGTCTCCACCAGCCCATATCCTTTCACGGGTTGTTTTGCCGGTTTCAGGATCAGCCACAAGTGTCCCACGCCTGGTCGTTTCAAGCCCTGGTGTTGTTGAAGGAACCAATGGATTCGGGCTGTTTCCTATGGCACACACCACAGCATCCATCTCCATTTTGAAGTTAGAATTCGGAATCTCCACAGGGCTTCTCCTACCTGAAGCATCTGGCTCTCCAAGTTCCATCTTCAAGCACTCGATCTCCTTCAGCCAGCCATTCTCGTCCCCAATATACCTGACAGGGAGGGTAAGCATGTTGAAAATGACTCCTTCTTCCTCTGCATTTTCAGCTTCCTCTGCTCTGGCAGGGAGCTCAGCATGAGACCGCCTGTATATGATCCGTACCTCTTCCGCACCCATACGAAGAGCTGTCCGGGCAGAGTCCATAGCTACATTTCCACCACCAACCACAGCTACCTTTTTATGACGTTTTATTGGCGTTCTTGATGCCGGATACTGGTACCCCTGCATCAAATTCATTCGTGTTAGGTATTCATTTGCGGAATAGACACCATTCAGGTTTTCTCCGGGAATATTCATAAACCACGGCAATCCTGCGCCGGTGCCTATAAATATGGCGTCATACCTATCGAGAAGTTCGTCGATAGAGCGTGTCTTACCTACAACGTAGTCCGTTATCACCCGAACACCCAGCTGTTTCACATATTCTACTTCTCGGGCTACTATGGCTTTGGGGAGCCGGAATTCTGGAATACCATAGGTTAAAACCCCACCTGCCTTGTGGAGCGCCTCAAAAATAGTCACTTCATGGCCAAGCAGAACTAAATCACCTGCGACAGTTACCCCGGCAGGCCCTGACCCGACAACAGCAACCCTTTTCCCTGTTGGCCTTGCCTTTGGCGGAAGGTCGACTTCATCCTGTGCAGCCTCCCAATCGGCAAGAAAGCGCTCAAGGCGTCCTATGGCAACCTCTGCCCCTTTACTCTTCAGTATACATTGTGATTCACACTGACTTTCCTGAGGGCAAACCCTACCACACACTGCAGGGAGGCAATTCTTCTCTTTGAGCTTTCGAATTCCACCCCGAAAATCTCTTTTGACTATGCATGATATAAAATCTGGTATATCAATTTCCACTGGGCACCCAGTCTTGCATCGCGGCTTCTTACACTGGAGGCAGCGGCTGGCCTCTGCAACAGCCAATTCTTCAGTGTAGCCAAAGGCAACCTCATTAAAATTATGCCTACGCATTTCAGGCGTCTGTTTTGGCATATCACGACGATTCGTATCTATCTTGCTCTTTTTTTCCTCGCTCATGAGTGGCATTTCCCCTCTTTGTGTTCTATGGGTTTCGGTTCACTGTGCCGAAAATAAGATGTCTCTTCATTTATATACTGTTTTCTCCGAGCCAGAAATTCTACCCAATCAACTTCATGTCCGTCAAACTCAGGGCCATCGACACATGCAAACTTCATCTTGTTTGAAACGGTAACGCGACAAACACCACACATACCAGTCCCATCAATCATGATGGGATTCAGATTAACAACCGTTGGAATTCCAAGATTCTTTGTCACTTTTGATGTATGGGCCATAAGGAATGTGCAACCATTCACAACAATCTGGTCGGGCAGACTGGGTAGACTGTGTATAATATCAGTCAGGTGTGGCACATGACCTTTTATACCGAGGCTTCCATCACGAGTAATGTTGAAAATTTTGGCACCGAGGCTCACATATCGGTCTGCCCAATACAGCAGATAAGAACTTCTTGCTTCAAAAACCATTATAATCTGATTCCCAGCATGCCACAGTTCGCGAGCCACCGGGAAAATACTTCCTATTCCATAACATCCTGCCACACACATCACTGTCCCATATTTTTTAATTTCAGTAGCATTGCCAAGAGGACCCACACAGGTGGGTATAACATCTCCAGCCTTAAGCTCAGCAAGCGCACCTGTTGAAGCGCCAACTTCCATGAAGATGATGGTGATGGACCCGGTATCGAGGTCCCAGTCAGCAACTGACAGAGGGATCCGCTCACCTTCCTCATTTACCCGAACTATGACGAATTGACCTGGTCGAATTTTGTGGGCAATCTCAGGCGCCTCTACTGTAAGGAGGTGCATATTAGGAACTATCATGGTACGTTCGATGACTTTATTCATTGTGCCTCCTTATCTGAGAAAGATGATGACCTGTCCCAATCCTCAATGATCTTCATACCTCCCACAACCTGGGCAAGGGGTATGCCGCGGTATGAGGAATACGTAGCCGAGGGAAGGCTTTCAGGCTCAACCTTGGTAGACCCTTTCAACCATTTCCCCCCATTCTTAAAATCAATCTTTACAAAATCCACTTTCTTCTTACTGGCTTTAAAATTAGGTATCTGTTTCTTGATTTCGCTCTGTATTGAATTTATATCCTTGTACTTAAACTTCCCCTTCTTCATCCTGTCTGCTATTCTTGTCATTATCCACCAGTCAGCCCTTGAATCCATATACTGACCAGTGGCCTTCTCCAGCGTGAGGATTCTTCTCTCCACGTTGATAGTAGTGCCAGGTGATTCAGGAAAAAGACTCGTGGGGAGGATCAAATCTGGCTGCCGCCAAGATGATGGCATTATCGCATTCTGATAAATCAGATAGTCGCAATCAGGTATGATATCAAATCGACCCTCTCCTACAAGGTATACAAGTTTTTTCCATTTTGTAGGATCAAGCGACGGGAGACCCAGCTTTATACTTTTGGAACCATTCTGCAAAAGCTCTCCGGGTTTAACTCCGGGAAATGCACCCATAGCAAGCATGCCAATAAGATTTGTATAAGGGTGGGCAACGATAATTTTCCATCCCAGGCGATCCCTGAGAACCTTTATACGTTCAAACACCTCATTACGCCTGTATGAAAAGATTACTTCTGGCCCCATGATCAGGACGTTTGCCGATGAACCGGAGAGCGCTTCGGTAACCTCATTTAAATTACCTGCAAATTCTTTGGTTCCCCTG
>MTKZ01007134.1_pt2 | contig 11018 bp, 9 predicted proteins | sample 1042781 | NCBI WGS metagenome assembly MTKZ01 (sample SAMN06212207, study PRJNA360539) | anaerobic digester metagenome | biome: Wastewater treatment plant; material: sludge; isolation source: anaerobic digester fed with sludge from wastewater treatment plant | place: Denmark: WWTP Viborg ...
TGGGACCTGTTCCCGATCGAGAGCTACATCCACAGCTACGATCACAGGGGCAGGCTCACCAGGCACATGGAGGTGGTGGCCAGCAGGGGATGCCCGTACGAGTGCGTGTACTGCTACAGGATCTACGGCCGCAGGGTCCGCAGGAGGAGCCCGGAATCGATCGTTTCCGAGATCGAGGAACTCGTGGCGAGGTACAGGATCCGATACACCGGGTTCCCGGACGATCTCTTCACCAGCGACCGGAGCTTCGTCCTCGAGGTCTGCAGGCTGATCAGGGAGAGGCTGCCGGGCCTGAAGTGGTCGTGCCTTGGAAGGGTCAACACGGTTGACGCGGCGATGCTCTCGGAGATGAAACGGTCCGGCTGCTACTGGATAAGCTACGGGATAGAGTCGGGCAGTCCCGCCATGCTCGAGGCGATGAACAGGAAGGTCACGCCCGAGCAGTGTCTCGAGGCTCTGAAACTGACACGGAAGGCTGGCATCCACGCCGAGGGAAGCTTCATGATCGGGATGTACGGCGAGACGAGGGAGACGATCGAAGAGACGATCGCCTTCTGCGCCAGGGCCGACATCACGGCTCCCATGCTCTTCGTCACCCCCTACCCCGGCACGCGGATCTTCGAGCGTGCCAGGGCCGAGGGAAGGATTCCCGACCTGGAATCCTTCCTCTCGGAGATGAACTCGGCCGGGGCCTTGCTCGTCAACCTGACGGACATGACAGACGAAGAGCTGAAAGCCCTGAGGAGGCACGCCCAGGCCAGAATCGGACTCAACTACCTGATGCGCAGGCCTTTGACGAGAATCCCCGTCCTGATATTGAAGCACCTTCTCCTGGAGGGGCCGGTGGGACTGCTCCGCGATCTCGCGGCGGTGCTGAAATCGGGCGGCGGAAGGAGCACGAGCGGGACTTGACCGTAAGTCCCTCCTTCGTATAGAAAGAGCTGTCGAATTGCACGCCTGGGGGTAGATGGAAGGTGGCGACGGAGAACAAGGCGAAAGTCGCGTCTCTGGTCAGGGAGGCCAAGGCGGAGCTCCAGAAGGGCAACCGCGACGAGGCCTTCACGATCCTTCGCAAGGCCCTCTCCATGGATTCCGGCAGAAGCGCCGTCACCGATGCGATCCTCGCCATCGAGAAGGAGCTGATGTCCGAGAAGGAGAAGGTCGTGGAGAAGGAGCCCGAAGCCGCCGGGGCGGAAGCGCCGGCCCGGGCCGCTGCGAGAACGCGGGCCCCGGCCGAGTCTTCTCCGAGCCGACCGCAGACTGCAGCACCGAGAGAACCCGCTGCATCCCCCCAGACGCGCGTCACGCGGGAAACGCCGTCGGCGCCGCCGGCGCAACCCCGCGTGACCAGGGAGGCTCCGCCCTACGAATCCGGGCGGACGCGCATCGACGGAGAAGCTCCAACCGTGGAGCGATCCCGCCCGGAAAAGGCGGCTCAGCCTTCGAGGCCCGCCCGCACCGAAACCGCGCGGGAGGCCCAGCCCGTGGAACAGCCGAGGCCGCGGGCCCATGCGGAATCCTCCGAGGCGACGCGCTCCAGGCCCGAACCCTCCCCCCGCAGAATCTCCGCCGAGGCGGGCGAACCGGTCGTACGCCGGACCTTCGACCCCAGCACGCCCCTGGTGACGCCCGTGCTCGAACACGCGGAACCAATCGAAATCGGTCCCGTCGAGGAGACAGTCAGGGCGAAGCCCCGCCCGCAGCCTTCCTCCACGGCGAAAACCCCTGCTGCGGGTTCCAGAACGGCCACCCGCCGTACCTCCAGATCCATCGCGAGGCAGGCCGTCCCCGGAGAGTTGCCGGACCCCGCCCCCAGGGGGAGAGCCAGAGCATCGGACGCGGCATCCGCGTCCGCCCGTGAATCGGAAACGATCGGACATATGCCAGCCGCCGGGAGGGTGCGTCGCCCCTCTCCGACCGGAGAAAGGAACAGCGTGCCCCTTCCTCCCAGCATCAAAGACTATTTCGACTCCGCCGAGAGAGCGCTTGCCGAGGGAGACGAGGCTGGAGCCGTCGGCTTTCTCAGGAAGGCCAGGGCGGAGGCTCCGGAAGATCCCGAAGTAAGAGGGCGTGTCGCGCTTATGCAGAGGCGGATCAAAGCCGCGAATCTCATAAGGATGGGAGAGAGGAGACTGGCCTCGGGCTCGGCCTCCGAAGCGCTGGCGGCGGCGAAGGAAGCCTTCGCCCTGCTGCCGCAGGCCCCGGGTCTTGACGAACTCGTGGCCGCCCTCGAGAAGGCGCCGGCCTCGGGAACGGGACGGGGGAAGGCGGATGTTCGGCCTTCCGTCGTTCAATCATCGGCCAGGTCTTCCGCCGGAGAGCAGCAGTCCGGCGATGCTCCGACGAAAGCCCCGGGCGGAGACGGAGCGGAGGAATACATCCGGAAGATCCGCGAACAGATCGCCCTCAATGCCCTCCCGAACGCTGCTGCCATTGCGGCGGAGGGTCTGGCCAGATTCCCGGACAACGAACTGCTGTTCACATTCACGGACAAGTTCAGGAGAATGCGCCTGCTTCCGAAGTAGCGGGGCGCCGGAGCGGCGGGGGTGGATTCCCGCAGGCTTCCGGAGTCCGCAGCCTCATTCGATCCTGTCCGTGATCATCGGACGCGGCGACCGGTCTTCAGCCCGAGAAGAACCCCGGGACGCAGGTCAGCAGTATCCCCAGGACGAGCGACACTATGCCTGCGAGGAAGACGAGCCCTGCGGGGAGGGGACGGCTCCTCCGCCCGCCGAGCATCACGAAGCCCAGCACGGACAGAGCGAATCCCACAACGACAAGCACAAGATATCTGAGATCCAAGACCGCTCCAGCAGCCGAGAGGGCGTCAGCCCAGCTCGAGCAGGATGAACATCGTGTGCCCCTCGCGGAATACGAGGAGCAGCGCACTGTCGCCCGAAGCTGATATGAGGGCGTAGGTCTCGTCAACGGACGACACCGGAGTCCTGTCCACCTCGAGCACGATGTCGCCCTGCGCCAGACCTGACCTGGCCGCGGTTCCTCCCTGCTCGATCTCCGACACAAGCACGCCGCCGGACCCATCGTAACCCAGAGCCCTGGCGGCCCTGTCGTCCAGTTCGCGCAGGGTCCATCCCACACCGGGGGCGACCGGCGCCCTGCTCGTCACCCGGGCGGTGGTTCCGTCACCCGGGAGTTCCCCCATCTCGACCCTTATGTTCCTGCGCCTGCCGGACCTGCTCACGAGCAGGTCCGCGCTCCCGCCCGGATTTATCCCGGCAACCGTATTGCGGAACGACGCCACGGACTGGACCGGTATCCCGTCGATCTCGACTATGACGTCGCCCGTGAGGATTCCGGCCCGTTCGGCCGGCCCCCCGGGGGTGACCTCGGACACGATGACTCCGTACTCCTCGCCGAATTCGGCGCGGAAGGCGCCCGTGTTGTCCTGGATTATCACACCGAGCCATCCCCTGGAGACGAAGCCCCGCGCGACGAGTTCGGAGGTCACCGAGGCGACGATGTCGATCGGTATGGCGAAGCCGATTCCGTCGTACCCGCCGGTCCTGCTCGCGATGGCGGTGTTGATGCCCACGAGTTCGCCAGCGAGGTTCACCAGGGCGCCCCCGCTGTTCCCGGGGTTGATCGCGGCATCGGTCTGGATGAAATCCTCGTAGTCCGCCAGACCGACACCGGTCCTGCCGATGAAGCTGATAATCCCCTGAGTGACGGAGGAACTCAGGGCGAACGGGGAGCCCACGGCCAGCACTATCTGGCCCACCCGCAGGCTCGATGCGTCGCCCTGCCTGATCGCCTGTAGTGGAGTGTCCCCCGCTTCTATCCTGATGACGGCCAGGTCAGTCCGCGGATCGGTACCCACGAGGGAAGCCGGAAATCTGGCCCCGTCGGCCAGGATGACCTCGAGTTCGTCGGCTCCCGCTACAACGTGATTGTTGGTTACAATGTATCCCTTGGAGTCGATTATTACGCCGCTGCCAAGACCCTCCCGGACGTATTCCCTCTCCTCGAAGCCCGGAAATCTGAAACCCCCGCCCCAGGGATCGAAGCCGAACGGCGACGGGATAGTCTGGAATCCAGGCACGACTGCCTTGACCACGCTGCGCGAGGTGATCGTCACCACCGAGGGACCCGCGGAGGACGCGATCTCGCAGAACGCGGCGCTGAGCGCTTCGGGATCGGCGACGGAAACTTCGACACGCACGGTATCGACGTAAACGGGGGCGACTTGTTCCAGCCCCGGCTGACCGCGGCAGGCCGCTGCGGCCAGCAGCATTATCGCTGAAGTAATTCCACTGAATCTGGACATCTGCATTCCTCCGGAGCTTCTCAATCGGCTTCGCGTCGTCTTCTCACTCTACCCTCGTGGTCGAGCAGCTGTTCCCAGAGCCTCCTCTCCGAGTCGCCGGAAGGGGGGCGGATGGAAACCTCGACATGCACGAACTGGTCGCCGCGGGATCCGCCGGAGGGCACACCGCGCGACGGGACGCGCAGAACGGTCCCGGGCTGGGTGCCTGCCGGAATACGGAGTTTGATCCTGCCTTCCAGGGTTCGGATCATCATCGTTGTCCCGAGGGCGGCCCGCGGGGCGGATATCGTGATCGTACAGTGGATGTCCAGACCCTCCCTGCGGAAGAACCGGTCGGGAGGAACGCGGAGCCTGAGAATCGCCGAGGAGCCGTCGGGCTGCCGGAGCCGGAGCAGATCTCCGTCGGAGGAGCCGGGGGGTATGTCCACGATCATCCGGTCGTTCGACGTGGTCCTGCCCGTTCCTCCACAGGAGCTGCACGCGCTGGTGAGGACCTTGCCTCTGCCCCCGCAGACCGGACAAGGGTGCATCGTGCTGAAGGCGCCGCGCTTCTCTGTTCTCCTGCCCGAGCCCTTGCAGGCCTGGCAGGTCTTCTCTCCGGTACCACCCGCTCCGCCGCAGACGGCGCAGGATCTGGAGAGGCGTATGGTCGCCTCCACCCTGCCGCCGAGGGCGGCCGTCGCGAACGGAACCTCGACCTCCCCGGAGGGGGTCTGCCGCCGCGAGGACCTGCCGATGCCCCCGCCGAAGAGCGAGCTTAGAAGATCCTCGAAACCCTCGAAACCGCCCCCGGGGGTTTCGAATCCTCCGCCCGGCATCCCTCCCCCGCCGAAGTAGGCGCGCCCGCTGCGAACGTCGTCGTACCGGGCGCGCTTCTCGGGATCCCGAAGGATGTCATAGGCGTCGGAGATCTCCTTGAATTTCTCCTCCGCGCGCTTGTCGCCCTGGTTCGCGTCGGGGTGGTACTTCCGGGCGAGCTTGCGATAGGCCTTCTTGATCTCGTCCTCGGTGGCCTTTTCGCCTACACCGAGAACAGAGTAGAGATCCTTGTCCACCAGACACCCTACTCCCCGTCGCCGGTGGAGGGCTTTCCGGCCCTCCCGACCCTCACGAGCGCGGCGCGGAGCAGATCCTGGTCGAGGAAGTAGCCCTTCCTGATAACCTCCAGCACAACGTCATGAGTAACGCCCTCGGCGTCCTCCGCGAAGACGGCCTCCTGCTCCGTCGGATCGAAGGGATCCATGGCGTCGAGGGGTATCGCCTCGAGACCCTGCCGGGTGAGCAGCGCCTCGAACTTGGCAGCGATCTGGAGCAGTCCGGCGAGGGTCTCGTCGGCCGGCGCCCCGTCCGCGGCATGTCTGCGTGCGAGATCTATGTCGTCGAGGATGGCCAGCAGTTCGAAAATGAGATCACGCTTTCCCTGGGAGCACAGCTTGTGGAACTCCCTCGCCTGCCTTTTCCTGTAGTTGTCGAACTCCGCCTGCAGCCTGAGGTTCTGCTCCTTCAGAATCTCCAGCTCCTTTTCCATGCCGGGTTCCACGACTACTGATTCCAGCTCGGGAGGCGTTCCGGGATCATCCGCAGGCGGAGCGGCGCCGATCCCGGGCTCGGACGGAGGAGGCGGCGCGGGCCTTCTCCTTGGAGAAGTCCTGCCCCGGCGCGGTTTCCTCGAAGCCCTCCTCGGGTCGCCCTGGGCTGTCATTCGTCCACCACTTCGAAGTCGGCGTCGACCGTTTTGCCGTCATCCCCGGCGGGCGCTCCGCCGTCGTTCTCCGGTCCGGGCTGCTCCTGTCCCTGGGCCTGCTGATGCAGCGTGGCGCCTGCGGCGCTCCAGGCCTTCTGGAGATCCTCGAGAGCCCTGTCCAGCGCAGAGTCGTCGTTGGCCTGCCTGGCTGCACGCACGGCTTCCGAGGCGCTGTCGAGGGAGGCCTTCACGGAGGGATCGAGTTTGTCGCCGTAGTCCTTGAGGCCCTTTTCGACCTCGTAGACGAGGGAGTCGGCCATGTTCCCCTTCTCGGCCTTCTGGCGCTTCTGCTCATCGTCCTTGGACAGCTTCTCCGCCTCGGCCACCATCTTCTGGATTTCGCTCTCGCTGAGCCCGCTGGAGGCCTCGATCCTGATCTTCTGCTCCTTGCCCGTGGCCTTGTCCTGCGCGGAGACGCGGACTATGCCGTTGGCGTCCAGGTCGAACGTGACCTCTATCTGAGGCATGCCGCGCGGGGCGGGAGGTATGCCGTCGAGGATGAACCTGCCCAGGGTTCTGTTGTCCGAGGCCATCTTGCGCTCGCCCTGGAGTACGTGGATCTCCACCGCTGTCTGTCCGTCGGCGGCCGTGCTGAAGATCTGGCTCTTCTTGGTGGGAATGGTGGTGTTGCGTTCGATGATCCCGGTGGATATCCCGCCCAGGGTCTCGATGCCGAGCGTCAGAGGGGTGACGTCGAGGAGCAGGACGTCCTTGAACTCGCCCGTCAGAACGCCGGCCTGGATCGCGGCGCCCAGGGCCACGACCTCGTCGGGGTTGACCCCGCGATGGGGTTCGCGCCCGAAGATTTCGCCTGCGATCTTCTGAACCAGGGGCATCCTCGTCTGCCCTCCGACCAGGATGACCTCGTCCAGCTTGCCCGGATCGATCTTCGCGTCCTTGAGGGCGTCGAGGCACGGCTTCCTGGTTCTCTCGACCAGATCGTCCACCAGTTGTTCGAGCCTGGCCCTGGTGAGCTTCATTATCAGGTGCTTCGGGCCGGACGAGTCCGCAGTGATGAAGGGAAGGTTGATCTCGCTGGTCTGCGTGGTGGAGAGTTCGCACTTGGCCCTCTCGGCAGCCTCCTTGAGCCTCTGAAGGGCCATCGGATCCCGGGAGAGATCGACTCCCTCCTGCGATTTAAACTCCTCGACCAGCCAGTCTATGATCTTCAGGTCGAAGTCGTCACCGCCCAGGTGGGTGTCGCCGTTTGTCGAGCGGACCTCGAAGACCCCATCGGCGATCTCGAGGATGGAAATGTCGAACGTTCCTCCGCCGAGGTCGAACACCGCGACGGTCTTGTTCATGCCCTTCTTGTCGAGACCGTAGGCCAGGGAAGCCGCGGTCGGCTCGTTCACTATCCGGAGAACCTCGAGACCCGCTATCCTGCCGGCATCCTTCGTGGCCTGCCTCTGGCTGTCGTTGAAGTATGCAGGCACCGTCACCACGGCCTGGGTGACCTTCTCGCCGAGGTAGTCCTCGGCTGTCTGACGCATCTTCTGCAGGATCATCGCGGAGATCTCGGGAGGAGAGTACCGCCTGCCCTGGATCTCGACCATCGCGTCGCCGTTCGGACCCTCGACGACCTTGTAGGGAACCCTGGACTTCTCGGCGTCGATTTCGCCGAACTTCCTTCCCATGAACCGCTTGATCGAGAACACCGTGTTGATCGGGTTGGCTATGGCCTGTCTGCGGGCGACCACCCCCGTGTGACGCTCCCCCGAGTCTGTGAATGCGACAACGGAGGGGGTCGTCCTGAAGCCTTCGGAGTTGGGGATGACGACCGGCTCGCCGCCCTCGAGAACGGCGACGCAGGAGTTCGTCGTTCCCAGATCTATTCCTATCACCTTTCCCACAGTAACCTTCCTTTCGGGAACCATCGGGTTCAAGCCGCGGCACAGCAACGCCGCCGCCCTATCAAGAATCCTGTTCGTCCAGCCTTATCTTCACCGGCCCGCCGCCGGCAGCCAGCGGCAGGACGATTTCCAGAAGCCCGTTCGAGAGTACGGCGGTAGCCGAGGCGGGATCGACGTCCTCGGGGAGGACGACGCACCTGGAGAAATCCCCGCGGAGACACTCCATGACCAGCCCCGGTTCCGTGGAGACCGTGCAGGGCTTCCTGCTCCCGCTTATGCGAAGAACTTCCGCGGAAGCGTCGAGTTCGATCTCACCGATGGAGAAGCCCGGCACCTCGGCAATCACGCGCAGAGCCCCGTCGGCACGGTAGATGTCCACCGCCGGGCAGGGCAGGACGGCATTCATGAATGCGCCGCGGGAGCCGATGCGGTGGTTCGGCGCATGGCGCGCCTTCTCACGGCATGTTCCTCCAGGTGTTGCGCAGGTTCTGAAAGTCATCGGTTCTCCTGTCCATTCCGGCGGCATACATCAGGCCGCCGTATACATTTCAGCAACAGGCTTGCCAGAACGAGCGCAACCCATATCTGTTTGCACGGCATCGTATTGTCTGTCGCATGTCCGTCCCGGCAAGGGCTGCTCAGCCTTTCAGTGGCAATTGTGGCGCACAGGGCCGCCGGGGGCACGCAGTCGAGACGGCTGCAGCTTATATTCGTCTGTTTGTGCGGCCGGTCCCGGCCGGATTTCATTCAGGAGACGGAAAAGAGCGGGACGGATGGATTCGATCGTAGTCAGGGGCGCGAGGGAGCACAATCTCCGCAACATCGATGTCTCGATACCCAGGAACAGGCTTGTGGTGGTCACGGGGGTGTCCGGCTCGGGCAAGAGTTCGTTCGCCTTCGACACGCTCTATGCCGAAGGCCAGAGGAGGTACATAGAATCCCTCTCGGCCTACGCGAGGCAGTTTCTGGGTCAGATGGAGAAGCCTCTCTATGAGTGCATCGAAGGGCTCTCGCCGGCCATCTCCATCGAGCAGAAGACGGTCAGCCACAATCCGCGCTCCACGGTGGGCACCGTAACGGAGATCGCCGATTACCTGCGAGTCCTCTTCGCCCGGATCGGAGAACCCCACTGCCCGACCTGCGGGAGGCGCGTCGGCCGGCAGTCCGCTCAGCAGATCGTGGACCGGATATCAGAGATGCCCGAGGGACGCAGGCTCCTGATTGCGGCGCCGATCGTCCGGGGGCGGAAGGGCGCATACGCGGAACTCCTCTCGGACCTCAGGAAGAGGGGTTTCGTACGCGTGAGGATCGACGGGGAGGTCCGCTCCCTCGATGAGAACATAAGACTGCAGGAGAAACGCAAGCACGACATCATGGTCGTGGTGGACCGGATAACGGTGAAGCCGGGCATGGATACCCGGCTCACCAGTTCCGTCGAGACGGCCCTCCGCGAGGGAGCGGGCGCCATCGCCGTCGTGGACGCCGACAGCGGCGAGGAAACCTTCTTCAGCGAGCAGAACGCCTGTCTGTACTGCGGCCTGTCCTTCCCGGAGCCCACGGTTCAGCTTTTCAGCTTCAACAATCCGGCAGGCATGTGCGAGACCTGCTCGGGTCTCGGGTTCGAGATGAAGGTCGATCCGGACCTGGTCGTCCCCCGCCCCGCTCTATCGATCAAGGACGGGGCCGTGGCCCCCTGGGGGGAGCCAAGGGGCTGGTCGGCCACGCTTGCAAAGGCTCTGGCCGAGACCTACGGATTCGCCCTCGGGACCCCCTGGATCAGCCTGGACGAGGAGCAGCGGAACGCCGTCCTCTACGGCACCGGCGAGAGAAGGATCCTCAAGTTCCAGTGGGAGGGCGGGAACAGCCGTGGAAGCATGGAGGGCCCCTGGGAGGGGGTGATACCCAGGCTCGAGCGGCTCTACGTCTCGACATCGAGCGAGGGGTCGCGGATCAACTACGAGCGGTTCTTCAGGAAGACCCCGTGCTCCTCCTGCGGCGGTTCGCGGCTGCGTGCGGAGGCGAGGTCGGTTCTCGTCTCGGGGCGGGGCATACACGAGCTGAACTCGATGACGGTCCAGGGCGTGTGGGATTTCTTCGAGAAGCTCGAACTCGGACGAACCGACTCCCTGATAGCCGGCGAGCTGCTCAAGGAGATCAAGGGGAGGCTGGGCTTCCTGATGGACGTCGGCCTGCACTACCTCACACTGGACAGATCGGCGCCCTCGCTCTCGGGAGGCGAGGCCCAGCGGATAAGGCTGGCGAGCCAGATCGGCAGCAGCCTCACGGGCGTGCTGTACGTGCTGGACGAACCCACCGTCGGGCTGCATCAGCGGGACAACGACAAGCTCATCAACACCCTCGAGAAGCTGCGCGACCTGGGCAACACCGTTCTGGTCGTGGAGCACGACAGGGACACGATCCTGAGAGCCGACCACGTCGTGGACTTCGGGCCGGGAGCCGGAACCGACGGCGGCCTCGTGGTTGCGGAGGGCTCTCCGGCAGCCGTAAAGGAGAACCCCGAATCCCTCACGGGCAGATACCTGACCGGAAAGGAGCAGATCACGAGGATCCGCACCCCCAGGAGCAGGTCCAGGGGTACGCTCACCCTGGACGGGGCGACACTGAACAACCTCAGGAACGTCACGGTGTCCTTCCCGCTCGGCCGGTTCATCTGCGTCACGGGGGTTTCGGGCTCAGGAAAGAGTTCTCTCATTACCCAGACGCTTTACCCCGCCCTCTCGAACCTCTGCGGCACGGGATCGAACACGCCGGGGCCGCACAGGGGAATCCGGGGCTACGAGAACGTGGACAAGGTCATCAACATCTCGCAGGATCCGATCGGGAGGACTCCCAGGTCGAACCCGGCCACCTACACGAAGGTCTTCGACCAGATAAGGACGATTTTCGCCGGGCTGCCGGCAGCGAAGATGCGGGGATACTCCCCTGCAAGATTCAGCTTCAACGTGCACGGCGGCAGATGCGAGGACTGCCAGGGCGCAGGCGTGAAGCGGATCGAGATGCACTTCCTCCCGGACGTGTTCGTCGTATGCGACACATGCGGAGGCATGCGCTTCAACAAGGAGACACTCCGGGTGACATTCCGCGAGCACAGCATCGCCCAGGTGCTGGACCTCAC
>MTKZ01083192.1_pt1 | contig 11018 bp, 10 predicted proteins | sample 1042781 | NCBI WGS metagenome assembly MTKZ01 (sample SAMN06212207, study PRJNA360539) | anaerobic digester metagenome | biome: Wastewater treatment plant; material: sludge; isolation source: anaerobic digester fed with sludge from wastewater treatment plant | place: Denmark: WWTP Viborg ...
TTGATAAATTTAGGAAAGGAATTGGACATGTGATGGATTCAATAAAAGATGAAATTGACGCTATTGAAGTGTTCAATAGCCGAACAATAATATCTAATCATAATAAATTAGCCAAAACATATGCAAAAACTAACAATATCCCGGGGATAGCTGGGTCTGATTCCCATTTCGCTGAAGAACTTGGATCTTCTTATTTTATTCTTGATTCAAAAAATTCAGTCAATTCTATTTTTAAAAACATCAAAGAAGGAAAAATATCCATTTATGGTAGACAAACGGGAATAAAACCTCATTTGAAGACAAGCATGATTCACTTTTTCAAATAGGCAAGTTTAAAGAATTCTTTTATCTGATTTGAATAATCAATTAATGTATCATTTGTAGCTGTAACTGTCGGAACGGAAAGCAAAAGAAATGATAAGAGGATTATTATAAGTCCTACATACATAAAAGCAAAGTTTACTTTTGTTCCAAGATACTCTTTAGATAAAATATAGAGTATAATGGTTGGTATGGACATTCCTATGATTAATAGAAATACTACTGGAAANNCTGGAAAAGCATACATAAAGAATGATGCTAACGTGAATAAAAACATAATTAAAGAGAGGGGATAAACTCTCAATTTATTATCTTTTATTATTTTTTTAGCATTTGTAGTATTATTCTTATAATACAAAAATAAGAGAGAGTACCCTACTGACAAAGAAATAATAAAGGGAAAAGGAAATCCTTTGAAACTAGAAGTAAATAAAAACCATCCACTTGAGAACTTCAATATTTGTATTAATGTGATAATAATCAATGAACTGTTTTTATGATCTTTGAGTCTAATATTTGGATAAGAATATACCAAGTTCAAAGCTATTATGGTAGAATATATTGTGAAAAAATTAATTCCTGATAAAAAAGATAGGATAGTTCCAAAAATTGCTAAAAATACAATAAGATATTTGGCCCTTTGGACAGATATGCTACCGTTTGCTATGGCCTTCCAAGATATCTTCATCTGATTTTTTTTGTCCTCTTCGTAATCGGTGAGGTCGTTGAACATATATACTGCTCCTAACCCTAGAGATAATCCAAAAGCGGCCACTATTATTTTCATAAGATGGTATTCGCCATTTAAACTAGCATATAGTATAACGCCAAAGAGGAATTGAAGTATATTTTTGGGGGCATTAAGACTGACAGAATTGTAAATAATTGCCCTATAGTTCATATTACTACCATTTATAATCTATTTATAAATATTCCGTCCAAAAATATATAGATATATAAAAAAATATAGAGAGGGTATATGTTAAGATTAATACAAACACAATGGCAAACTAAAGCTATTTTCAATAAGAGAATTTAGCATACTCCTTGAATTTTCATACCACTCCGGATCATCCTCCTTTTTACGAGATAGAAATCTTTCGGAGCTTTTATCAATAAGAAATATCATGTCTTCTTCTTTCTTTTCCCAAACTTCAATTTCATCTTTTAATGAACAAATACTGCCCATGTAATTACAAGATTTAATTACAAATTCATATGCTTGGTCAAATTCATTTGTCATGTATGGATTATTTTAAGTACTAATAAAAGAATAAGCTTATGGTATATCTCGATTGTTTTAATATAAAAGTTATTTAGATGATATTTTCAGGTATTGGGGGCTGTTAGAGCTCTAAATTAGTATAAATTAATCGTGTGGTCCACATTAACCATATAAATAAATATTCTTCTTTCCCTAAATGATGCACATCACAATGGATAGAAATAAATACATTATTCTTATAGTGATAATATCTGCTATTTCTTTAGCTTACTATGTTCCGCATTATGGACTTATATACGATGGAGGATTGTATGCTTCCCTTGGCTATTCTTTATTTAGTGGAAATGGCTATTTTTTTAATGGTTATCCTGGTGATGTACCTCCCATTTTGCCTATTTTTCTTTCACTTTTTATAAGAATTTTTGGAGAAAACGGAATATTTCTTGTTGTACCTTTATTTTCAATTATGAATACGGTAATCATTTTTCTTATTCTAGAAAAAAAAATTTCTTTAGAAATGTCATTTTTAGGTTCATTGTATGTATTCTTTTCACCCATTATATTTTATGATTCAATTAACGTAATTCGTGAAATTCCAATGTTAACTTTTGTAATGGCATCTTATCTAATATTTTTAAGAAAAGAAGATTCTTATAAAAAACATGTATTATTGGGGATCCTAGTTGGATCCGCATTCTTAACTAAATCTGTGGGTTTTGTTTATACATTTCCCATTTGGGCATACTATATATTTAATCAAAATAAAAAAGTTGGAATCAGCATTGCATCATCAGTAATATTTGTACTTCCTTGGGCAATATGGTCATATTCTCATTTTCAGACGCCCTTTGTTTCTCATTCCGCTTATTTACTACCTAAAATAGGGTCAAATATAACTACTTTTTTTACTAGAACTTTGCCTTTATTCCTAATTAGCTCATTTATACCAATAGTTCCAATTTCAATAATGGGGATTAAAAAATCAGAAAAAATATTTCTATTATTTGGATTTCTTATTATCATCCCTGCGTTGTTATGGCCTGTCCAAGAGCCAAGGTATTTGTTAGCAGCTTACTTTCTTATAGTATATTTGGCGTTGATGTATCTTAAAGATAAAAGAAAAGATATTACTTTAATATTCATGATTATAACAGTATTATTCCAGTTTGGTACAACAGCATCTATATTAGACACACATGTCGTGTCATACGGCCTTTTAGATGATGCAGGCATTTGGCTCAGAGAGAATACGGATCCGAATTCAAAAATTATGACCCAATCATTTAGGCAAATTCATTATTTTTCACATAGAAAGACTTATCAGATTCCTCAAGATCCATCTCTTTTACAAAGAACCCTTGAAGTAAATCAAATAGAATATGTAGTCATTGACTCATACGAAAAAACAACGCCCCAGTATGCAAGGGAATTTTTTGAAGAATTAGATCCATTAGTTACTTTCAAAGACATTGGAGGGGTAGTCAATATTTACAAATCGCCTTATTATAACTCTAGTAAAGTTGACAACTAATTAATTATAGGAATCATATCTAAATCGTATTCAATATATTTACATTGAGAAAATCTTTTAAGGAACTGTTAAATCTAGTTTTAGATGGAAGATTTGGATATTACTAAATTGAAGGGTTTGTCCGAAGACGAAGTATCCCAAAGATTAATGGAAGATGGTTATAATGAACTTCCATTTAAAAATAAAAAAAATGCATTCCGTTTAGCTTTTGAGATAGTTCGTGAGCCAATGTTTTTATTGTTGGTGGTATGCGGTTTAATATATTTCATATTGGGAGATATACAAGAAGCTTTAATGTTACTATTTTTTGTCTTTGTTATAATTGGAATTACTTTTTATCAAGAAAGAAAAACTGAGAGAGCCTTAGAAGCCTTGAGGGATCTCTCAAGCCCTCGTGCTTCGGTTATACGAGATGGAGAACAAAAACGTATTGCCGGTAGGGAAGTTGTAAGAGATGATATATTAATTCTTTCTGAGGGAGATCGTGTACCTGCAGACGCTATTTTAATTAGTTGCAGTAATTTTTATGCAGATGAATCTTTATTGACAGGAGAGTCCTTTCCAGTAAGAAAAACTCAATGTAAAGAAATAACTGAGATGGAATTGCCTGGAGGAGAAGGACTGCCATTTATTTATTCTGGTACACTTGTCGTTAAAGGTCAAGGTATTGCACTCGTGCAAGCTACTGGAATAAAAACTGAAATGGGCAAAATTGGTAAAGCCTTGCAATCTTTAGATCAAGAAGAAACTCATTTGCAAAAAGAGACTAAGAACATTATCAAATATTTTTCTTCGTCTGGATTTATACTCTGTTTGATTATTATATATTTCTATGGTGCATCGACGGGCAATTGGATTCAAGGATTTTTAGCAGGAATCACACTGGCAATGGCAATTCTTCCTGAAGAATTCCCAGTAGTATTGACAGTATTTTTAGCTCTTGGTGCATGGAGAATATCTCAAAATGGAGTTCTTACAAGAAGAGTGCCAGCAGTAGAAACTCTCGGATCCGCCACAGTACTTTGTGTAGATAAGACGGGAACTCTAACTCAAAATTGTATGACGGTGAAAAAAATAGTATCAGATAAAAGCTATTATGATATAAATTATGATTCTAATAAATCTATTCCTGAAGAATTTCATAAGATAATCGAATTTAGTATTTTAGCAAGTCAAAAAGAGCCCTTTGACCCAATGGAAAAAGCATTCAAGGAGCTTGGAAATAATTATCTTTCAAATACTGAGCATATCCATCACGATTGGATTTTGATGAAAGAATATCCCTTATCGGAAGATCTATTAGCAATGTCTCACGTCTGGAAATCTCCAGACGGAAAAGATTACATAATATCTGCCAAAGGAGCACCAGAAGCAATTATAGATTTATGCCATCTTGAAGAAACAAGAAAAAATCAAATTCTCTTAGATGTCGACAAACTAGCTAAAGAAGGCCTTAGGGTATTAGGAGTAGCTAGGTCGGAATTCAAAGAAGGTAAATTGCCAACAAAGCAGCATGATTTCAAATTTGATTTTTTAGGGCTCGTAGGACTAATGGATCCTATCCGTCCATCTGTACCAAATGCAGTAAAAGAATGCTATTGCGCAGACATTAAAATCATAACGATTACTGGGGATTACCCAAGTACTGCACAAAATATTGGTAAACAGATTGGGTTAAAAAATCTTGAAAAAATTGTTACTGGGCAAGAACTAGATAAAATGTCTGATTCAGAACTTCAAATGAAAATTAAAGATGCTACTATATTTGCTAGGGTAGTTCCAGAACAAAAACTAAGGATAGTTAATGCATTGAAATCCAACGGTGAAATTGTTGCTATGACAGGGGACGGTGTTAACGATGCACCTGCACTTAAATCTTCAAATATTGGAATAGCTATGGGTGGAAGAGGAACTGACGTTGCTAGAGAATCTGCCGACCTTGTTTTGCTTGATGATGATTTTTCATCAATAGTTAATTCAGTTAGAGTGGGAAGGAGAATCTTTGACAACCTAAAAAAAGCCATGGCGTATATATTAGCCATACATGTACCCATAGCCGGAATGTCCCTAGTTCCTGTAATTCTTAAAATGCCATTAGTTCTCTTGCCAGTCCACATAGTATTCCTTGAATTAATAATAGATCCTTCTTGTTCAGTTGTATTCGAAGCTGAGCCAGAGGAGGCAAATGTTATGAATAGACCTCCAAGGAGTGCTAATGAGAATATTTTTAATAGATCAACAGCTTTATTGAGTTTTTTACAGGGGCTAAGTGTTTTAGCTATTGTTTTATTGACTTATGTTATTGTCTTAAATAGGGGACAAGGAGAAATGGAAGCTAGGGCCTTCACATTTACAACTTTAATAATTGCGAACTTAGCGCTAATATTCACCAATAGATCATGGTCAAGAACTATTTTGAAAACTCTAAAATCTCCGAATTCGGCCTTATGGTATGTTACATTTGGCGCATTGTTATTCTTAGGTTTAGTACTATATGTCCCATTTCTAAGACACCTATTCCTTCTATCTACACTTCATATAAATGACCTAATGATATGCACTATTTTGGGAATTATCAGCATATTATGGTTTGAAGCATTAAAAGTCATCAAATTGAAATTTATCAATAATTGATATTTTTCTGATTAAACGAGATTTATAAAAATTAATGATCTCACTTAATATTATCATATACTAGGTGAGTTCTCTTCGAAAAATGAAAATCTCTCGAAAATGAATAAGAACCTTGAAAAGGAAAACATTATAAAGAAAAACGTCAAACGTCTAATAATATATCAACATTTGGGGATACTTATGGCATTTGGCGATAGATGTGATGGTAAACAGATTAGAACACTTTCTAACTATCGAAGAGTTTATCCTTTCGTCATGAAAACACGAACGGAATCTGCAATCTATGCTGACTTTGAATTAGAAGTTGGAAAAACTTTAGAGTATATGGATAAAGTTAACTCTGGGCTCAGTGAAAAGAAAGTTAAATTTTTTCATATCTTTCTTGCTTCATTAGTTCGAACTGTAGCCATGAGACCTCAACTCAATAGGTTTGTAATGGGGAGAAGGCTATTCCAAAGAAATAAAATACAAATTTCAATGATTGTGAAAAAAAAATTAGATGAAGAATCAGAATATTCAAATATCAAAATTACTTTTGATCCAAGGGATACATTAGATGTTGTTATTAAGAGAATGGCGGAATCTCTTGACTACGGTAGAGGCGACGAGAAGAAACATGAAGAAAAAGAGATTGACTTACTAATTAAATTCCCAGATATTATACTTAGATTTATAATATGGGTTTGGAGGGGCTTAGATTATTATGGTATCTTACCGGCATCTATCGTTAAGGATGATCCTATGTATGCCAGCGTTTATGTTACAAACCTCGGTAGTTTAGGTCTTAATTCAGTTTTTCACCATCTATTTGAATATGGTAATACTTCAAACTTCATTGCTCTTGGTAAAATCCATAAGGCTCCCCTAGTTGATGAAAATGGAGAATTAACTATAAAGGACGTAGTTAGATTGGGATATACTCTTGACGATAGGATAAGTGAAGGGATATATTTTGTTAGGGCAATTGAATTATTTAAAAACTTTATGCAAAATCCAGAAATTCTTGAAAACCCTCCTTCTGAAGAGGATATTAAAGATTATTTGGATACTACGGAGGATAGTAATGTACGAAAAAAAACCATGGCTTAGATACTATAACAGCTATACTCCAGAATTCATCGATTACCCTAAAAAAACAATTTACGAAGTTGTTTATGATGCCTACGTAAAAAACCCAAATGGGATTGCATACGATTTCTTAGACTATACTTCAACTTATAGGGAGTTTTTAAATGATATAAATCGATTCGCCAATGCCTAATATGCACTTGGTGTTAGGAAGGGCGATAGAATAACAATCTGTATACCAAATTGTCCTCAAGCACTTATTTGTTTCTACGCTGCAAATAAGATTGGAGGGGTAACAAGTATGATACACCCGCTTTCCCCCCCTAAAGAACTAAAATTCTACCTTAATTTAAGTAAAAGTAAATATGCCATTACCCTTGATGCTTTTTATAATAATTTTAAAGATATTATGGATGATACCTCAATTGAGAAACTAATTCTTGCAAAAATTATGGATTATTTACCCCCTTTAAAAAAGATTGGATTTAGACTAACAACAGGAAGAAAAATAAAAAAAGTTCCTTTTAGCTCAAAGATATATTGGTGGAATGACCTAATGAAAACAGATTACCCTCAAGCAGAAAATACTGAAATAGGCTCTGATGAACTTGCAGTTATCCTTTATAGTGGTGGAACTACTGGAGTTCCTAAAGGAATTGAGCTCTCAAATTATAATCTTAATTGTCTATCCATGCAGGCTATCGCACAAGGACCAATAGTAGAGGAGGATTCGATTCTTTCAATTCTTCCAATATTCCATGGATTTGGGCTTGGTGTGTGTGTGCATACATTTTTTATTAATGGATCTAAGTGCATATTAGTTCCTAAATTTTCAGCAGATACAGTTCTTGATTTAATAAAAACAAAAAGACCTAAATATATAGCTGGCGTTCCAACTCTTTATGCAGCACTTTCTAGAAATCCTAATATCTCAAAGATCGATTTCAGTTGTATAAAAGGTGCATTTTGTGGTGGCGACCGTCTTCCTCATGAAGTTAAACTAGAATTTGAAAATGCAGTTGCAAAGTCAGGAATAAAAATTGTTTTGAGAGAAGGATATGGATTAACTGAGTCTGTATCTGGTATTGCAATCATGCCCCAAGATACTTATCGCCNNCCTTCCTGGAATGGATGGAGAGATATGCATTAGTGGTCCGACATTAATGATAGGATACCTAGACAATCCCCAGGAAACAGAAAAAACAATTAAAATTCACCCTGATGGATTAAAATGGTTGCATAAAGGAGATTTAGGATCTATGGATCTTGATGGATTTATCTATTTTAAGCAAAGACTTAAACGAATTATAGTTTCCTCAGGAATGAATGTTTATCCTTCTCAAATTGAAGATGTCCTAGATAGTCATCCTGCTGTTGCTTTTTCCTGCGCAATTGGAGTTCCACATCCCCATAAGATGGCTAGCGTGAAAGCTTTCGTGTCCTTAAAAGACTCATCTAAAGAATCAAAAGAATTAGCAAAAGAACTTATAAAATACTGTCATGAGCATTTAATAAAATGGAGCTGTCCAGAAGAAATTGAATTTAGAAAAGAATTACCCTTGACGTTAATCGGAAAAGTTGCTTACGGCATTCTAGAAAAAGAAGAATTAGAAAGAAGAAAAAATCTAGAAATGGATAAAATACCAAAAGGAGATATTTTCCCGGAACAAACTATAGATATATCTTGCTCATCAAGTTTAGGCTTACCGGACAATCCATAAAAACATATATTTTTTTATTTAATTAATTACAACAAAGTCATTAATAATGCCCTAATGTATTCCACAAAAAACTGTAAGCATTTGAATCTCTAAGAACTTAACTATTTTTATATACTGAATAAGGATCTGTTAATGCATAGACATTATTAAATCCCTTGTTTGCTAAAAATTGTGCATTTGATATTGCCGCTTGACTTGTACTACAATATACAATGATTTTTCTATCCCTTGGTATACTTGAGAGTACAGAACCTAATTCAATTCCAGTTATATTAACTGCACCATAGATGTGCCCTGCTTTATACTCATCAGGATTCCTTACATCTATTATAAAAAGGGATTCACCGCTAGAAATTAATTGTTTTAACTGAGAAGAATTAATTAATTTATACGAAACTGCCGGACTCCCTGTATTCTCTACAATCCTATCTATCAATGTAACGAGATTATTTTGAACAGCAGATCTGGTATAATCCCTATCACTTCCAGCAATAACAAAAACTTTCTGTTTAGAAATCCATTGATCTCGTTTTTCGTAAAATACCTCATATCCCATAACATTCTTCAGATTATTTGTTTCGCTTGAAGGTAATATTTGAAAAGCTAATGTGCCTGTGTGTTCCGGAGCATTTGGTCCGCCTATAATAACAATATAGGGATATGATTTATAGTTAGTATCAGTTTTTCCAAAGTATGTTATCATCATTCCTCTACTTTGAAGTATTGAAATAATGTTACTGTTTAAATTATAATCAATAGTGTTTGCAACTAATGCAACATTTTTTTGCCCAGATACAGTCCCTAAGCAAAATATAAACATTAAAGCTATAAAAACTAAACCTAATGTTTTTTCCATGAAATCCCAAAATATAGGATGCAATACATATATAAAAAACTTGTGTGGCTAATTTAGGATAATCAAAAATATTATATACTTTAAATTGATTTACCTTAATGAAATAATGGAAGTAATCTATTCAAAAGAAATTTTTGTTTCCTTATTACAAAAAGGAGACATAATACTCAGTAAAAATAGGAAAAATCTTTTAGAATCAGTTATTTGTAAGGCTGTACCTAATGCTAGGTGGCCTCATTGTAGATTGTATATTGGGTGTGGACAAAGCATTGAATCTACTGTCGGCGGAGTACAAATAAGAAATATCCAGGACTATTTGGATACAGATGAGCTAATGATTATAAGGCCTCCAAACTATATCGATAAAGATAAGCTAGTTAAAGATTGTATGGCGTATTTGGGCATTGGATATAGCTATTTACAATTCATAAGAACGGGTAGTCTGTTTCTTCTTAAAAGATTGATTAAGAAAGACTTGAGAAAATATTTTAGAATAGATCTTGATAAAAATGTTGTTTGTTGCGAATTAATTGATTATGGACTATTGAAACAAGGGTATAAATATGAAGTTGCACCAAATTTTTGTTTTCCAGATCAATATGAAGAGGATATAAGAATGAACATTATAGTAAAATATGTTCCGCTCATTTATAAAAATACAGAATAATTAACTATATTATCAGTCGTTTTTTCATTAATTTTATGGATATTACAAAAAAAATTAATGTTGCAGCTAGTACCCATATTAGACTTGTTAACAATGAAATGCTATAAACTCCTAGAGTTAATGCTCTATTTATTATTACAACATGTGCCAAGGGCAATATTGCTAAAGCTGTATACTGAACCACTAAAGGCAAAACATCCATGGGAAAGAATGTTCCGCTAAACAAAAACATTGGAGTAATGAAGAGAAAGCTAGGGTAGTTCAATGTGTCTATTGTGGGGCTTAATGCAGTGAAACACATTGCAATGCACGAAAATAGCAATCCTCCTAAAAATGCAAAAGGTATAATCAATAGGGAAGAGGGCATTTTAACTATTCCAAATATTAGTAAAACAGGTAACATTATTGTAGCGTAAATAGTACTTCTAGTTGCACCCCAAAAAAGTTCTCCTGCTATAACTTCCTCTATTGAAATTGGAGTTGAAATCATTGCATCAAATGTTTTTAAATAATACATCCTAACAAATGAAGTATAGGTACACTCAAAAAAAGATGCATTCATTACTGATATTGACACTAGCGCTGGGGCAATAAAATTTGCATAGGGAATCCCATCAACGCTTTCTATGAATCCTCCTAATCCAAATCCTAAAGCCAAAAGATATAGTACAGGTTCTAAAAACGGAGGGATAAAATTAAGTTTCCAAGTTTTAATAAACGTGACCATATTACGTCTCCATGGCTTTATAAATCTATAAGTTAGTCCGAACATGTCATTCCCTTAGTTTTCTTCCTGTTAATTTTAAGAATACATCCTCTAAAGTAGCGGGTCTTGCTGTAACACTACTATTAGTACATTTTTTTAGGATTAAATTAGTTATATGAGGTACATTTTCACTATATATCTCAACACTCTCATTTGCAATTTCATATTCTATATTATTTTTTTCAAGGCATGTTTTTATCTCAATTGTATTTTCTGCTTCTATGATGTG
>MTKZ01046991.1_pt1 | contig 11017 bp, 7 predicted proteins | sample 1042781 | NCBI WGS metagenome assembly MTKZ01 (sample SAMN06212207, study PRJNA360539) | anaerobic digester metagenome | biome: Wastewater treatment plant; material: sludge; isolation source: anaerobic digester fed with sludge from wastewater treatment plant | place: Denmark: WWTP Viborg ...
GGTCTGCGGAAGCTTTTTGGGTTCTATCGAAAGGTCAAGTGAACATGCGAAGCGATCTGATCAAGCGAGGCGTCGAGCGGGCGCCGCACCGGAGTCTGCTGAAGGGTACGGGCAATTTCACGGATGCCGACATAGACAAGCCGTTCATCGCCGTGTGCAATTCGTACACGGACATCATCCCCGGCCACGCACATTTGGACCGCGTCGGGTATTTTGTCAAGGAGGCCGTCCGGGCGGCCGGGGGCGTTCCGTTCATCTTCAACACCATCGGCATTGACGACGGCATCGCCATGGGCCATGCGGGGATGAAGTTCTCGCTGGCCAGCCGCGAGTTGATCGCCGACTGCGTCGAGTCGATGCTCGAGGCTCACCGCTTCGATGCGATGATCTGCATCCCCAACTGCGACAAGATCATCCCGGGCATGCTCATGGCCGCCGCCCGGTGCAACATCCCGACGATCTTCGTCAGCGGCGGGCCGATGGAGGCCGGCCGCACCCCCGACGGCAAGAAGGTCGACCTGATCAGCGCGTTCTACGCCGTCAGCCAGCACGCCGCCGGCCTCATGGACGAGAAGACTGTTCGCGAAATCGAGAACCACGCCTGCCCGACGTGCGGCAGTTGCTCGGGCATGTTCACCGCCAACAGCATGAACTGCCTGTGCGAGGCTTTGGGCATGGCCCTGCCGGGCAACGGGACGATCCTGGCCACCAGCGACGATCGCAAGGAGCTGTATCGCCGCGCGGCCGAGCGGATCGTCGAGATGGCCAAGGCCGACGCGCCCAAGCCGCTGGACATCATGACCAAGCAGGCCTTCGAGAATGCGATGATTCTCGACATGGCCATGGGCGGATCGACCAACACCGTTCTGCACATCCTCGCGATCGCCAACGAGGCCGGTGTCAGTTTCACGCTCAAGGACATCGATGCCCTGTCTCTCAAGACACCGAACGTGTGCAAGGTGGCCCCGTCGTCAGGTGACAACGGCCGCATCTACCACATCGAGGATTGCCAGGCCGCCGGCGGGATCATCACCATCCTGGGCGAGGTCGCCCGCGGCAAGCCGGGACTGCTGCACACCGAGGCGATCACCGTGACCGGCAAGACGCTCGGGCAGAACATCCAGGACAGCGACATCCGCGTGCGCGGCGAGAAGGTCCGCACTGACGGGCTGAGCACCGCCAAGCGAAGCGAACTGAGCGTCTACACCGACAACGCCGAAAAGGGCGGCGCGGCGGTGCTGGCAACGATGGAGAAGGGCCAATTCGATCCGTTTGACTGCATCCGAACCGTGGAGACGGCTTATTCGCAACAGGGCGGTCTGAGCATCCTGTACGGCAACCTCGCCCCTGAAGGCGCGGTGGTCAAGACGGCCGGCGTGGATAAGGAGATGCTCAAGCACACCGGACCGGCCGTGATCTTTGAGAGTCAGGAGGACGCCTGCGAGGGCATCTTGAAGGGCAAGGTCAAGCCCGGTGACGTGGTGGTGATCCGCTATGAAGGCCCAAAGGGCGGCCCGGGCATGCAAGAGATGCTCGCTCCGACCAGCTACATCAAAGGACGGCCGGAACTGGCCAAAACAGTCGCCCTGATCACCGACGGGCGCTTCAGCGGCGGGACCGCAGGCGCCTGCATCGGCCATGTCAGCCCCGAAGCGGCCTCCGGCGGAGTCATTGGCCTGCTCCGCAACGGCGACGTCATGGAGATCGACATCCCCGGCCACAAGTTGAGCGTCAAGCTGTCCGACGCTGAGATCGCCGAACGCCGCAAGACCTGGACCGCGCCCAAGCCGCGCTACACCAAGGGCTGCCTGGCCAAGTACAGCGCCCTGGCCACCAGCGCGAGCACGGGTGCGATCCTGAAATGGGATTGAGAATCGCCGACGAGGGCGTCGGCGCTACCGTGGGGCCGACGCGGAGGTCCAAAGTGGGGCCGACGCCCCCGTCGGCCCTCCCGGCTCTCTTGGGTCTGAGTAGGAAAGACAAACCGCGGAACAGGCGGAACCGCCCTCCGAATAACTCGCGCGCAAGTCGGTCCGTGCGAGGATGTTTGACTTACCTGTGAAGGCCGCCAAAGACTGGACCTACCATCTTGGGTCCAGTACGATTGCCGCAATTGGTAATCGGGCTCCCGGCAGGAGTCTATCGCGTTTCTGACGAGGTGAAGCATGGCAGTCCCTGAGTTTCAGACATTCATGCTGCCGGTTCTCCAGCACTGCGCAGATGGACAGGAGCATAAAACTGACGAGACGACCGACGCTGTCGCCGATAAGCTTGGCTTGTCAGAGGCAGATCGGCAGGAACTGCTGGAGAGTGGTGTTCAAACCCGTCTCAAAAACCGGATAGCATGGTCCTTGATCTATCTGGAACGGGCTCGCTTGCTCGAACGCGTTCGTCGCGGATGCTACCGGATAACGGATCGCGGCCGAACAGTCCTGAACGAGAATCCCGAGCGGATAGACAAACCGTATCTCAAGCGATTTCCAGAGTTCGTCGAGTTCGCCACCGTGCGCACTACCGCGAGTGGTGAGGAAGCGGACAGTTCTGAAGAGGATACTGGTTCAACACCCGAAGAACGGTTGGAATCAGCATATCGCAGTCTGCGCAAGGCCCTGGCCGCCGAACTCCTTGAGAAGGTTAGGCAATGCTCACCCCAGTTCTTTGAGAATCTGGTCGTCGACCTCCTTGTTGGCATGGGTTACGGGGGGTCAAGAACAGATGCGGGGCGTGCTATTGGCACGNNAAGGAAGATCGCCTGGGACTTGATGTCGTGTTGATCCAAGCCAAGAGATGGGAGGCTCCTGTAGGCGCCGCGGTAGTGAGGGATTTTGCAGGCAGCTTGGAGGGACAGAGGGCGAGGAAGGGCGTGCTAATCACCACATCGCGATTTACGAATGACGCCGCCGAATATGTTTCTCGAATCGAAAAGAAGATCGTTCTGATTGACGGTGAACAGCTGGCAGAGCTCATGATAGACCATGGGGTGGGTGTGATGGAGACCGCACGCTATGCCCTCAAGAAGATCGACAGCGACTACTTTGGCGATGAGTAGCAGGAAAACAAGAGGCCGTTCACTACTGATGGCCGTGAATCGCCGACGAGGGCGTCGGCGCTACCGTGGGGCCGACGCGGAGGTCCAAAGTGGGGCCGACGCTCTCGTCGGACCTCCCGGTCCTCTTGGAGCTGAGCAGAAAAGACAAACCGCGGAATACGCTGAATACGCTGAAAGACTTCCCGCGTCTTTCTTCCGCGTGGTCCACGCGGTTCACTGAATCGTCGAGTGAGGCCCCACCTGCCTTTGCCGAACAGCCAACCTGCGGTTCCTCCCGGCCGAGGATGGGGTTTGCTGAGAGCCGTTGGCTCGGTTTGGCGGGAAAACCGGCTTGCGGTGGTCTCGCGCTTCCAGGGGGCTATAGAATAGCTCGTCAATCGGTTGGCCTGTGGACCGGTGGGCTGTCCCTGACAGCAGCGCACCGAGTAGAATCGCGTCCACGGTGCAATCGCATGAAAGGAGACCACAAGTCATGACCGAGCGAAAAGGCATCGTCACCTTCAAAGGCGGGCCGCTGACCCTGGTGGGTAACGAAGTGAAGGTGGGCGACACGGCGCCCGAGGCAACCCTGCTGGCCAATGATCTGTCGCCGGTGCAGATCGGCTCGCTGCGCGGCAAGGTGCTGATCCTGTCGTGTGTTCCATCCCTGGATACGGCCGTGTGCGACACTCAGACACGAAAGTTCAACCGGGCGGCCGCCGCATTGGGGAACGACATCGAGATCCTGACCATCAGCATGGATCTGCCGTTCGCCCAGAAGCGTTGGTGCGGAGCGGCGGGCATCGATCGCGTTCGCACCCTCTCGGACCACCATGACGCCGCTTTCGCGACGGCCTATGGTTTGCTGCTCAAGGAGCTTCGTCTGCTGGCCCGGGCGGTGCTGGTGGTCGACAAGGCCGGCAAGGTGCAGTACGTCGAGTTGGTCAAGGAAGTCACGCACGAGCCGAATTACGAAGCGGCCTTGGCGGCGGCCAAGAAGCTGGTGTGAGACTGGCCCGGCCGTGTAGGATGTGCTCACCACGACCGCTGCGAACTGACGATGACCCCTGTTCCGGTTGTGCACGATGGCTAACTCCATCATCTGGTTCCGGCACGACCTGCGACTGGCGGACAACCCCGCCTTGCTGGCGGCCGTCGAACAGGGCGGCCCTGTGGTTCCCGTCTATACCTGGTCGCCCGAAGACGAGGGCGAGTGGCCGCCTGGAGCTGCAAGTCGATGGTGGCTTCATTACGCGCTGGCCGCCCTCGATGCCGATCTGCGCAAGCTCGGCAGCCGACTGATCATCCGGACCGGTCGCACGGTCGAGACGCTCGTTGCCCTGGTCCGCGAGGCGAAAGCGACGGCCGTCTTCTGGAATCACCGGTACGAGCCGGCCGCAGTCCAGATCGCCAAGGACGTCGAAAATGCCCTTCGAAGGCAAGGTCTCTGCGTCGGCGAGTTTCACGGCAACCTGCTCTTCGATCCGCGGGTCACGCTCAACCGACAGGGCGGGCCGTTCCAGGTGTTCACGCCGTACTGGAAGCACTGCCTGTCAGCGCCGGAACCGGAATTGCCCAAGCCCGCGCCGGGCCGGCTTTCACGACCTCGGCAATGGCCTTCCTCGCTGAGTCTGGATGCCCTGAGGTTGCTGCCGACAATCAAATGGGCGGAGGGTATCGCGGAAACCTGGGTTCCCGGAGAACGGTCCGCATCCGATCGGCTCACGCGCTTCATCGAGAAAGCCTTGAGCGACTACTCGACCGGCCGTGATCGCCCGGAGAAGACCGGCACTTCGCGTCTGTCCCCTGATCTGCGTTGGGGCCACATCAGTCCCCGGCAAGTCTGGCATGCGGTCAAGCGATCCACCCGTCGCCAATCACCGAGAGTCGCCAAACAGGCCGAAGGCTACCTCCGCCAGCTCGGCTGGCGCGAGTTCGCCCACCATCTGCTCGTTCACTTCCCGCACACCCCCGAAGAGCCGCTGCGGCCGATGTTCGCACGTTTCCCGTGGAACGGCAGTTCAGAACACCTTCGTGCGTGGCAGCACGGCCGCACCGGTTACCCGCTCGTCGATGCCGGCATGCGCGAACTCTGGCACACCGGCTGGATGCACAATCGCGTACGGATGGTGGTCGCGTCGTTCCTGGTCAAGCATCTGCTCGTCCCTTGGCAGGAGGGGGCCCGGTGGTTCTGGGACACGCTGGTCGACGGCGATCTGGCCAACAACACCCTCGGCTGGCAGTGGTGTGCTGGCTGCGGGGCCGACGCCGCTCCCTACTTCCGCATCTTCAATCCGGTGCTTCAGGGCCGCAAGTTCGACCCCGACGGCGGCTATGTCCGACGCTGGGTCCCCGAGATTGCCGGCTTGGCAGACAAGCACCTGCACGAACCCTGGGCCGCCAAGGCCACCGACCTGGCCGAATGCTGTATCCNNGAATGCTGTATCCGTCTCGGTCGCGATTATGCCGAGCCCATCGTCGACCACGCCGAAGCCCGCACACGAGCATTGAAGGCATATGATCGCCTTCGAGGCAGACCCGATCGCTGAACGCCATCGCGCTCCATGGCCCCAGCCGGCAAAACGGATATACTGTCGGCCTTGATAAACCCACCGACGATGCTTGCGCTCAAGCACGTCGCCGGCTGGGAGTGAGTAACAGGAGTACCCTACGGGTCTGCAACCATGAGACTGCTGTCTGGAATCCAACCGTCTGGAAAACTTCACTTGGGCAATTATCTTGGCGCTATGCGTCCGCAAATCGAGATGCAGGACCAGGGCCACGAGTGTTTCTACTTCATCGCCAACTACCACGCCATGACGAGCCTGAGCAACGCCGCGCTGATGGAGGAGTACACGCAGGGGGTGGCCTTGGGTTACCTGGCTCTCGGCCTCGACCCGGTCAAGACAGTGTTCTTCCGCCAGTCGGACGTGCCGGAGGTGACCGAACTGACGTGGATTCTGTCGTGCGTGACCCCGATCGGCCTGCTGGCTCGCGGCCACTCGTACAAGGACAAGGTGGCTCAGGGGCTTTCGCCCAACCACGGGCTGTTCGCCTACCCGGTGCTGCAGGCGGCCGACATTCTGATCTACAAAGCCCACGCCGTGCCCGTCGGACAGGACCAGAAGCAGCACATCGAGATGACCCAGGACATCCAGGCCAAGTTCAACGCGGTGTACAACTGCGAGGTGCTGATACGGCCGGAACCGATGATCCGCCAGACCGTGGCGGTGATCCCCGGCGTCGACGGCCGCAAGATGAGCAAAAGCTACGACAACACCATCGAGCTGTTCGGGCCGGAGAAGGCCACACGCAAGCGGATCATGTCCATCCTCACCGACTCGACTCCTGTCGAGGCCCCCAAGGACCCGGACAAATGCAACGTCCTGGCGTTGCTGAAGGGACTGGCGAGCGAGAGTGAGATCAAGGAGTGGGAGAACCGCTACCGCTCCGGAGGCATGGGCTACGGCGAGGTCAAGAAACGCCTGGCCGACTTGTTCTTCGAGGTTCTCGGCCCGGCTCGCAAGAAACACGAAGAACTGCTCAAGCACCCGGACGAAGTCGAGCGCATCCTGGCCGACGGCGGCCGCAGAGCCCGCGCCGTCGCCCAGGAAACCATGCGCGAAGTCCGAAAAGCCTGCGGGCTGAAGACGAGCCACTCATGAGGACGGTGAGACGAGGGGCGGGCGGCGGGCGTAGCAACAGGTGCAGAATGTGGAAGCAGGGCTAGCACAATACCTTCTCAATACCGTAGGTTCCCTTTTCGGCGTCTGCCCGGCGCCCCGCAGATCTTGCCTTCTTTACGCCCCCATTCCAGGTCGGTAGCCTCCCCTCCCCGCCACCGGGGCGAATGGACCACGACTACCTTCGTTTGGTCCAGTCCCCAACGTCCTGCAAGAGCGCGCCGCCTGGTCTCGATGCGGCCGCGGGGAACCTTTGCGAGCCCCGGTGATTTTCTCTGGGAATCGGCCCGTTTTTGGCACGGTTTTTGCTTGAGTTCGAGCCAGCCATAAGCATCGGGAAAATAAAACGCTAAGTTCGTTTGCCCGGACCGAAAACCTGGTGTATAGTTTTCGGTCTCCCAAAGAGCGAGGTAGGCACAGCGGGTGTGATAAGTTAGCGGTTAAACTTTTGCCAAATCTGGACTTAGGCCTGCTCTCGCATTATCCAGGTTTCAGCGGGGCGTTCCAGAGGGCGAGCGTTGTCTTTAGCCGACAGGGAAACCATTACCCGGCAAATCCGGGAAGCCGTCGACATCATCGATCTGGTGGGGAGTAGCGTCTCCCTGCGAAGGGCGGGGTCTGCCTTCAAAGGGCTCTGTCCGTTCCATGAGGAGAAGACCCCATCCTTTATGGTGCACCCCGCGCGGCAGATCTTCAAGTGTTTCGGCTGCGGTGTTGGAGGCGACGTCTTCAAGTTCGTCCAACTGCGGGAGAACGTGGGTTTTACAGAAGCCCGCCGCATCCTGGCGGAGAGGGCGGGCATCGACCTTGAGCCGCGTCCCAGCTCCGGGCCGGCTGGTCCTGGGAAGACCGATCTGGCCCGTGCCTGCGACTGGGCCCGTCGTGTCTTCCGCAAGAACTATGAAGGGTCAGGTGGCGAGGCCGCTCGAGCCTATGTGGCCAAGCGGGGTATTTCCCCGGAGATGGTCGAGGCCTTCGGTGTGGGCTTGGCGGTGGACAGCTATGATTCTCTGTTGCGTCAGGCCGATCTGTCCGGAATTGATCACAAGTTGTTGTTGGCGGCCGGTTTAGTGAAAGAGAGCCAACGCGGCGGCTACTACGACACTTTCCGCAATCGGTTGATGTTCCCGATTGTGGACACCAACGGCCGGGTGCTCGGTTTCGGGGGGCGAACGCTCGGGGAAGATCCCGCGAAGTATCTGAACACGCCGGCTACCGCCCTGTTTGACAAAGGGACCAACCTGTTCGGGCTGGATCGCGCCCGCCAGGCGATCGCTGAGACGGGCCGGGCCATTGTGGTGGAAGGCTACACGGACTGCATCATGGCACACCAGCATGGCTTTTTTGAGACAGTGGCCACGCTCGGGACGGCCATGACCGACGCGCATGCCAGGCTGCTGCGTCGTTTCACTGATCGGGTGATTCTGCTGTTTGACTCCGACGAGGCCGGGCAGCGGGCCGCCGACAGAGCCCTCGCGGTGACCGTAGGCGTCGGTCTGGACGTGTCCCTGACGCGCGTACCCGAAGGCAAGGACCCCTGCGACTATCTCTTATCGGCCGGTCAGACAGGTTTTACCGGGGTGTTGAACCAAGCCATCGGGGCGCTAGAATTCAAATGGCGGGAGGTGTCGCGCAGATATGGTGTCGGCGCGACAGGCCCGGCGCGCAGACGGGCGGTGGAGGAATACCTTCATCAACTGTCTGCCTGGCTGGGACAGGGGGCAATTGACCCAATCCAGACGGGGTTGCTGATCAACCAGTTGAGCCAGATCGTCGCCCTTCCGGCGGAGGATCTGCTTCAGCAACTGCGCAAGATGTCGCAACGGTCAAGGCCGTCGACGGCTGTCAAGGGGGCGGCCAATGGGGCCCAGCCGGGAGCGACCCTTTCGCAGAAAGGCTCCAACAGTCAGCAGGAAGCTCTTCGGCAGATCGTCGAGGTGCTTCTGAACGAGCCGGCGTATTACGCGCACGTGGCTTCCTGGCTGAAGCCCGAGCACGTGTGGGACCCGGCGCTTTCGGCGGTGGTCGCGGAGATGGTGACCATACTGAATTCGGGGCGGAAGTTGCAGGTTGCGGAGCTGATCGGGCGTTTCGAGTCCCCGGAGTACGGGCGACTGATCACCGACCTGCAAGACCGCGGCGAGCGACGCGGGCAGTTTGCCACCGTGATTGAAGGGGCGATGGCCTGTCTGGATGCGTTCGAGCGATCGCGGCATGCGGCCGTTCTGGCGGACGATATCCGCCGCTCGCGGCAACAGGCCGGAGATCAGCAGGTCCCGCAGGACGAAGACGAGCGACTGAGAGCATTGACCGATGCGGCCAGGCAGTCTCATTTCTCGCCGGTGCGAGCCAGGAAGAGACTGCTGGATCTGCCGTAACGAACGGACGGAGGAGGCCCTCGCTGGCATCGACGTGATCGGTCGGCGGGGAGGCGGCGTGGCAGGGAAGCCCGCTGCATCGAGGAGTCGAACGGATAAACAAGCCAGGCAGGATAGGTGACCTGCGGAGTTGACTATGGCAGAGACGACCATTGTGGCGACGACGGATCCGGTTGAAATTGCGCTTCAGATGCTGCTCGACCGCGGCCGGGAGCGGAAGTACATCACCTGGGAGGAGATGAACGAGATCCTCCCGGACGAGGCCATCAATCCGGACAAGCTCGAAATGATCATGATGACGCTTGAAGAACGCGGCATCGAGATGATCGACGAGGAGGAGGCTGAGCGGCTGGGTCTCGTCCCCGAAAGCAAGGACAAGAAGAAGCCCGTCGGCAAGAAGTCGCAGACCCTGACGCCGGCGGTCGATGAGCGGTTGCTGGCCGCCCTGGAGGCCGAGGAGAGCGGTTCCCGCCGGATCGACGATCCGGTGCGCATGTACCTGACGCAGATGGGTGAGATCCCGCTGCTGACCCGTGCGCAGGAGATCGCCCTGGCCAAGAAGATCGAGCTCACACGAATGGCCTTCCGCAAGCTGGTGCTGGAGAGCGACTATTGCATCGGTCAGGCGGTGGACATTCTGCAGCAGGTGTCCGACGGCCGGTTGCCGTTCGATCGCACGATGAAGGTTTCGACGTCGGAAGCCCTCGCCAAAAACACCATCACCAAGCTGCTGCCGGAGAACCTCGAAACGGTCCGCAAGCTGATGGAGGCTGATCAGGCCGACTACGACAAGATGCAGGCCGGTCGCATGGCCGCGTCGACCAAGCGGGGCATCGTGCGGGCCATGAACCAGCGACGGCGCAAGATGGCCAAGCTGCTGGAGGAGCTGTCCCTGCGGACCAGCCGCATCATCCCGCTGATGCGCAAGCTCGACGGCGTCTGCCGCAAGATGATGGACCTGGAACGCCGGATCGCCGCTGAGGCCAAGCGCCCGACGCTGCCGATGGAAGACCTCGCGGCCATGGAGGACGAGCTGGCGGGCATGGAATCGCTGGTACTCGAGGACAGCCAGTCGTTGCATAAGCGTCTGACCAACCTCAAGCGCGTGTTTGCCGAATATGAGGACGCCAAGCGCAAGCTGTCCGGCGGCAACCTGCGTCTGGTCGTGTCGATCGCCAAGAAGTACCGCAACCGCGGCTTGAGCTTCCTGGACATCATTCAGGAGGGCAACACCGGCCTCATGCGGGCGGTGGACAAGTATGAGTACAAGCGCGGGTACAAGTTCAGCACCTATGCCACGTGGTGGATCCGGCAGGCGATCACCCGCGCCATCGCCGACCATGCCCGGACCATCCGCATCCCGGTGCACATGATCGAGACGATGAGCCGGCTGAGGAACATCTCCAAGAAGCTGCTGCAGGAGCTCGGCCATGAACCGGGCATTGAGGAGATTGCCAAGCGGGCCAAGATGCCGGTCAGCGAGGTTCGACGCGTACTGAAGATCAGCCGCCATCCGATCTCGCTGGACCGTCCCGTGGGCGAGAGCGAGGACTCGTACTTCGGTGATTTCATCGAGGACGAGTCAGTCGAATCGCCGGTGCAGTCGGCCGGTAACGAAATGCTTCGCGACCGGATCGAGGAGGTGCTCAAAACCCTGACCTACCGCGAGCGGGAGATCCTCAAGCTCCGGTACGGAATCGGCGACGGGTACACTTACACCCTCGAGGAGGTCGGCAGGATCTTCAAGGTCACCCGCGAACGCGTTCGACAAGTGGAGGCCAAAGCCATCCGCAAGCTGCAGCACCCGGTGCGGGCGCGCAAGCTCGAGGGCTTCATTGAAAACATGCAGGAAACGGTGGAGATGTAGGGGGTACACGAGACCTCAATCGCATTGGAAATTGACCAACGAGCCAACTTAACGGTTCAGC
>MTKZ01021378.1_pt1 | contig 11015 bp, 9 predicted proteins | sample 1042781 | NCBI WGS metagenome assembly MTKZ01 (sample SAMN06212207, study PRJNA360539) | anaerobic digester metagenome | biome: Wastewater treatment plant; material: sludge; isolation source: anaerobic digester fed with sludge from wastewater treatment plant | place: Denmark: WWTP Viborg ...
TGATTGACCACCACAACACCCACGACGATTTTGGAAAGTTGGAGTACGTGTTGCCTGAGGCTGAGGCGACTGCCCTGGTGCTGGTGGAAAGCCTGCCGTGTTGGGGGCTGACCATCACTCAAGACGCTGCGACCTGCCTTCTGACGGGATTACTCTCCGATACGATTGGTTTTCGCACCGCCAATACTCAGCCCGCAGCTTTGCGTGCTGCAGCGGATCTGATGGAAAAAGGCGCTGACTTTCATGACGTCTACCTCAAAACCCTGAGCGACAAGACTTTGGCAGAAGCGCTTTATTGGGGACAAGGCTTGTCAAAAATTCGACAAACTGGCCCAATTGTATGGTCTTCATTAACACTTAATGATAGAATCATTTCAGGCTATCAGGGCAACGATGATGCTGACTTGATCAACATTCTTTCTGCGATCAAAGGTCCGCTGATGACCATCCTTTTTGTGGAACAAGAAGGCGGGGTTAAGATCAGTTGGCGCTCAGTGGAAGGTGTGGATGTGTCGAAACTCGCAAGAGAATTTGGGGGGGGAGGTCATAAAGCTGCCGCGGGGGCTGATGTTGAAGGGAATTCAGAGAGAATTCAAGAGAATGTGATTAAAAGCTCGGAGCGATACCTCAAAGAACTCGGGTCGAACTGGGTTGAAAGAGATGCAAATGACTGATATGCAAATTAACGATCGAAGCAATTTGGCTAATAGTGTTTCCGGAGTATTAGTCGTCGATAAACCTGTTGGCATGACGTCGCATGACGTGGTGCAACAGGTTCGCGCTGGCACGCACATCAGGCGGGCTGGTCATACTGGCACGCTCGACCCCCGGGCTTCAGGCGTATTGGTGGTTCTGATTGGACCCGCTGTGCGCCTTAGCGAATATGTTTCCACTTCCGACAAACGCTACCAGGCCGTACTTCGATTTGGCATTACCACCAGCACCTACGACACAGAAGGTGAGATCACCAGCCGGGCTCCAGTGGACATCAGCTACGAAGAATTGGAAGAAACCCTCAATACTTTCGTGGGAGAGTTCGAACAAACCCCACCGATCTATTCGGCGATCAAAGTTAATGGTCGAAAAGCATATGATTATGCCCGCGATGGCGAGACGGTAGATCTTGAACCTCGCATGATCACAGTCCACTCGATCGAATTGCTCGATTGGGATCCACCTGAAGCCGTGATCGATATCCACTGCTCATCGGGCACATATATCCGATCTTTGGCATCCGATCTGGGTCAGAAGCTTGGTTGCGGCGCGACCCTGGTTGGCTTGCGCAGAACCCGCAATGGGCAATTCGGCTTACGCGACGCGGTTTCTCTCAGCAAACTCCAGGATGCTTTTAACAATGGTGATTGGTACAAGTACCTGATCCCGGCGGCTGAAGCACTGGGCGACTGGTATACCATCACGCTCACATTCGAACAGGTGGACGCAGTTCGCCATGGGCATCGTGTGGCAGCGCCAGAGGTGGTTGAAGCCGGAAAGTGGGGCCGCGCGATCAGCGAAGAGGGCGAACTGGTGGCACTGATTGAATACGACGCTGAAGCAAACGAATGGCAACCCCGGAAAGTTTTCTTCAGTTAGTTTTGAGATGAAATGAAAATAGCCCCGATTGGTAAGTCCAGGAAGGGCTATTTATTTACCTGCACACGGAAGAAATGACTGAATTCATCACTGACTGGCCTGAACAACCCCCGAAGAGCCCCTGGATAACCATTGGCAATTTCGATGGGGTGCACCGTGGCCATCAGGCACTAATCCAGAGATTGAGAGAAAGAGCAGAAGAGTCGAAAGGGCAGACCCTGGTGCTCACCTTTTGGCCGCATCCGCGCGTGGTGCTTGGGCATGTTAGCGAAGCATTCTTACTTACCACGCGGGAGGAAAAACAACGTCAATTACAGGCTGCCGGGGTCGACCTGGTGCTGACTCTGCCTTTTGACCGAAACCTGGCGGATACCAGCGCTGAAGCTTTCCTGCGGCAATTATTCACCTCTTTGAAACCTGCCGGTCTACTAGTGGGACCTGAATTTCGCCTTGGCAGGCATCGCAAGGCTGATTTTGCTTTCATCCAAACCTTTTGCGAGGCGAATGGGGTTGTTTGTGAGGCTTTCGCGCCTTTCAGGCTTGATGGGGAAATCGTCTCATCCAACTTGATCCGGTCAAACCTGAACGACGGGCAGGTTGAGAGGGCTGCAAAACTTCTTGGGCGACCATTCAGCCTGGAGGGTGAAATCCAACATGGCAAACAGATCGGCAGAAAGTTAGGCTTTCCGACGGCTAACCTCATTCCAGAGCCCCTACAGCTTTTACCCCGTTTTGGTGTTTATGCCACGCGGGTTTTCCTTGAGAACCAGGTTTTAATGGGGGTCACAAACGTTGGGACCAGACCGACTTTCGAGTTGGACGCAGCGCCGAATGTGGAAACACTGATATTGGATTTTGACGATAAAATCTATCACGAAACCATACGGATTGAGTTTATGAAATTCCTCCGCCCGGAGCGCCGCTTTGAGCAGGTGGAAGAATTGATCGCGCAAATTCGAGACGATGAAGCCCAAACCAGGAGGATTTTTGAGTATGGACCTTAACCGCCGTGTATATCGCCTTAGTCCCAGTCAGTTTAGCGCGGAAACGATTGCTGTCACCTTTGCCAAGACTTCGCGCTCACCTGAACCTTTTGATGTGATCGCTGCGGAACTCAACGACGAAAAAAGCGCGCAATTTAGTGAGAAGTGGATCGTTGGTTATGGTCACTCGAGTGTGGCCGAGCATGCTGTGCTCCACCTGGCGCTTGAGAATGTTTCGCGGCTTGCGATCGAGACGATCGAAGGCAATCGGCTGGCATCCTACACCGAAAAATCCACGCGCTACCAGGAATGGGACCCCAAGGCGTACGTTATCCCTCCAGAAGTGTTGGGCAGCCCCTTTGAGGGCGAATACCAGGCCTTGATGGATAAGTTGTTCCAAATCTACGCTGAAGCCCTACTGGCTCTGCGGCCTTGGGGCGAAGCCAATACTCCTCGCCGTGAGAACGAGTCGGAAAAGGCTTGGGCAAACCGCGCGCGTGTGAAATCAGTTGATGTGGCGCGTTTCCTGCTGCCTGCGGCATCCATGGCAAACGTCGGCCTGACCATCAATGCCCGCGCTTTGGAGTATGCCATCAAGAAAATGCTGTCGTCCGAGCTGGAAGAAGTGCGTTTGATTGGCGCGGAAATGAAAAGTGTGGCAACCCAGGAGTTGCCAACACTGGTCAAGTATGCCGATCCGATCGCCTTCCTGCCNNGCGGTGCTTTATCGTTTTGGCGACGATTCTTACCAGGTCTGCCTTGACCAGGTGTTGAATATGCCCCAGGAGGAAAAACAAACCCTGGTCGATGCCATGTTCGCTGAGATGACTGACTTTGACATTCCGATCCGGGAACTTGAATACGCTGACCTGACCTTCAGCTTGATCATGGATCAGGGCGCTTATTTTGAGTTCAAAAGGCACCGGATGATGACCCAAACGGTCCAGGACCTCACGACCAGGTTAGGTTACGCGCTGCCTAAAGCTATCACAGAAGCTGGCTTTGAAGCACGTTACCGCGAGGCAATGAACGCGGCTGCAACCTTATATGAAAAATTGGCTGCCTGGAATCCGCAGGTGGCAGCCTATGTGGTGCCAAATGCTTTTAACCGCCGGGTTCTCTGCCGCGCTAATTTACGGGAACTATTCCATTTCATCAAACTGCGCTGCGCTAAAAACGCCCATTTTTCCATTCAACGGGTGGGCAGGGGAATGTTGGAGCAACTGCGTCCATACTTTCCGCTCCTGAGCCAAAAAATCCAGGTAAAAACTGATACGAGTGCCCAGGCGTTAACTGACGAATATTTCAGCGAAACAGCCATCATTCCTGAGGCATAGAGAAAACTTTACACACACCGACCAATTGGGTAGCGAGAATTATCAGGCTTGGTATAATCATTTCACTGTCATCGAAGTAAGATGGACGGAAAGGAATCCAATGAAAAGTAAAACCATTCTGTTGACCAGTTTGCTTGTCGTGAGCTTGCTCTTATCTGGCTGTGGAAAGAAAGAGCCCACTGAAACGACAGTTAACCTGCCGGTTGTCAGCGGTCAAGTTGAGAACACAACTGTGCCACCAGCCGCAACCGAAGTCCAGGCGCCCGCGGAACCTTATCCGGTTGCCCAGGCAACGGAGACTGCTGCAGTTGAAGTTGCGCTTGCCTATCCGGTGGGGGACGACTCAAGCCCAACTTACGCCGCGGAAATGCGCGCTTACATTGAGCAGATCCTGGGCGGAACGATCGCGATTGAGGATCTTTTTGGCAAGGATGATGATGAACTGCGCGTGATCCTGCAAAACGCCGCTGAAGGACGCATCATTCTCACGGAAACAGGTTTGGATAGAGCTGCTGATTGGCTTGAAAAGCAGTAAACACTTACCTTACATAAATGTACAAACTACTTAGAAGTGTATGGCTTTTTTCTCCAGAGTTTAACATTGACTTTTTCCTGTAATGCCTCATGAGAATTAGTAAATTAAGGTAAAACGTTCCCTTATAAGAAAGTGACACCGAGCCATCTCTACCAATCGGGTGGTTTTCTTGATCAGAGAATCCCTGCTCATAACAGGATTGAGAGAATTTTACATTTCTGTGAGGGACACATTTACGACCTCCCCAATTGCCTGTTCCTCCAAGACCCTTTCATAAGGAGTTTGAGGAATGTTGTACCCCTTTCTTGTCAAACAATTGATCCAATGCCTGGAAATCCGCTATTACACGGGCTTTAAAAAGTTAACGAAGAGCAACAAGTGGTCATAAATTGCGCTGAGCAATGCTAACTCATCCGGGCTTTCAAACCGGTCATAACCCACAACATGCCGCACTACTGACCAATTCTTCTGCTCCACATGGACCTGGTCATTCTTGCTGTAGGGTTTGGAGCGAATGATAGTAATTTCCTGACTCAAACAATAGCGGGAATTGATATGGTTGATGAACTCAGAACCGTTATACAAATGCAGTCCCAGAACCGGGAAGGGAACCAATCTGTTGATTAATTGGATGGCTTTATGAGTAGCTTTTTGTTTTTTTTTGTCAGGCGATGCCAGACACTCAGTCCAACCATTTACCAGATCAGTCACGGTGAGCGCTCTAAGATAGGTAATAGGTATTAGTGGTAGTATCCCCGCAATGTGCCACTAAGTCAACTTCCAGAAAACCTGGCTTTTGTTCATCCAAGGGGGGTGCAAATTTGAATCGATATCTGCCGTTTGAGAAGTGCGCCTGGCTTTGTGGTGGATATCCTGTGATTCTTCTCTTTGATTTGGGCTGACTGTAAACACCGGTCTATGGTTGCTGCGCTCATACTCAGCAGCTGTGCCCTAACCTCATCCATCAGGCCAATCTCCTGGCATTCTTCAAGCTCGCAGATCCGCTCAGCCAGATAGGGCTGTAGACGCTTGGAGCACATTTCTGCTGCTTTCTCCCAGTGCATCTCAAGGCCTGTGTACTTACGCTTACGTCCTGCCTTCTTGAGACTTTTTCTTCTTTTGGGATGCCTCAGAATTCGGATCTCATACTTGAAGTTATATCTAGTGGTCGTTGTCAGCTCATCCAGAATCCGTTGCTTCCCGGTCTTGTTTGTTTTGAGATGTCTGCTTCCTAGATGTTAATTGATTTCCTTTTTCACTTTGTTGGATCATCATATGCTTTCTCGCAGTTTCTTCATACCCCTTAGGTTACTTCTATTATGAGGCAACGTATATTTGTTAAGTCAGTTGGTGTAACATATTTTCTGTAAATTCCTGAACCTTAACAAAAGTGGTGAGTCAGAGGTATCCTAAATAGGTTACCACACCAAAATAGGAGACTGAAATGACTCACCGAAATAATTATAACCTTTCAAGTGAACTGGCAGAACAAGGATTGGACGCGATACCTGAGTTGCTGCGTGTGCTGATCAACAATGTGATGCAAGTTGAAAGGTCAAGGCACATCCAAGCCAGAGACTATGAACGAACTGAGGACAGGAAAGGTCACGCAAATGGGTACAAACCAAAGACGGTCAAAACCCGCATGGGAGAGATCACCTTTTCAGTACCTCAGGTGCGAGAGGGTGGTTTTTACCCAACAGCCCTGGAGAAAGGACTTAGAAGTGAACGGGCACTAGTCGCCACTCTGGCAGAGATGTACGTTCAGGGAGTCTCCACCCGGAAAGTTAAGGCTATCACTGAGGAGCTGTGTGGGATTGAGGTCTCGGCCATGCAAGTCAGCCGGGCAGCAGCACAACTGGATGAGGTACTACAAGAATGGAGAGAGAGACCACTTGGGGAGATCACCTATCTCTATGTGGATGCCCGTTATGAGAAAGTGAGAGACGCCGGGCAAGTACGTGATGCGGCTGTTTTAGTAGCTACGGGTATCACTCCAGAGGGTGAAAGGCAGGTTTTAGGTGTTTCGGTGTCTCTTAGTGAGCACGAAACCCACTGGAAAACCTTTCTGAAAGGACTGAAGGATCGTGGAATGAATGGGGTGAAATTGGTGACAAGTGATGACCATACTGGTTTGGGAGCAGCCAGAAGAGCAGTCTTGGGCAGCGTGCCTTGGCAAAGATGCCAGTTCCACTTGCAACAGAATGCTGGTGCTTATGTACCCAAACAAGCTATGCGCTTTGAAGTGGCAGCGGATATCCGGTCCATGTTCAATGCTCCAGACCGAAAGACAGCAGAGGAGTTCCTTCAAGCAGCCATCCAGAAGTACGCGGTATCAGCGCCAAGGTTGTCTGCCTGGTTGGAGGAAAATCTTTCCGAGGGGTTTACGGTGTTTGATTTCCCTCTTGAACATCGCAGATCCATCCGGACAACCAATAGCTTGGAGAGGATTAACAAAGAGATACGCAGACGCACGAGAGTGGTTGGCGTGTTTCCAAATGAGGCTTCTTGTCTGAGGTTGGTCTCCGCATTGTTGATGGAGATCAGTGAGGAGTGGCAGATCGGAAAACGTTATTGTGCTGGCAAGTCATTAGATTGTTAAAGAACTATGGATATTTCTGACTCGAATTTACAGAAAAAAGGTTGCATAATCTTAAGTCACTTTAATTGTGAGGAAGTTAGGAAAATGTGGAGTAACCCTCTTATATGGTAGAATTCTTAGTAATAGATGGTAGGAATTAGTAATTAAAGGGATGAGATGGACGAATATTACCCAAGAATATTATCCTCAAAAGTCAAATATCCGATAAGGAATGTAATTATTCTTATGATTGTTGGAGCCCTTGTTGGATTAATTGTAACTTCATTTCTTCCTCCAGTGTACGAGGCTGTCTCTGTTATCACGACAAATATGGAAATCACTCCAACCGGAGCAGTTAATGAACTTATGTATGACTCGCAAGTCAATTATATTTCACATCTTGCTTACCATCTCCCCATTCTTGAAGAGCTTTTTTTCTCCGAAGCGGAAGAAGGGCACTACCTTGACAACACCGAGTTCGTTCATGAAGACACAAGTGTCGAACGTGAATTGATGAAAACAAACTTAAAATATAGGCACGCTGACCCTGTTATAGCAGCTCGAGTGGCAACTAACTGGGGTAAGCTGCTCTATGAAGCATTACTTGAAGCATATCCTCATGGAGTACTGGTCTCAGAGGCTCAAAGCCAACTGGATCTGATAGATTCCTGTGTCAATGATGCAGATTCGACACTGACGGCATTTTGTGAAAGTTTGACAGAAGAAGAAATCAAAAGGATTAATGAAGAAGCGAAACAGACAATCTTGCATGAAACGGAACTCAGCCTGGGATTAACAAGAGAAATAATAATTAGTGATTTTCAGCCAGCTTTTGTGCCAGAAAAACCTTTACGTTTCACCAGAGGTTCGTTTATATTGAATGGAAGTCTTATTGGTTTTTTACTCGCAATAACAATCAACGAGATTATCCCTAATAGAAAAAAATGAAAAGCGCTTTTGTATCCACAATATCAAAAGTTAGTTGGTACCTGTTAGTTCTTAGTTTGCCATTTACCAGTTTTTCTTTAATTTCGCGAATCTTCGGTGGAACTTCTGTAGCACCGCTATCATTGTTCTTCTTGATTATCTCATTTGCAATAGCTCTTTTACCTCAATTGATCAAAACGCGTTCGTTACCGTCACAGGTCATTCTTCTGCTTCTTTTCGTTGTTTCGGCGTTGGTCTCAAGTGCATTAGGAAATTTTATTTTCATACCGTCTTATCGAGATGCTCCAGTTTTGAAGAGTACAATCGAAGGAATCGTAACTCTAGCTACAGGCATATCCTTTTTCATTGTTACGATCCTGATGAATAAAGATGAAAAATCAATTATTACTTCTGTAAAAATAATTAATATAAGTGGATTAGTTATTATTCTTTACGCTCTTCTACAGGCTGGTTTTTGGCAGTTAACCAACAAATATCCTACAATTCTTTACAATTTTCAGGAAATCATAACAATCAATGGGCGTTTGTATCCTGGTAGAGTAAATGCGATGGCTTATGAGCCTTCCTGGTTAGCGCATCAATTAAATTTACTCTATATACCATTGTGGCTTGGTTTTTCATCTCAACATTTTTCTGTGTATCAGCGTAAGCTATTCAACAGGGTTAGTTTCGAGTTTATTCTTTTGGTCTTCGGTGTTCTAGTAATTTTCCTTAGTCTGTCAAGGATTGGGTGGCTTACTGCTCTTACCCTTGCGGTAGTAATCCTCGTTCAAAAGATTAATCAAGCCTACAATAATTACAATCTGAAAAGAAGCCGAAAGGTTCGCTGGACAAAACGGTTGCTTTTTTGGTTTGTTGTATTCTTATCCTTAATGATAATAGTGGGAATAATCGGTTACATTTTTACTTTGATCGATCCAAGGATGGCAAAGCTCTTTAATTTTTATCAATACATTGGAAAAGGGCTGCCAGGTTTGATTGGATGGGCTAGTTTACTAGGAATAGGTGAACGGATCGCTTATTGGAGTATTGGTTATCGCGTTTACTCGCTTCATCCATTTATGGGGATTGGCCTCGGATCAACTGGAAATTTTTTTGGTAGTTTAATTCCGGAATTCGCTTTTAGACTTCCCGAGGTTGTAAGAGCATATATAAGCGGTTCAACACCCCCCAATCCTAAAAGTCTATGGATCAGACTCCTGGCTGAAACTGGTATCGTAGGTTTCACATTCTTTACTGCTTGGATCTATCAACACGCGTTATATGCAAAAGGTTTAATTCACACTGAAGACAATCAGCTCACAAAAGTGATGGGTATATTTGGAATTTTGGCGATCATTGCCTTATTGTTTGAGGGTTTCAGCCTTGATACATTTGGTTTGCCTTACTACTGGATAGCCCTGGGATTAATTGCATCAGTTTATCGAAGTAAAAAAAAGAACGATCCAGGCTGATAGAAGTATCCTTCTAAGCAGAGTGAACAGTAAATACTGCTTTCAAGTTTGGCTACGACAGGTATTCATTCAAAATTTGAAAACGGTGGGAGATTGATAATTTGGTTAAGACGACCTTATGTACGCAATGAGTGTCTCGTGAAGGATATCAATACTTGGTTCGATGGACCTAGGCACAGAATAAGTTAACAATCGTTGTCGACTCAAAGCATTTACAACTAACGATTTATTCTCAGTGCTAACTGTAGTATCAAGTTTCTTCAATATTTTGGAATCACAGGGGATTATGTCTTCCAAATGCGGTAAGTTCAAAAAAGTTTTCTGACCTCAAACAGAGTCCGTGTGTGATTCAGCTTAGTATAGACCAGTATCAAGACAGACTGACGGATCCGGAAAAGCGCCAATATTCCCGATCCTCAGTCTTCAGTCTCCCCATCGCGATGTTTGAAAGGATTTGCCTCCAATGTTCCCGCGGAAAGTCGCAATAGTTCAAAGCTTCAAATGCTGTATCCTCAACCTTTTTGGCAGCCTCATAAAGCCTGGTCTCCTTGAACTTGCTTGCTACGTCTTTAACCTTTTTGAGTGCTGCAGGTTTGTATTCCAGGGCATGGACGTCCTTGAGCAAAGCAGCTACTTTTTTCATCATTCCTCTGGGCATGACCGAGAAGACAATGCGGTAGATACACACCAAACAGCGTTTTAAAACGAGCTTGTGGTCAACTGCTCCCAAGGCTTCCAATAACCCTAATCATTTCTCCCCAAAAAATCGCTGCGTGCTATACAAGCCGCGTTTCTTCAGATCACTTATGAACGAAAGCCTGTTGGCTTTGTTTTCACATATGCCTTCTTCTGCCCCAATTACATTCTGTTCCCCCCTCTCGTTGACCATTATAGCCACCAAAATCGCTACTTTTTTATAGCTCCCCCAGTTGCGAGTCAGTTAGTCTCCATCCTGATAAACATATATGGTGTTTAGCTTCAAGTGGCCTTTGCTGCCGGGCTTCAATTTGCTCAGAAACAATCCTGTTCTACCTTCTCGTCTTCACGGAGCTCCTGTAGCATCCCAAATCAAATCACAGATGGCTTCAATCCATAATATGGGCAACATAACCAAACAAATCTCAACTGAGCCCACTTCATCATCACTGGTTTTTCGTCGGTGAAAACATTGGAATATCGTGTTCTCAAATGATGAGGTATGTAGCTTTGAAATTTCTAGCGCCACCTTCTCGGCTCTGGTTAGAAGCTTCCGGGAGTGGTGCGCAGCCCGGTATCTTTTCTACCATCCGTGTGTTCCTTCTTACTGTCATCGGTCAGTCGGTCGGCTTTGGCAATTAAGAAGCTGTTCAAAACCTCTTTAACGCTTTGGCGACAAACTCTGTGAGGTTGAACTTCATTACCTGCTCATTTAATTGTAAAAGCAATCTTGAAATGGTTGCTTTCTCCTTGGTTGGTTTGAGCTCACAGCTCATCAGACAGTGTGATTGAAGACCATGTCCTCTTTTCTAAATATGCGATACGAGTGTTGCCTTTTCTAGGATTTTCCGTTTCATAACATGTAATCTAAACAGGACATATCTAATT
>MTKZ01060625.1_pt1 | contig 11013 bp, 10 predicted proteins | sample 1042781 | NCBI WGS metagenome assembly MTKZ01 (sample SAMN06212207, study PRJNA360539) | anaerobic digester metagenome | biome: Wastewater treatment plant; material: sludge; isolation source: anaerobic digester fed with sludge from wastewater treatment plant | place: Denmark: WWTP Viborg ...
GCGGACCGCATGTATCCGGATACCGATTCGGCGCCGATCCCGATCGCTGAGGAACAGATCGAGGCTGCGCGGGAAAACCTGCCCGTCGGATTGGACCAAAGGCTGGAGCAGCTGGCGCAGTGGGGCATCCCGTCCGATGCCTACACTTATCTGCTGCGCAATAATTTAATGCCCACGGTGGAAGATCTTTCCAGCAAATATCAGATCGCTCCGAAACGTCTGGCGCTGTATTTCGCGCATCTGCTCAAAAACCTGCAGGGCAAGGATCCGCTGCCCTTCGATCCGCAGCGCGTCGAGGACCTGCTCATCTATATCCGCAAAAAGAAGCTGGCTCTGGACATCCTGCCCGAGATGCTGAAAGTGCTTTTTGCCAATCCCAATATGCAGTTCTCCTCCGTGCTGGCCGTTCTGAACTATAAAGAGATCCCGGTCCGCGAAATACTGGCGGAGATACCTCTTCTGCAAAAGATGTGGGCGCGGGTGAAAACCAACGGCCTGAAAAGGCCTGACGCCTTCAATACCTGGATGATGGGGCGCCTCCGTTATCTTGCCTTGGGCAATATGCCGCTGGCGGAACTGCGGCAGGCTGTGGAAAAAGAACTGTCCACGAATTACACGAATTCCACTAATTAACAATAGAGTGTGTGAAAGTCAGTAGGTCTATGGATTCAAATCAAGAGCTGCTGTACAAAGACGAGTGCTACAAGATCGTGGGTGCCTGCATGGAAGTGCACAGCAATTTGGGATGTGGTTTTCTAGAACCTGTTTATCAAGAAGCGCTAGCCCTTGAACTTCAGCAGAGAGGGATTCCTTTTGAGAAAGAGAAAGAATTTGAGATCAAATACAAGGGATTTGTTATACCGAAGACCTATAAAGTGGACTTCCTCTGCTACGAACACATAATAGTTGAATTGAAAGCACTCAGCCAACTAACCAGCGATCATATAGCTCAGGTCCTCAACTACCTGAAAGCCTCCCAATTGAAACTAGGTCTTCTAGTAAACTTTGGTATCAGCAGCCTTCAGCACGAACGTATAATCTTGTAAACCTTTAAATTCGTGTGAATTCGTGTAATTCGTGGACAGCCTAACCCATGCTTAACCTGCGTAACGTAGCATGCCAATACCACTGATTGTGCTTTAGATCTCTTAAATCCTATTAATTCGTGTGAATTCGTGAAATTAGTGGACAGATCAAACCATGCTTGACCTCTTCAAAGGCTACAAAGGCCGCGCGCTGGAGGTCCTCAAGCATTTCCAGGCCAGGGTTTGGGGCGATACCACGGTCCAGACGACCCGCGGCGATTTCCAGGGCATCATTCTGCCCCGCAGCGAAAACGACGACGACCGGCATATCGTGATCAAACTGGTCACTGGCTACAATGTCGGCATCGATGTGGACACCGTCTTGGGTATGCGCGAAACTGGCTACAAAGAAGCGCACTACAAGATCCCGGAAAAGGAATTTCCTTTCACTCCGGGCCTGCCGAAAGTGAAGCTGCTGGGCACTGGCGGGACCATCGCCTCGCGCCTCGATTACCGCACCGGAGCCGTGATTCCGGCTTTTTCGCCGGGCGAGTTGTATGGCGCGGTCCCTGAATTGGCCGAGATCTGCAACCTCGAAACTGAAAAGCTCTTTGCCGTTTTTTCCGAAAACATGGGGCCCGAACAGTACAAAAAGCTGGCCGTCTCCATCGGCAAGGAGATCCACAAAGGCATCGAGGGCATCGTCATCGGGCACGGCACCGACACCATGCACCACACCGCGGCGGCGCTTTCCTTTATGCTTCAGGACCTGCCGGTTCCCGTGGTAATGGTGGGTTCGCAACGCTCCAGCGACCGTCCTTCCTCCGACGCGGCCTTGAATCTGATGCATGCCGCCTTCACAGCCGGACACTCCGACATCGCCGAAGTGATGGTCTGCATGTTTGGCCCCACCAGCGACGAATATGGTCTGTTGCATCGGGGCACGCGGGTGCGTAAAATGCATTCCTCCTACCGCAGCACTTTCCGCACCATCGGCGATGTTCCGATCGCCCGCGTGACGCGGGATTCAGTGCTTCCGATCAAAACCGATTACAACAAGCGCCGCCGGGACAACAAGGTCAAAGTCCTGCCCTTCTTCGAGGAACGGGTGGCCCTGGTTTATTACTATCCGAATATGCATCCGGACATCATCGACTCCCTCGCGGAAAACGGTTATAAAGGCATCGTGATCGCCGGCACCGGACTCGGCCACGTGAACAAGCCCGTCTATCCCGCCATCCAGCGAGCCGTGGCCAAAGGCGTGCAGATCTTTATGACCGTGCAAACCCTCTGGGGATTCGTGCATATGTTCGTCTACGACACCGGCCGCGACCTCATGAGTATGGGCATCGTACCCGGCGAAAACCTGCTGCCCGAAGTCGCTTATATAAAGCTGGGCTGGGCTTTGGGACAAACCGCCGATCCCGACCAAGTCCGTGAACTTATGCTCACTCCCATTGCCGGGGATATCACTGCCGGCGAGCCCTACAACGGCTATCTCATCTTCCAAGGTGGGATACCGGAAATGGAGGAGTTTATTCGGACCTATCATAAATAAATATACACCTGCACAGGCAAAAAACATTTTGTTTTATTCTAGATTATACGTGAGGTATGCATGAGAACAAGAAGTACTAGAATCCTACATCAAATGCAAAGAGTACTCATACTTATTATAATGACAGTGTGTTTCTTCTTGGTCGGTTGCAATTCTTGCAGCACAAATCCCAAAACCGGTTCTATATCCGGAAAAGTGATCCTGATTAATGATACTGGAAATCCACAACAAGATCCTGTTGATTTTTCCGGAGTCACGGTCGCCGTTTATGAATTGGCGCAACTGGACACTTCATTGGTAAGACTCAACCATAAATATCCCCAGAGCGGTATTCCAATTAACCAGGAGACGGAATTTGACCACCGCGAGTTTGATCCAATAACAACCGTTACTACGGATGCGGAGGGGATATTTATTATTGAGAATTTAAATGCCGGTGAATATAACGTCGTGACTACAAAAGAAGGGTGGTCAGTTAAATACGTTTATTCAGTTCTTGTAAATGAGGGCAGTGAAGTTAGCTTACCGAATATTCAGATGTATGGAGCAATCTATATAAGCCAGTTTGTAGCCGATCCCATTATATTTAAAACTGATAGAATGTATGTTTTTTCTGAAGATACTAATGTATATGGAGATGTACAAATAGAAGCGGGCTCTCATATGGTTGTAACCCCAGGCAAAACAGCTCGTTTTTATGGCAACATTAGCTGCCCAGATGCTGGTTGGTGGAGAGTGGACACATATTATTCTATCTATTCAACACAGATGATCAACATTGAACATGCCAACTATTATTATGCACTAATATTTTATAACGCTTCATGCACCGTGAAGAATATGCTTGCCTGCCATGCTGAAAACGCCATCATAGTTAATTCTGAAATAGTTGCGCTTAATCATTGTTATTTCAAGAATAATGGTTTGAGTGTGGAAGTCAGTCAAGCAAATACGACGATATCTAATACTGTTTTCAAAAGTGGGTATGGTATTGCTGTACGGGCACGTCCTTTCGGAAATCCAGTCTCGATTAACCATAGTATATTTGCATATAACAGCACTGGGATTGATCTTATATCACAGTCATCGATTATAGAAAATTGCTACTTTTTGAATAATGATCGTGCTGTAGTCAGTCAGGAATCTCATGGATCGATTCAGCATTGCGAATTTGACAGAAACAACTTTGATATATCTATTGCAACATCATGTTACAATGTGGTATACAATGATTTCTACTATAGTACCTATAAATCAGTAGTTCCGGGCTCTTTCAGCCAAACAGAACAAACAATTGTCAATAATAACAACTTCTTCGCCACAGACGATGTATTCATCTCTATACGGAGTGAGCGAACTCCTTATTCAACAGTGTACCAAGATCTTGATGCAACCAATAATTATTGGCTGCCTAATGACATAGATTCATATATTCTTGATGCCGGTGATAACTTCCTATATCCTAATGCTCCCTGTCCCAGATCAATCATATATATTCCGAAAAGAATATCAATGGTGTTAACGGCTGGAATCCAGTAAGCTGTGTCACACAAATAGCAGATATTTAAAAGCACGCCCATGCGATATTTAGATAAATATTGTAATAATATATGATAAATAAAAAATTAATAAGATCCATATATGACATTGTTCCGAGCTACTACAAGGAGGGACATACTTATAGAAAATATTATAACTTAGCCCAAAGAAACGATTACTTGACGAGAGAAGAATTTGATAGAGTGCAGCTGCGTCATTTAACGGGAATATTGCGGTACGCTTCTATCCATGTCCCATACTATTCAAGATTGTTTAAGGATATTCGATTCCATATCGATAAAGTAGATTCCCTAAATTGTATGAAGGATATACCCATTACGTGCAAGGAGCAAGTTCAAGAGAATCTAAGAGATTTTCAATCCAAGATCTACCCATCATCCCGAATCAGAGCTATATACTCAGGTGGATCGACAGGAATACCGGCCGAATATCTTTCACAGAAGTCCGATAGCGCGATCGAAAGAGCATTCATGCATTTCCAATGGAGCAGAGTCGGGTTTAGTCCCCATAATAACAACAAATTGGCAATGATTAGAGGAGTGAAGCCTTTAAAGGGAGACTATGAAATAAGGAATGGCATTCTGGTCTTCTCTTCATATATCAAAAATCAGAAGATGTACGGAGAGTATCTAGAGAGATTGATTGAGTTTGATCCAGATTTTATACATGCCTACCCCTCAATTATCGATCTTTGGGCTCAGTATATAATTGATAATAACCTTAATGTCAGTTTATCCAAACTTAAGGCAATCCTTTGTGGTTCTGAAAACTTAGATAGAATTCAAAGGGAAAGAATCGAAAAAGCATTTCATACTAGGGTTTATAGTTGGTATGGGCATTCTGAAAGGGGCTGCCTTGCCGGAGAATGTGAGGTTAGCAATGATTACCATATTTTGCCTGACTATGGATACGCTGAATCAATAACATCAAGCGGAGATATTGCAAAAAGCGATGAACCTGGCAATCTTATAGTTACCAGTTTCAACAATAAAGTTATGCCTTTGATACGATTCAATACCTGCGATGAAGTAATATTGTCCGATCAATTATGTCCCTGTGGACGTGGGGCTCGGTTGATTAAAAAAGTGGTTGGCAGAACCAACCAGTATTTGATCGATTCAAAGGGTAAGATTATCCCAGCCAATGTACTTCTCCCCTATGAGTTGCTGGGTTTGTTTAAAAATGTCAGGCAATACCAATTTGTTCAAGAGAAAGTTGGAGAGTGTATCTTTTTAATGAATGTAAAGCCATCTTTCAGCGTTGAAGACGAAAAAAAGATTAAAGCTGAGATAGAAAGGGAACTCGGCAGGAATATGAGATTCTTGATCAAGTATGTTGATACAATACCAAGAACCAAAAACGGCAAGTTGATGTTTCTTGATGTAAGCCGAAGATTAGATAACAGCACCAGGTTTAATTAATCATGCAAGGAATATATTTATTATTAATAATATTTTCTCCCTTCATCGGATATCTTTTAGAATATTTTTATGATTTGGACGTCAGCATTGCTATCGCGGGCGCAACATTTTTATTGCTAGCATCGTATTTTGTAAAAGGAATTAGATTTAAAAATTTTATCACTTTAATATTAATTTTGCTCTTATATTATATTATATCAGCTATTTTATCTGCTTACTTTTATGGCGGCACTTTGTTTTATTTTAGGGACATCTACAGAAACAATTTCTTGTTATTTGCTCTGTTATTGATAGCTTTAAGTTCAAATACTCTCTCAGCAGGAGAATACCAGAACGTTTACACAGGAATGTATGTTTTATTTTTTATAAGCGTTGTAGTTATCATTATACAGCAGTTTGCTAATCCATTATTTTTCACAAGCAAGGATTGGTATGTTCGAGATCTAACATCGTACCAGTTCAATATAATCAAGGATAGACTCCCATCCATCTATTCATTTTCTGGCTCACAATCAGCTGGTATTGCCTTTAATGCAATCTATGCGTTGCTATTAGAAAAATCTTTAAAAAATAATAAAAGATATTTAACCATTGCTTTATTTATTCTTGCTTTGTTGTATGCGATATTTCAGAAAAGCAGATGGGTTTTAATCTACTATTTTATCGTTTCGTTGCAGATACCTATCAGGACAAAATTTAAATTTCGTAGGGCAGTATTGTATATCATAATATTTATATTATTTATTCAGACATTGATTTGGGCTGGTGTTCCCTTAGCCGATATTGTTAACTATCGGTATCTTGATAAAGATGTTGGCGGTATCACTCACGGATCATATCAGGCCAGAGAATCTAGTTTTAGGGTGTTTCAGCAATTTGTAAATGTCAATCCTTTATGGGGTGTTCAAGGTGAAGGCAATCTCAGCGACTTTTCCCGCGAACTTGGAAGGTCAAGACCCAGGCTGTTAATCGGGATTCTAGATCCACTTCTTCTAGAAGGTATAGTCGGTTCATTATGGCTATACCTTTTTATTGCGATGTTATTACGTCAATTATATTTATATGGCAGACATACAAGAAATTATGCTTATTTTTTAATATTTATAGGTTTTTTGGTTACCAATCTCAGCATCAACTATATGAATTTTATGGATATGGGCATAATAATAATGATAGTGTTGTATAATAATGAAAGATACAAATTAAGTTTAGAAAAAGAATTATATGCCAAGTAAAGTATCAGTAATCATTGGCACGAAAGGTAGACCGGACCTCTTGTCCAGAGCTGTTTATAGCGTCTTAACTCAAACATATGTGGATCTTGAGTGTATTGTAATTGACGCAAGTACCAAGATCAACAATGATCTTTGTAACAAATTTAAAGACAATAGATTAAAGTATTTACATCTCAAATCTGATCCTGGAAGAGAGAGAACTCTGAAATTAGGAATTTCTATGGCTAAAGGAAATTTGATATGTTTTCTAGACGACGATGACGTCTATTTACCGGATAAGATCTTGGAACAAGTGAATGTATATAGATCCAGTAGTGAAGACTTGGCCATCGTTTATTGCTGGGGTATGGTAGTAGATGAAATATCTGGAAAGGTTCTTGAGAAAGTTGAAAACAATGTGAGGGGCGATGTTTACGAAAAGACTCTTAAATCGATGTCGCTATGTAGTTTTATATCATTGATGTTTCGTAAAGAATTCATAGATGAAGAAAAAATGTTAGATCTAACCAGCGAAGAATATCCATCTGATTGGTATTATATAAACAAGCTAACAAGAAAGTATGTTGTAGATTATGTGCCAAAGCATTTATTTGAAATCCGTTCTAACCATCAATACGAGAGAATGTCTAAGAAAACTGTGTTAAGTAGAGCTGATGCACTCAAGAGAATTAGATTTCATATGCAATTCATTCGCGATAACCGAGAGGGATTCAGACTTTATCCTAAATCAAAATTAATTCATTTATCATCAATTATTGGTTTATGCGGCATATCAGGTCAGTTAAGTATCGCATTTAAATGCTTTATCAAGGGTATTTGGATATCTCCACTTGACTTAAATTTGTATCGTAAAATTCTTGGTGCAATGTATAGAATAATCCAGTCATGGATATAGATTTGAAAGCTGTTATTCTCTCAGGTGGTTTGGGAACTAGACTTAAACCTTTCACTGAGGTGATTCCCAAACCGCTTCTTCCCATTGGTGAGAAAGCTGTAATGGAGATCCAGATCGAGCATCTGAAGAAACATGGTTTTACTGAGATCTATCTCGCCACCAACTACAAATCTGATTATATTGAAAATTTCTTCGGAGATGGTTCCAAATATGGAGTAAAGCTTGTTATTAGCAAGGAAGACAAGCCATTGGGCACAGCAGGTCCAGTCAGGTTATTACAGAAGTTCCTGACGGAGCCTTTCTTGGTGATGAATGGGGATATTCTAACCCTGTTAAATTATGGTGAGTTATATAAATACGCAGTTTCGAAGCAGTCCTTACTATCCATAGGGACCAAAGATATTTATACCCCCTTCCAGTTCGGTAACATCTCCACCTCTGGTGACTATGTTATAGGGATTGAGGAAAAACCGAATATCAAAACCACTATACTGGCAGGTATTTATGTTTTTAAACCCGAAATTTTGGACATCATCCCGGAGGGCGTGTATTATGGCATGGACACGTTAATAAAAGAGATGATTTCCCAAAAGCTACCGATAACTCACTATCCGATTAAGGAGTATTGGCTGGATATTGGGCAAATTGACGACTATAACAAAGCGCAGGAAATATACAAAGAGCAGTTTTCAGGAATTTAGGTTGGAAAAAGTCAGAACCCTAGTCATTGGCGCAGGAGCGATCGGGCTTGCCATTGGGAACGAGTTATCGAAGATCGATCCTGATCTTGTGATCGTGGAAAAAGAGAACAGCTTTGGCAAACACACCAGCAGCCGCAACAGCGAAGTGATCCACGCCGGGCATTACTATGAACCAGGATCTCTGAAGGCCCAGCTTTGTGTGGAAGGCAATAGGCTACTATATCAGTACTTACAAGAAAACTCAATCCCCCATAGAAACACAGGCAAGATCATTGTGGCCACCAATCAAGATGAAGTGCGGACCCTACAGGCATACCTCGCCTTGGGAGAACAAAATGGTTGTCAGGGAATGAGTCTTCTGGCCAGGGATGAGGTTGAAGAACTTGAGCCCCAGGTACAATGCTTTTCGGGATTGTATCTACCCTCCACGGGGATCTTCGACACTCACAAATACATGCAAAGTTTGGCAGCTAAAATTGAAGAGCAGAAAGCGTTTATCGTCTATGGCATGGAAGTGATCTCGATCCATCAGGAAGGCCAGGATTACCTAGTGGAGTTTTCCAATGGGGAGATTTTCCAATGTGAGCGGGTCATAAACTCCGCCGGATTATGGGCTGATCAGATCGCCGCGATGGCTGGCCTGGACGTGAACGTTTTGGGCATTAAACAGCATTTGTGCAAGGGTGAGTATTATAAAACAACCAAAATCCATGGAATCCAGCATTTGGTCTATCCTGTCGCTGATCCCAAAGGAGTTTTCCTCGGCATCCATCTGACTATCAATCTGAATGGGGAAGTTCGTTTTGGTCCTAATGCCTGGTACGTTGACAAGGTGGAATACAATTTCGACGAGCAGTATTTTGATGATTTCTACGCGGCTATCAATCGCTATATAGAAATTGCCCCAGAGGACTTAGCGCCAGACGATACGGGAATCCGACCCAAGTTACAAGGTCCTGGCGAGGGTTTCCGGGATTTCTATATCCAGGACGAGACTACTAATGGCCTGCCAGGGTTTATCAATCTGATCGGGATCGAATCACCGGGGTTGACAGCAAGCCTGGCCATTGCTAAATATGTTTGTAAATTAACCCACAAATGAACACAAATGAAAGTTCACAAATGAACACAAATGGGATTTATGAGTTGATAAGGTTGAACAAGTTTAGTAAGTCTAATCCCAGCGATCGCAGCATGTCTCTTTACTTTGGTCGATCCTGTATTTGAACATATTGGTGATCTTTCATTTGTGCTGATTTGTGGTGGTTTGTTTTTTTTGATTTGAGTAAAATCGTGTGGACACCATAAGGAGAAAGAAATGACAGTTTTACTAACAGGGGCGGCCGGATATATCGGTTCGGTGCTTGTCAGGCAGCTATTATCAAAGGGCATTAACGTGGTCGGTATCGATAACCTTACCTTCGGTGGTGAGTCCCTTATCGGAGTATATAACGATCCAAGTTTTAGTTTCATCAAAGCCGATATTCGCGATCTGAGTGCAGTTGAATCAATTATTGGCCAGGTTGACGCGGTTGTCCACCTTGCTGCCATAGTTGGCGATCCTGCCTGCGCCAAGCAGCCCGAAGAGGCCGTGGCGATCAATTGGGAGGCAGCCAGGCGACTTCTAGATGCCAGCATCGCCTCTACATCTGTGAAGCGGTTCATCTTTGCATCAACTTGCAGCAATTACGGCAAAATGGAAGGGGATGACTTCATTATTGAAGAATCGCCCCTGAATCCGATTTCTCTATATGCAGAGTTAAAGGTTAAGTTTGAGAATTACCTGCTAAACCAACATAGTAGGGTGGACTTTATTCCCACCGCCCTGCGTTTCGCTACGGTTTACGGCCTCTCACCCAGGATGCGTTTTGACCTGACAGTCAATGAATTTACCCGTGACGCCGCACTGGGTAGGGAATTGCTGATCTTCGGGGAACAATTCTGGCGTCCCTATTGCCATGTGGAAGACCTGGCGCGGGCTTGCATTGCGGTCCTTGAGGCCACACCGGAGAAAGTAAAAAACAATGTGTTTAACGTTGGCGATACCAGGGAAAACTACCAGAAGAAGATGCTGGCGGAAGAACTGCAAAAACTTATTCCGGACCTGGTGGTCAAGTATGTGCAAAAAAGCGAGGACCCCCGGGATTACCGGGTAGCTTTCGAAAAAATACATAATGAACTCGGTTTTTCCATTACAAAAACAGTCCCTGAGGGCATGCAAGAGATTATCAGGATACTTAGAGATGGAATTATTTCAGACCCCGACAGCCAGAGATATAAGAATGTATGAGGGTTTAGTGGGTTTAGAAAGTTGAGAAGGTTGAGAAGGTTGGGTGGAAGCAGATGATCCGCGAAGATGGTTTTGAAAAACTCATAGTTTGGCAGAACGCACGAAAGTTGGTCAAAGAAATATACTGCCTAACTAAGTCTTTTCCGCTAGAGGAGAAATACGGTTTGGCCAGTCAGATACAAAGAGCCATCATATCGGTAGGTTCTAACATTGCCGAGGGATCTTCCCGGACAAGCAACAAAGATCAGGGACATTTTTATCAAACCGCCTATGCCAGTTTGATGGAGGTACTTTGTCAATTAACTCTCTGCCTCGATTTAGGATTTAT
>MTKZ01016610.1_pt1 | contig 11010 bp, 5 predicted proteins | sample 1042781 | NCBI WGS metagenome assembly MTKZ01 (sample SAMN06212207, study PRJNA360539) | anaerobic digester metagenome | biome: Wastewater treatment plant; material: sludge; isolation source: anaerobic digester fed with sludge from wastewater treatment plant | place: Denmark: WWTP Viborg ...
GAATGATCCTGCAAAACCAGTTATGAGACGCTGTTTTATGACCGGCAAGCAATGCATCTTTTCTTCGCAAATTCAGGATTCAGAAAAAGATAACGCGTTTGCTATTATGCCAATGAGACCGAATTTTGAGGCGTTTTATCAATGGAGCCTAAAACCATTCCTGCTTGAAGGATGCAAAATTAAAAACATCCAAATTGCGGATGAGGTAAGGGATATTGGCTATATAATCTGCGAAAAAATATGTCGAAAAATACAAGAATCCGATTTGGTCCTGGTAGAGATTAGTCTGCCTAATCCCAATGTTTTTTATGAATTTGGCCTTGCATGCGGTATCAATCGCCCAGTTGTTCTAATGAAAAATAAAAATGATTCATATAATACTAATAACGTAAAATCAACTCTTAGTCTTCCCTCCTGCAAAGGCGCCTTCAGTTTTTTTAATAGCAGCAAGATTTTTTATTACGAAGGTGTTAAGCCTCTTTCCTTTAGCAATGGCGAGGAATATTTTAAGGATTATATAACTTATTTTCCACGACCCCCCAGCAATAAAAAATTAAATTTTAAAATTCAAATTTTAAGCTTCAGAGATGAAAATAAAATGAACAAGGAAGAGGATAATTTAGATCTCAATATTGAATTTAAAAAATTAATTATCGGTGCTGTAGCGAAGGCTATGGCTGAGATAATGAACGAGATTCTCAAAAAAGATGAGCTTGCTGGCAAAAAGAATCATGTTGAAGAGGGCAACGCAGCATCTGAATTAAAACCATGGGAGCAATTTATAAAAACCATGGGTAGTGATTGGGAGGAATTCACAAAGGCTGAATCAATAATTGATGATACGGAGGTTACAACTGATAAAATTATAGGGAAATTAGAGGAATCGTTTTGTACGCTAATAGATATAACCAATAATGATCCCGTAGCATATTTCTGGCTTGGCTATTGTCACGCGCGTGGTTTAAATGCAATACCAATTAACCAAATTGGCAGAAATAAATTGGATGAAAATAGAAAAAATAAATTAGCCTTCGACATCAGAGCTTTATGGTACGCTGAGTGTGATCGATCAGATCTAATTAATTTTAAAAATCAAATCCGCGAAATACTCGAGCACCTAATGGAGCGCGATTTATCCGATTTGCATAGACGTACCTTCTGGGAGAGATTTCCAGCCGAAACGCCTCTAAAAGTTTTTGTTGGTGCGGTTCATTCGCCCACGCATACAAGAGAAGTTGTAGGTGATTGGGACGTACGTGTCGTCTCAGATCTATTTTCTTATCTGCCGACTGTCAGAGAAGCAACCACAATTAAATTAGTTGCTCCTCTTTATTCTCCTGAAGAATCATATGAAAAACAAAAAAATAAGCCTAAAGATGACGAGTTTATCAAGGATTTTTGCGGAGAGCTCGATAATCATTTGGAAAATTCTAATGCAATTGTGATAGCTTCTCCTGATGTAAATGCACTAACAGAATATCTTCTTTACAAGATATATAATTTAGAACCATCATGCAAACCTTTAACGAAATGCCCTGATGCGGAATTCGATGGATACATAGCAGTAAAAAGATATGAAGCGGATAATTCCAATGGCAAGGAGAAGGATTATGCGAAAGTATTTCCGCGATTGTTCTATAAAAGCGAATCTTTGCGGAAAGGACAGAAAGCAGATAGAGGATTTAAACCACATTCAAGAACTACTGGTTTGAAGCCTATATATGAAAAATATTTTAGGCAAGGATTAATATCTAAGAATGGCTTTGATCTTCTTGGCCACTTATTAATTGCGAAATATCCTCCAAATAGTGGTAGCAAGAACTGGGTGGTAATATTGAACGGAGTAAGCGGTCCTGCGACTTCAGCATTAGCTGAAATTTTGACTGGAGGAGGGCTTCATGCATCTGAACCTAAAAGATTGAAATCTGAAGAAATGCTAAAAGAAATAAATTTCGCATTAGAAAGCACAACCGGCATTGGCGTTGAAGCCATTATAAAAGTCCATATTGGTACACCTCAGCCAACTATTGGTACACCTCAGCCCGCTAGAATGACTTTTGCAGATACTCGAGAAATTGAAAGCTGGGATTTCTTAAAAGGTTATGGGCCAAAGGAAATTAAGCCTAAAACTTTAAAGGAGGAAGCAATTCATTGAGTGCATTCAGAGCTTATGACGTCAGAGGCATCTACGGTACAGAGGTAACTGAAGAGCTAGTTGAAAAGGTAGGATCAGCATTCGGATCATGCTTCAAACGGGGCGATGTATCTCTAGGCAGAGATACTCGCATTAGCGGTCCACATCTTCAAGCAGCTTTCATTAAAGGCGTTATTTCTGCTGGCTGCAATATCCAGAGTTATGGAATAATTCCTATTTCCGTTTTAAGCTATATAACTCGGGAAGATAAATTAGATGCAGCCGCGTATATTTCAGCCTCTCACAATTCCGCTAAATACAATGGTATAAGGTTTAGAACTGGTGATGGCTACGGAATGCTTTACAAAGAAACGAAGATCATGGAGTATTATCTGGAAGGCAATTTTTCAAGAGGAAATGGATGTATAATAGATAAAGATCCATCCGTTGCTTTGGATCGCTATAGTGATTACATATCAAAAAAAGTTAATATCCAACGCAAGCTAAGAGTAGTTCTGGATTTTGGAAACGGCTCAGCTTGCTCGATGGCGCCAATCTATGAAAAATCAGAGCTTGAGATTATTAAGGTTAATGAAAACATGGATGGACGATTCCCAGGCAGGGGTCCAAGCCCGACCGAAGAATCTCTTCAAGAAGCTTCAAAGATAGTTGTAAAAAATAAAGCTGATTTTGGAGTTGGCTTCGATCCAGATGCAGATCGAGGTCTGATTGTCGATGATCTCGGTCGAGTTGTTCCTCCAGAAAAAATTGCCATAATCATAGCTAAAAAGAGATACCGGCCCGGAGACTTGGTTATTTCTGGCTTCGACTGTTCTATGATCCTAGAAAGAGAACTCAAACCAAAAGGATATAATGTCCAAAGGGAGCGCGTGGGGGATGTCTTTATTGCTAACCGGGTTAAAGACTCAGGAGCTGTTTTAGGTGTTGAGCGCAGCGCTCACTTCTTCCTGCCCGAGTTCCAATACTCCGACGATCCCTTCGCCATGAGCCTGGTCTTGGCCGAGATCATATCCCAGGGCGAGAAGCTCTCAGTCCTCGCGGACGAGATCCCCGACTATCCCTACCTGCAGAAGAGCATTAGAATCGAGGGGGATACCACTACAGTGATGCTGAGGCTAAAAGATGCTCTCGCCAGAATGGAGCCTGACACTCTGGACGGGCTGAAGATAACCACCGAAGGCCACAGCGCGTTGATCCGTCCCAGCAACACCGAGCCCATAATCAGGCTTTACATCGAGACTGTCGGAGATGATATGGCTGAGCTGGAGGAGCGTTACATGGGGCTGATCGGAAAGGCCATTAAGCCCTAAGCCAATCTATTTAATACCATCCTTACCCTTGCATCATATTGCCATGTCCGAAGCTGATATTAGCGCCAAATACAGAGATGTCTGCGTCCTCATCCCCACCCTCAACGAAGAGGAGTCCATAGGCCCGGTTATCAGGGAGTTCCAGGCTCTGGGATTTCCTAACATCCTTTTGGCAGACGGCCACAGCACCGACGGCACGGTAGATATAGCCAGAGCCGCTGGAGCGCGCATCTTTGTCCAGTCCGGCTCGGGCAAGGGCCAGGCCATGAAAGAGGTCTTAGAGGTGATAGAGGAGGACTACATACTTCTCATCGACGGCGACGGCACCTATCTTCCCTCCGAGGCACCCGGTCTTCTCGAGCCGGTGCTGAAGGGAAGGGCAGAGCATGTGGTGGGCAATCGGCACGGCCGCATGCAGGGCGGAGCTCTCAAGCGCCTGAATATGTTCGGCAACAAAATGATCAACTTCTTCTTCTCCACCATCTACAGGGTCCATTTGACCGACATCCTCTCCGGCTACAGGGCTTTTACCAGGGAGGGCATACGCCGCCTGGACCTCTCCACACCCGGCTTTGAGATCGAGTCGGAGATGACCATTGAGAGCGTCAAGAANNTTCGGCCTCATCGGCTCTTTCTTTGCCGCAGCCGGCTTTCTCATAGGCCTTTATGTGGCCAGGGACTGGTTTTACTATCGCATAGATCACATCCCACTTACCATACTCACCGCCATTCTGATCATCGTGGGCTTCCAATTATTTCTGATAGGCATGCAGGGAGATATGATGGCCTCCATGCATCGGGAGCTGATCCGGGAGCTGCACCGGAAGAAGTGAGTCTGAAGTGCTTCATCTGATGATATCGAAAATGCTTTCAGCAGTTGCCGAAAGAAAGAGATAAATGGAGTTCCAGATTCTCAGCGGAACTCCAGTCTGGCCTCATCCATAGCCTCGAAGAGGTAGGCCATTCCGGGCATAAGAGTCTCGTTTTCGCCCAGATGTATCCAGCCTGATGGATCATATTTCCACACGAAAGCAGAGACCATTCCCTTATCCACCGCCTCAGGATAGCTATACCTCTTATGCTTGATATTGACTGTGATGTTCTCCAGGGCTACGGTCTGGTTCACAGGTAGGCCCACCATATTCCAGCCAGGATGCAGGTTCAGGCGATGGGGGAGGTCCACAGGCTTTCCTGAGATCTCCATGGTGAAGTTGTCCGAGCTGTCGATGAGCAGGCCCTGTCCGGGATAAAAGCTGGTCACATTGACCAGGGCTCCCTCTTTCATATTGAAATCCCAGCCCGTTCCGGCTATGGTGAATATGCTGCGATATGGCTTTTTAGCCAGATATTTCGATGCCTTGGCATCATCAGGCTCTAAGAAAATTGATACCGCATTCCAACCGGCAGTGATGTTGATCCTTTGGACCTGGCCGGGGATGATCATATACTCTATAGAAAAGCTCCTTTTCTCTCCCAGCCGGGGCCGGATCACAGGCCACATAACCTTCTTTTTGTCACCAATTACATATTCGTCATGCCAGACCGTCAGTCCATCCTCCTTGACCACGACCTTATCTGCGTCTCTGGGAAGCAAGGCCTCGCCTATGATCGCTGGAGGAGCATTGAGATTGAGTGAATCCCTCATGCTATCGGTCTCAATCCAATACACCCAGTCGGTTGCGCTCTCCTTCTCCGGAGTTATGGATGTCTCGACTGAGCTGGCGTTTTCCTTGGTAGCATTGGAGGGAGTGGTATCGATGCGGTAGGGGAGAGCAGGCGACCGGGGCAGATCAGGTCGGAAGCTGGGATCGCCAAGCATCATATCCATATAAGCTGTCTGGTTAAGCATCTCGGAGATGGATTCATCCCAATCCGGCAGGGGCTCATCGTACTCCGATATCTCTTTAATGTTCTCCGCGCCCTGGAACTTCAGACGATAGAGGTTATCGGCATCAAGTACCGCTTCTCCCACCGTGGAATTCTCATAGATAAGAGATTGATAAAATTTCTTGATGAAGTCCTCGGAGAGGAAGATCCAGGATAGCGAAGAGGTTCCAATATAATTGACCGCACCGGCCCGGATGAATGACAGGGCTATGGAGTTCTCCAGCTTTAGAGGGATGTACATCCTGGTCCCGGTCACATTGAGATAATATCCTTTCAGGTTGGCAGTGACACAGGCATCGGTGGTGGTGCTCTGGGGAGCTAAGACCAGGTCTTTGACATGGCCGGCAGTGAGAGTGGCATCCATCATCGACCAGTCCGATAGCCCCCACTGGTCTTCAGAGCCGTGGTTATTGAATGTGACTATGTTCTGGCCGTTGTTCATCTGTGAGACGGCCTGCTGGTAGGTGGCCTCCTCGTAACGCAGGTCTCTGACCTCCAGTCCTGCATCTCTGAGGTAATCCCTGATACTCATGGCTATGGGCGACTGGGGGAAGGAGAGTGGGGGCGAGGATATAACCAGAGCATTTCCCTTCCAGGAGCCGTTCAGCTGATGGTAGGCCAGGGTTCTGGCCAGAAGCTGGGATGCATCATAAACCGAGAGGGCCATGACCCTTCCCACCGCCACCTTGCTGTAGTTACCTTCGTCCATGAGCTGATAATCTCGGAAGATCTCGTACTCCATAACGCTGTCAACCTTCTGGGTAAGGCCGGTGGATATCAATGGCAGCGAGCCGGGGTCTCCCACCACCATCAGATAGCGGGGAGAGATCTCCAGATCCTCGACCTTCTGATTGAGCGCCTCCTCCTCGGCGGATGGATCGATCTGCTGAGGATCGCGGGCGGCATCCAATAAAACTGCCCGGCGGGCAGCGGCTGCAGCTGGCGCCAGCAGGGAGAGCCGCGGCACCTTGGTATGGCTGAAGGCAGTAATATTCAGTGCCGGGGAGTTGGACAAGACCTCTACGGTATAGTTCTTGGTCCTGCGGACCGCCCCATCTCCTGCCTCGATATTGAATGTCCACCTTCCGGGGGTGAGCATCTGCACCTGGATGTCATAGAGCTTATCCCGCTCCATATCAGTGATCTCCAGCCTGCCGCTGCCCCGGTCCGGGCTGTATAGGTTTATGGCGGTGTAGGCTGCCTCCCGGTCCAGGCTCCAGGAGATATTGGTCCTGCCGGAGTAGATCCAGACGGGATAGGTCAGATTTATTGCCGGAGGATCGTCCAGATTCTTCAAGGTATGATTGTAGGAGTATCCCTCATAGGCAACAGTGGCCCCCCTGTCCAGCCCCTCCTCCCATCCGCTGTCCATGGGATAGAGCAGCTCTACATCCACATTCAGGCTCGATGAATTACCTGGCTCAAGGCGGTTTATGCTCCAGCGAAGCATGGAGCCATTGAGGAAGGAATTCACGGCATCAGAGGGCTGTCCGGTATAGGGATCGGTGACATTTACCTGCCCCATCTCCGCCCGGGGCCATTTTATGAGGCGGCCCATGGGGAAGACATCCAGCAGCCGCACGCCATGCATTGTCTCTTCTCCGGTATTGCTGAGTGTGATATTGAGCCTGACGATCTGGCTTATCTCCTCTGCCGGAACCTGGCTGGGGCTCAATTCCATCCTCACCAGCAGATCCTCCACAAATGTCCTCTTCACCGATGGGCGGGACTGGGGCAGAAGGAGAGAGAGGTCACGGGAGTTGGCATAAACCACCATATCCGGGCTCTCGCCCCTCAGCCTCATCTGCTCGATAAGCATTCCCTCAGATGCATCCTGCCAGGTGATATTCATCCTGCTCAAGTTCCCCTTGACCTGAGCGGAGATGGGGCCTGCTAGCACCGCTTTTCTGATATCCAGACGCTGCAGAGCCGCCTCGGTCTCTAGGGGCATCTGCTCGCCCACATAGAGAAGGGGCCAGTTGAGATATGAGGCAATAGGCGCAGCGGTGAGAGCAGCGCTGTAGTTCTCGCCTACAATCACCGCACCCGGTGCGCTCTTCCAGCGGCGGCTGATCTTCTCCGCCAGATCATAACTGCTATTGGCCTCTAGCTTTTGGTCATATCTCCAGGAGACATTGCCTATAGCCAGACTCTCTCCGCCGATCTGTTTCAGCAGCCAGTTGGCTGCCGGAGAGGGCGGCTCCAGCTCAGCCCAGACCGGGGTGTGGACGACATTATACTCCAGGGCCAGTCCGGATGCTCCGAAGCTCCGAAGCTCCTCCATATATCTTACCGCCCCCTCCACATTCTGGGTGGAGAGAATATAGGCCAGATAATCATCGCTCAGGCGGACATAAACCGGCTTTTCGCTGAGAAGGCAGACCTCTCCCACCTCCTGAGCCGAGAGGGGTGATATCATCACGAAGTCGGTGGCCTGGGATATCCGGGCAAAGTTGTATCCCTGAGCCCGGTCGAAGGGATTGTCCAGGGCTGCTCCCAGTTTTACCGGCCCGAGATCGGTGGTTATATTACGAGCATAGTCCACGATCTCCATGACCTGGTCCTGCTTCCACTGATTCCATCTTTCCCGGTTGTAGGAGCTGGCATAAACCTTGCTCAGGTCGATGCCGGTATCCTGATAGAACTTCTCTTTGCAGAAATTGCAGTAACAATAGTTTTCATCTTGAAATCCGAAATTATAGAGGACCACGCCATCGACTTTGTAGTCATCGATGAGAGTCTCAATGTAATCGTAGAGATTGTCCTTTGCCCCCTGGTTGACAGGACAGTAATGGGTGGCGTTTCCGCCTATATCTGGATTGGCAACCTGAAGTAGGCTTCTGTCCACTCCAGAGTCGTTGCTGACGGGAAGATCAAGGCCGGCCTCAGTTAGCATGGCACCGATGGCCTCAGGCAGATCCGATAATCCCTGCAGGGCAGCCTTCCCGGGAGAGCGCGAAACCTCCAGGCCCGCGGTGACATAAACCTTGAGACCGCCCTTATGGGCGGACTCGGCCAGATCCTTGACCGTCTCCCCGGTGCCGTGGATGGTAATGGCGCTGATATTGGCGCTCTTGAATGCACTCAATATGGCCTGCGCTCCGTATCTCTGCAGATCGGATCCATCCACCCATCCGGTCCTCTCCCCCGCCTGAACCTCTTGGGGAAGGATCAAAAGCGGAAGATGGATGGTCTCATTGTCCTCGGACCATATGGCAAGAGGTGTTGCGGCGATGGCAGCATGCCAGTCGTCAGCTCCTATCAGGACCACATCCTCCATCTCGCCCTTGACTCCCCTCTCCAGGAGTTGATCCTGGGCCAGGGCTGATCCGATGCAGGATGTGATCAATATGAACAGCAATGGATATTGCAGCTTCATGCTCTCACCTCTTCGGTTTCTACGCCCGCTTCATCAAGCGGCTGGAGATACTGAATATCTATATCGCCCACATAATAGGCCTTTTCCAGGGTGATATTTCGCCCCGCCATCTCGGCTACTGCTGCCTTAGCAATCTCTGTGGCCTGGCCCTGGCAGACCACCATGGGCATACCCGAGGTCTGGGCCATTTGATAAGCCCGGAATAGGTCCGGCGAACTGGTGCCGCAGAGCACCGCATTCTTGCTTCCATTGATCCAGATATCTGCAGCATAAAGCCAGGATTGCTCATAGAGGCTGTCGCCACCAATTCGTTTTATCCGGGCGTCATTGAGATTCTTCTCCACATCATCTGAGACTATGGATTCATTTCCCAGTATCAGTATCTCAGAATACTCCTGCAGCTTCTCCAGATCCTCACTTGGTATCCTGCCCGGTTCAGTGGTGACGAGATCAAAATCAATCGTTGCATTGCCCATGCTGCTGGCAGAGACGATTGTGCTGTAGAGGAAGTCCTCCCCGGTCAGCACCACCAATCCCGTGGGGGGTACAGCATTTATTGTGGCTGACTCTTCGGGCATGGGAATGCCGTGCGAGTCCATGAGCCTGAACAGGATAGGATATTCGCCGCTTGCTGATGCCAGCATGGTGAAATTGGCGATCCCCGGATTCTTGGGGCTGACCTTGACGATCTGGGCGGAAGGTATGACCATAAGCTCTGATGGCGTGATTATTCCCACCATCACCTCTTCCTCCACATCCAGAGCGATTCTGAAGGAGCCTTTGTAGGTCCGGTTGACTACCAGAGCTTCCGGAACCTTGACATCCACGCTGTAGCCCCGAACCTCCATGGCAAAGCTGACCACAGCCTCCGCCGAGGAGTTCCTGGACCTGTTGCCTAGGGATGTGGCGGTGATGGTCAGATTATCCTTGCGTCCCGGTTTGGTGGTTTCTATATGCAGCTTCAATGTGTGGGTGGCAGAGGGATCAAGCGCAAGGTCGTAGGGAAACTCAAGGGTCTCTTCGCCGTCCATCAGGCTGGCGCTCCAGCCTTCCGGAAGAGAGCCGCAGTCGATGGAGGCGACATCACGGAATGCTCCCAGGTTGTTAATAGCCAGATCGAACTCCGCTATGTCCTCCGCTCCGGCAGAGATCTCAGCCGACTTGGCATCATTTATAGTCATGCTGATTCCGTAGCTCTCCTGGGCGATGGCGGTTAAATCGAATTCGATCCTTATGGGAAGAGATGGAGGGGCGCTGTCCAGCAGATACAGAAATCCGGTATAAGTTCCAGGCTCGGTCTCCGGCGGCAAGACAAAAAAGATCTTGATCTCAGCCTCGTCTCCGGGGGCAAGAGGCTCCTCTTCAGGCATATCCAAAAAGATATAGCCTTTGGCGGTCCCGCTCATCTCCGTCTTGGAGATCTCATGGATGGTGGAGTCCCCGGTATTTGTCAGCTTAAGAGTCCTCTCCACCAGGTCGCCGGGATGGAGCACCACATCGAACCTATCCTTGTCTGGAGACAGCTGGGCTGAGCTGACCGCAGCAAGCAGGAACATAAATACAATTGGATATATTGGCCTCATCAAACACCACACTGCTGGTATGATCCGGATTTTCTGGAGTTACTACCCACCTTCATTTACCGGTTCCTATTTCTCTCCCAAAGGAATAAATAACCTTCTGCTACCTTCAGGCTAGCTATATCTGTATTACAGGATAAGCGGTCAGAGGTGTTTGCTTGGAGCCTGAGAAAGCCATTCTGGTGGCCACGCCCTTTAAGAAAAGGGGCAAGAGCAGCTTGAAGATCAGCGATTTCATATTTGCTCTCTCCCTGGACCTGAAATGGGGGCCCCCGGAGAAGGTAAGATCTCTTTTGAGAGAAGCAGAAGCAGAGGGCATGGTCAGGATGGATGAGCAGATGGTTGAGGCCCTCTTCGATCCGGCTGCAGTAGAGGTTCCCCTGGGATTCAAGCCCTCTACAGAGGAAGGCATACTGGATCAGGGAATCAGGCTCATTATCTCTCATACCGGCATGAGCCGAAAGGAGGTCATAGCAGCAGCCAATGAAAAGCAGGACTCGCTGAAGAAGCTGGTAGAGCTGGATGCCGTGGTCCTGCTCCTGGCCCGGGAGATGGGCATAGATGTAAAAGAGCTGGCCTGCCAGGCCTATCAGAACCTGCTGGCTCGGGCCGGGGACCAGGGCAAAGAGTGTGATATAAAGGCATAATCAATGATCAAATCAATTTTTACTGCGTCAGAAGGTCTTTATGAGCCATGAG
>MTKZ01042446.1_pt1 | contig 11006 bp, 7 predicted proteins | sample 1042781 | NCBI WGS metagenome assembly MTKZ01 (sample SAMN06212207, study PRJNA360539) | anaerobic digester metagenome | biome: Wastewater treatment plant; material: sludge; isolation source: anaerobic digester fed with sludge from wastewater treatment plant | place: Denmark: WWTP Viborg ...
GAGGCAACGCGCGACGGGCTGGAGCCCTGCTCCGTCGGCTACGCCTCCTCCGCAGGGCTCCAGCCCGTCGCAGCAAGGTAGCTTTTGATGAAAAAGAACTTGACTTGATCAGTAAGATGAAAACAATGCAATTGGTCTCTTGGCCTTACATAGACTGTGAGTAACGAGGGATATCAGAAGCCCTCAAACAACCTGAGAAACAATGAGTTGGAATTTACACCAACATTTGGGACTCAACAATAAAGGCACAAGGAGAGGCTTCAGCAGTTATAAACGTTTCTCATACTATATTTCTGCAGACACACCTCATCACACCTACGAACAACAACTTAGTCTGGTAAGATTTGACAATCTGGCGACGATCAAGAGAGCGTTTTCGGTTGAACCGGTTACCAATGAGTTCTTTATCGAAGTATCATTGAAGTTCCTAGAACTAGTTAGTGGTGAAAGAAGGATTGGAAACAAATCTTACAAATATCCTGGCATTTTGGTGCTGCCAACCCCAAACCCTGAAGCTAAAAAGGAATTCGCGGTAAGATTGTTGGGTAGAATTATCTTTTGTTGGTTTCTAAAGCTGAAAAGATCACTTAATAAGATACCGCTCATACCTGTCTCCCTGCTATCCACACATGCGATTTCAGATCACAAAGACAACAGCTATTATCACAGTGTAGTTGAACCTCTGTTTTTTGAAGTACTAAACAAACGTAAAGAAGTGCGAAATGCTATGTATCGTGGAGAGTTATGGGATACAATCCCCTTTCTAAATGGTGGGCTGTTTGAGCATGATGCAATAGATTTCTATTCCCCTACCGATAGCGGTTTGTCTGCCTTTATCAACACTGTCAAGATTCCGAATCAGTGGTTCATAGACTTGTTTGCCGTATTTGAAAGATACAATTTTACCGTTGATGAATCCACAAGCTCAGATATTGAGATAGCTGTCGACCCGGAAATGCTGGGAAAGATATTTGAAAATCTTCTGGCTGAATTGGACAAGGACACAGGAGAAACAGCCCGGAAAAAGACAGGTAGTTATTACACACCGCGAGAAGTCGTGGATTACATAGTGGATACCAGCTTATACCATCATCTTACATCCCACGTTAAAGTAGATGAACCTTCAATTCGCCAATTAAAAGTAGATGAACCTTCAATTCGCCAATTAATTGAGACTCCAGAGAATCCCCCTATACTTGGGCAAGACGAGGTTGCAAACATTCTTGATGTTATAAGTTCTTTGAAGATAATCGATCCGGCTTGTGGTAGCGGTGCCTTTGTAATGGGTGCGATGCAGAAGATGATCGAAATTATAAAAGTTTTAGACCCTTCATCTGAGTATTGGAAAGAGAAGATTGTCAGCAGTATAAAGGACCCCGTGTTCAAACGTTACATAGAAGAGAAGTTAAAGGCTGAAAATCTGTACTACATCATCAAACTTGGTTTGATAAGGGATAACATCTATGGTGGAGATATCCTGACCATGGCTGTGGAAATATCCAAACTAAGGTTCTTTCTATCCTTGGTAGTGGACGAAACCATAGATGATGATAAAGATAATCGGGGCATTCTGGCTTTACCCAATTTGGATTTCAAGTTTATTGCAGCAGATTACGTGCTTGATCTGGCGTCCTCAATTATGCATAACTCGAACTACACCCCTTATGTAAATGAGCTTAAAGATATCATAGACAATTACTTCACAGCCTATGGAATTGAAAAGGAACAGATAAAACATCAATTCATTGCTAAGCAGAGGGAAATCAGTTTAAAACTATCGCAATCTGCTCTACTAACACCGGATATTGCTGAACTACTCAATTGGAATCCCTTTTCTAATACCTCTGTTGATTGGTTTAACCCCGAATGGATGCTGGGTCTGAATGAGGACTTTGATATTATCATAGCCAATCCACCCTATGTGAGTAACAAGAATACTGATAAGAAAAAAGTACCGCTATACGTAGATAAATACGGCTTCTCCGATGACCTGTACAATTACTTTTTTATCCGTTCTTTGGATTTGGTCAAAACGGGAGGCATCCTTTCTTTTATAACCTCAAACACATATCTGTCTATAAATTCCAAGCAAAACCTTAGAACTGCGTTCTTAAACAACAGGATCATTGAGATATTCAAAATCGACAACCCCTTTGAAAACCCTATGGTTTCTCCAGCAATAATAACTGTCCAAAAAGCTGATGTGATGAAAAGTTATGACGTTAGATTCAAAATTGCTGAAGCACAGGATGATTTTCTCAACCCTGTTGAGTATGTCATTAATACATCAGTTTACAAGAACACAGCCTTCAATACCTTTTTCCCTCCCACAGAGTTTAACTTGCGGGTTTGGGATAAGTATGGAAAACAGATCAAGCGACTGATAACTCAATACTGGTCTATGATTGATTCCAGTAAGGGTATCGCTAAGAACCAAAAGTACCTTGAGGAGTATCGCAGCTCATTAAAGCCTGGTGATCTAACACTGCTTGGTCTGATAACCGAAGGTGGGCAAGGTTTGGCTACTGCTGATAATGGCAGATTCGTTGGTGTGCGGGAGAAAACTAACGAAGCTTTCCGGATAAAGCAAACCAGAGCTCAGAAGTTATACGATGCTGCTCTGAATAACAGCATTTTGGAGCATAATATAAACTCGCTTCAGGATGCCAAGGATTTACTTGCAGATTTGACTGAAATCGAAATACGGGAACTGTTTAGCAAGTTAAAACGTGATTATGGCAGAGATATCTTTGGCAGCGGATACCTATATCAGATTATCTCCGATAGCGAGATAGCAGATACAGGGAAAATGACAACTGCTGAAATAAACGGAGGTATAGAAGATGATAAACCGCATTTTGTCGCCTATGATAAGGGCGATAAAGATGGGAATCGTTGGTTCTTGGATACTCCCTACCTTCTGGATTGGTCAAAAGAAGCAGTGCACTTTCTTGTATCAAATTCGGGTAAAAAGGGCGAGGGTATGCCCGTTGTGCGAAACAAAGATTTCTTTTTCCGTGAAGGCTTTTGCTGGAGCGATATTAACACAGTATACCTTAAAAGCAGGCTAAAAGGAAAAAGCGTCCACGATGTTAAGAGCATGAGTTTATTTACGTTGATGCCGGACATCCCTGATTGGTTCCACGTCTGCATAATTAATTCCTCTATCATAAGCGAATATGTGAATGACTTTTTAAACAATACTCAGACCTTCCAGATAAATGATGCCAGGCAACTTCCGATAATTATCCCTTCCAAAGATCAACTTGAGGAGTTTCACCGTATCTTTAATGATGCATACGCTATAAAACTCATGCAGTTTGCAGATGAGATATCCAATTCAAAGGCAGCGGAAAAACTAGCAGACATTCAACAAACCCTAGACGCCTATGTCTTAGAGTATTACGGGCTAAGCAATAAATGATTACAATTTAGGTTATTTATGCCGCTTAAAGTTACATAAGGAGTTCAATATGGATGGACGTCATTGTTCAGAATGCGCTCGGAAAAATCATGGGTTCAATCCAACTAGTTATGACACCATTAATTTTACGGGCAGTAGCTATTTGCATGGTAAGTATCTAAAACACACGCAATTCAATAGTGGGTCTGGAGTTATCTCCGTTTATACATCATCTGATTACGCAGATTATAGAAATTGTATATTAATATCTATACATTCTGGGTCAGTTGATATCACAAATGGGATTGCTGTAAGTGTTGTTTGGAATGCATATCAGCATCTCGGTGATACTTCGATTAATGGAGTTCAATTACATCAGTGTTTTGAAAATAAAGTAGTCAAGTTGGATGATTTATCAAAGGTACATGGCTACTGCACAAATTCGTTTACTAGCCCCACTGGTTATTGTGTTGATTGTGGAAAGCTAATTCTTTGATATATAACAAAACTAATGTGCTTTGAAATACTGCCTACGTCTGAGACGCCAAGAATCATAGATGTTTGCCGATGCCAATCCATTGCTTGGCAGAAAACAATGGACGAAGTGTCTTTAGAGCTCTTGGTATCACGGACTAAGAGAAAGAATCCCTGTATTCAGGATTGTTGGAACTCACTGCCAACAGACTAAATAAAGCGAATACATTCAGATTATTTGAGGTTGATATGAAACTAATTGCTCTCCGGTATTTTATTATTCGTAACCCAGGTTCATTACTTTCAACAAGCGAAGTAACTCCAATTGACTCAATACTAGACGTTTTTCATGATAGAACCACAATTACTTACTATGGTAAAACATATTATGCTATAGTAACTAATCATAGAGATGACGATATTTGGATTGGATTTTTACTCAGAAGCACACATACAGACGTGATCGTTCCGGCCAAGAATGAGTTTGACAAACAGAGAATTCCAAACTGGGAAGAGTGCTTCTTGGCAATAGACACAAGAAATCAGTCCATATTAGTACAGAATATAGCAGGCTCGTTTACACCTGATTTAGTAAAAAATGTCATCAATGAACTTCTTGAAACAAAGGCAAGAGTTTTCGATATAACTGCGAAAGTTGAGCTAATATGCAACAAAGAGGCCTTTTGGGCGACATATAATAAGGCTACAAAGCGCTTCAAAATTGCTTTCACGCTTAATGCGCCAAACCTATTTGGGGCTAGGCAAGCAACAAATGCTTATCTCAAAGAGCTTAAACTAATCACAAATATGGATAAACTTCATAGCTCTGTTGAGAATGAAGAGGGTATGTTATCAGTTCCGAAAGAAATCTTGGAGGACATAGTCAAGTATGCCGACGATGGGGGAGGTAATTGGAGCCAAACAACAGAAGAAAACGGTAAAAGAAAAAATACAACTAGTAACCTAGCGGCTATTAAAGAAAACGCTGACCTTGACATAGACACACCAAAACAGCTTAAGGATAAGTATGAATATGTGCACACCATTGTAAAAGGAATATTTAAGAGATTTGCTGTCAAGGATGAGTGAGAAGATGAAACAAATATTCGTAATTGTTTCCCTGTCAGTATTGTTGAGTATTGGTTTAAACTCCATTGTACCTGAAGAATATGCTACTAAAATAATTGATACTGCCGCTTTGAATTTTCTCTCCGTATTGGTAGGTTTAGCCATTGCTTTGTACGGAATATTATCACCGGGTATTCTTTCGAACTTAATGAATCTCCCTGAAGGGGAAAATGGCGATAAGCTCAGGTCTTTACTAAAAGACGTCATGATACAGATTAAGGAAAATGCACTGATATCCTTGTTTTCCTACTTTGCTGTGCTCATATCTCTTTACATAAAGGGGCTCAATCAGTCAATCTTAGTATTCCTAGGCTTGAGTTCAAGTGCCTTACACATTGGGATGAATGTATCAGCCTTGGCATTGATATTTCTTACCAGTTTTGCCATTTACGACACAGCAGTTAGCATAATGAAACTGCATCAATATGCAGATATCCGTATCTCTAAATGAATCAAATCAGAGCAAATACGTTGATAATAATGTATAAAGACAAAACCAGAATAAGGAGGCAAAAATGAAGCCCTACATACCAGATAAACTGCCGATTGGACTGATCAATTGGGCGCAACATGTACCAGCAATCGGAAAGGCACACGATGCCATCGGCAGGTATGATGGAATGTTGCAGAGCATAGTTAATCCAAACCTTTTGCTGTCTCCTCTTACAACCCAAGAGGCAGTGTTATCATCAAAGATTGAAGAATCACAAGCAACTCTTGAGGACGTGCTTGAATTTGATGCTGATCCTACCGAAATTCTTGAAGATCGGAAATATGCAGATATTATGGAGGTGATAAACTATCGAAAATCTATCGCTTATGCTACACACAAGCTAAACACTCACCCGATATCCCTCAATTTCATCAAAGAAATTCATGCCATCCTTTTAGACAGCGTTAGGGGCCGAAATAAAAATCCGGGAGAATTCCGAAGAGTTCAGAATTACATTGGTGTTTATGGAACAAGCATAGAGCAAGCTTCATTTGTTCCGCCTAGCCCTGAATTGGTTATGCCATCTCTTGATAACTGGGAAAAGTATATTCACTTCGATGAAATTGACGTGCTCGTACAGCTTGCAATTGTAAAAGCACAATTCGAAATCATTCATCCATTCTTAGATGGCAACGGGAGAATCGGTAGGCTACTAATTCCATTGTTTCTTTATGCAAAGAAAACCCTGTCGAGTCCGATGTTCTATCTTAGCTCATATCTTGAAAGCAATAGAGATATCTATTACCAGAAACTACGCGCAGTATCAGAAAGTAAAGACTGGAATGGGTGGATTTCCTTCTTTTTGCAGGCTATTATAGAGCAAGCTGGGATGAATATTGCAAAAACAAGGAACATACAAGCTTTATACGAGAAAGCGAAGATGCAGATCCCGGAGATCACAAATTCCCAATTTGCCATCAATGCAACCGATGCTCTGTTTGCAGCTCCAATCCTAACGACTGCTAGTTTTATTAAGAACTCAGGAATCCAAAAAGCCAGTGCTGTAAGAATAATAAGTAAATTGAGAAATCACGGAATGATAATCGAGATTAGAAAACCTAAGGGCAGACGATCTGCAAGATACCTGTTCAAGGAACTGTTTGAGATTGTTAGTTAGGTTTGTGACTCACCTAATCAAGCCAACGCCATTTGTGTCGCACCAAACGGCAATACGTGCAACACAAAAAGGGAAATGAATATTTGGTGCAACACAATGTCATGTATTTCCGAGAGTAAGATTAGTGATGCACGAGATGCATGAATCACTGCTGGAGATAGGAGAGTTCAATGATAATAAGTGATTTACCGACTAAGTGTAAGAACCCCCTAAGAGTCCTGGGCATCGACCTTGGCACTACGAACTCAGTCATGACGGAGATTAAATGGCAACCTGGATCGCCTCCTGAAACTTGGGTAATACAGATCGAGCAGGATACTCCCTTGGGATGTTTTACCGATATCCTTTTTCCCTCCGTAGTCGCTATTCAGGCAGGCAAGGTTTGGGTTGGCGAAGGTGCCAATCGAATGAAGCGGAACCCCCAAGAATACAAGCTCCAACAGGGCAAAAATCTCTTCTACGAAACCAAACTCGATATGGGCATTGGCAAGACCTATGCTAATGCTCCTGATGGCTTTAGATCTGCCTCAGAGATTGCTGGTCACATTATCAAAACTATGATCCAGCATGCCATGAGCATGGATGCAAGCCCCATAGATAACGTGGTTGTGACTGTTCCGGCATCCTTTCAAATTGCTCAACGCAGGGACACGCTACTTGCTGCTGAATTAGGAGGCGTGACGATATCTGGAGGGAATCTCCTGGACGAGCCCATAGCTGCCTTGATAGATTATCTCCACAGTATCAGTTCTGCTGATGAACTGCCTCAGTTTGATTCAGAGGCCAATATTCTGGTCTTCGATTTTGGGGGAGGAACTTGTGATGTGGCGATAATGAACATCGCTGCAGACAAGGCTAACAAGAGCTTCAGACGATCCACCAAGGCCGTTTCCCGCTATCATAAATTGGGTGGAGCTGATATTGATGTCGCTATCTTGTACGAAGTTCTAATACCCAAGCTTTGCAGTGAAAATGGCATTACCGATAGTGAACTTGGCTATGCAGACAAGAAGAACACACTGGAACCGAATCTGATCGGCGTAGCTGAAAACCTCAAGATTATGATGGCAAATACAATCCGCAGGCAGAGAGCTATGAGTGAGTATGCTGCCCCCTCCAACGATGTTACTGTATCCTTGCCACAAACACTCAAGATTGAGGTGCAGGGACAGTGGCTATCTATGACCAAACCCAGCCTAAGCCTGGAGGAATTCAACAATGTGCTGCAACCCTTCCTGGATGAGGACTTGACCTTTATTACCGAAACTGATTATCGCAGTTTCACCAGTATCTTCTCACCAATTGACGATACATTGAACCATGCAGCTCTGGAAAAAGAGGATATTGATTTCGTCTTACTGGTTGGAGGCAGTTGTATGATTCCTCAAGTGGAAGACAGGATTAGGGAATGCTTTCCCCAAGCTAAAGTTCACTTAGTAGATACTGAAGAGCGCATCCAGACCTGTGTTTCCCGAGGGGCAGCATTTAACGCCCTATATCGTGCCGTTACGGGCACTAATTGGTTTGAACCCGTATGTCATCAGCAAATCTCCATTAACACCAAAAAAGGCTTGATTCAGCTGATCCTGGCCGGACAGAAGCTTCCCTTTCCGGGTGATGATATCTGGGCGGAAAACAAAGCCTTGAAAGTGCCCAAATCTGTGATTTCAAACAGTGAGGATCTCAGGATCGAGATAGTAGCAGGAAGTGGAGATGAAGCCAAGCTGCTCTATGCCAGTACATGGAAACTGATGCCTATCATCAACAAGGGTGAACTTATCATTCTATCTTATAACATGAGCGCAGACCAGGTCTTGGATATTAAGCTCTCTCTGGAAAGTCAACCTGAGGCAGAGTTCTCGGTCACAATTGAGAATCCAATCACTCATATCGTGAATGTCAATGAGCTTCAGCGCAAAATAATGGAAATCGAGGAATGGATCAGGATTAATCGTCAGAGCCCAAGTAGTATGGCTAAGATCAAAGAACTCGCTCATCTCTATGCTGAGCAAGGCAAGAACGAGAAAGCGATTGAATTCTATAAGAGAGTGCTTAAGAGCAACACCAAACCTGATGTATATGTGTTAAACCAACTGGGCATTTGGTATGGCAAAATCAAGGACTATAAGAATCAAGAAAAGTTCTATCTCGAAGCAGCGAAACACGGTGATTGGAAAGGTCCCTTATTCAATCTTGCTTTATCGCTAAATCAAAGGAAAAAGTACGAGCAGGCTTTACCCTACTTGTTAGAGGCGATTGAAGAAGAGGAAGACCCAGCCTATTATGTTCTAATGCATGATATTTATAAGGAAATGGAGGATCAAGAAAAGGCTAACAAGTACTCTGATCTGGCAATCTCCCGATTCAAGGAGTCTTCTCTTGAAGAACTCAGTGACTTTCAACTTTCCTGGTACCAGAGCCTTGCGGAGAGCAGAAAAGAAACCGAACTTCTGAAAGAGATCAAAGCTCATCGCAAGAAAGGAAGCTCAACAACAGACAAATTGACTTCAGAACTACCAGATACCGCCGGTGATCTAATTACGAGGGTTTGATAAGGGGCATGAGTTTATGAATTGGTTTATCCCATTTAATCAGTTAACAGCAGAACAGCAGAAGATTGTCAGCCTTGGTACCGAAGTAAACAGGGTTCTCTTTGGCGGACCTGGCTCAGGTAAAACTATCATCCTTCTGCACCGAGCTTACTATCTGCATAAGGCAAAACATGTCCCCGCAGATAGAATCCATATCTTTGTTTATAACAACACCTTGCTGTCTTTCATCCAATCAGGATTATTGGCTTTGGGGCTTGATCCGTCAATGGCCTCCACACTCGACAGTTGGTGCTACCACTATTATCAAAGCAATATTGGCAAGAAGATACCACGGGTACAGGATACTTCCAGTCCGGATTTTGGGGAAATCAGAAAGCAAACCTATGACAAGATAGTTTCTACAAACTCCTCCCCAAAGTATGAGGCTTTGATGGTGGATGAAGGGCAGGACTTGTACGAGGTCTGTTATAAGATATTCTTGAAGATTTCAAAGCATACTACTGTAGCTTGTGACTTTAAGCAGCAGATTTACGAGATAGATGAGAGCCAGGAAAACCTTCTTTATCTGCTTAACGCCAAGAACAGTTACAGCACCTTAAATCGTCTGGTAAGATGTACACCAGGAGTTGCCAATACTGCTGAAGCCTTCATTATTGATGACAAACTGAAGCAAGAATTCCGTAAGCAAGTCGATCTGATTGAAAGGCGAGACCAGGTGCCAGTGCTTCAGATTGCTCCCTATAGCTCTATTGAAAGCAATGAACTCATGAAACAGATCAAGATGAGAGTAAACAATGGTGATTCTGTTGGGATCGTGTTTCCCACCAACAAGACCCTCTTTGGCTTCGTAAAGGCTGCACTGAAGGAAGGGATTGAGATTGAAACTCCAACTGAAACGAAGTTTTCCAAAGCACACGATTTCAATAACCTGTCACCCAAAGCCTTCACTATCTTCGGGATTAAGGGACTTACCTTTGATGTAGTACTGATACCCTTCCTCCAGCACCGGTTCTACGCTCAGATGAATCCCGATCGGCTCTTAAAATCCCTATTCGTCGCAGTTACCAGAGCCGTGCATTGGGTGTATTTCTCTGCTGGCAAAGAAGCATTTCCCAATAGAGGTTTATTCGATCACCTGAAAGATATTGGATTGCTAAGCGTTATAATCATCCCTTCAGATCAGACTGATATTTTCGATGTTACTGAGAAAGGTGCTAAAATAGACAGCATATTTGAAGATGATACAAGCGAAGACGACTTTTCGGATCTACTCTAAACTTTAATTTCCCATGAGGAGGATACATGCCATTTGAACCTAAAAAGATAACTCGTGAACACGTTCTTGAAGCTATAAAAGAGATTGAGGAGAACAAATTAGAATTGACTCCCTCGACACAGTGGGATGTGATTATAGATGGAAAAGCATATCCGCCCAAGGATGTCTTACGCTATGCACACAAGCAGATGAACGGTGAGATCATATGGGATGTTACTGGTGGCGAGGCCACCAATACCTATCTGGATGAGTTGGGGTTTTTAATTCGAGCTAAGAACGACAGAGCAGATCAGATACGATCACTCATCCAAGAATATAAGAAAACCCTTGATTTGTCAGAGTTTTCCAATAAAGATGAGAAGTGGTATTTTGTCCAAAGGTACAAGGACAATGTTGATCCGACTAATCCGAATTTTGCGGAAGCATTTGGTAGTATTAAATATGCCAATTTTGCTTACCGAATAGCACCAGCTGTCATTAAAGAGATACTTTCTAATGAACCTGTGCGATATCAGCAATGCATAATCAAGCTGTTTAATGAGGACGTAGACCTAACCGAGCGA
>MTKZ01056955.1_pt1 | contig 11006 bp, 9 predicted proteins | sample 1042781 | NCBI WGS metagenome assembly MTKZ01 (sample SAMN06212207, study PRJNA360539) | anaerobic digester metagenome | biome: Wastewater treatment plant; material: sludge; isolation source: anaerobic digester fed with sludge from wastewater treatment plant | place: Denmark: WWTP Viborg ...
ATGAGGGCCTGGGTGCACGGCATCAACAACAAGCTGCCGGCCAAGAGCTGCGCCGTGGTCAAGATCACTGAGATCTACAATGCCATGTGGGGACCGGCGGCGGGGAAGCAGGTGGCTTGAATTCAGTATTAATGAATTAATATACCCCTTTTTAAATCTACTCTTTTTCTATTGCGAGCAATTTAGATCGGCGATACATATAAAACTCAACAGCACAGTTCCATCATCGAGGGATGGAAATAAACGCATCTGAAGCAATTGATATCCTCCAAAAAGAGCATCCAATTTTCCAGTACCCTATGGAGATCATTCTTGGTCTAATAATAATTGCTTTTATCATAATAGTCCTGAATAAAGTTGCCGAAAAATCGGGAGAAGATATTTATGGTTTTTTAAAAAATAGGATCTTTAATAAAAAGGAGCCGATACCGCCTGTAGGTCCCACTACCCCGCCACCTATCGTGAAGCCTCCCACACCCTGCATTCTCTCTGCTTCTCTGCCGCCCCGAAATCCCAACTTCACCGGCAGGGAGGACATTTTGGCGCTGCTAAGGTCCGCTCTCACATCAGGCCAGATTGCCGCTTGGAAGCAGGCTCTGACCGGCTTGGGCGGAACAGGAAAGAGCCAGATTGCGGCAGAATATGCCTATCGCCATAAGGACGATTACCGATTTATCTGGTGGCTGTCATCGGAGGAGCCAGCCGCGTTGGCCTCCAACTACGCCGGTCTGGCCCAGGAGCTGGACTTGCCGGAGAAGGGCGGCGTAGACCAAATGGCTGCAATAGCCGCTGTCAAGAGATGGATGGGGGTGAACAGAGAATGGCTGCTTATTTTCGATAACGTCACGGCTCCCGAGGACATCGAAGCGTATTTGCCCAGGGAGGGAGCCGGCCATGCGGTGATTACCTCTCGCAATCCCAACTGGGGAGGATCAGCCGGTGCCCTGCCGATCCAGGTTTTCAAGCGAGGCGAATCCGTGGACTTCATCATCAAAAGGACAAGACAGTCCAACCAGGAGGATGCGGATAAGCTGGCTGATGCCCTGGGAGACCTGCCCCTAGCCCTAGAGCAGGCGGGAGCTTACATGGAGGAGAGAACCATATCCCTGGCGGATTATCTGAAACTCTTCCAGGAGCGTCGACCGGAGGTACTGGAGAGGGGCAAGCCAACCGCCTATCCCAAGACCATTGCCACCACTTGGGATATCTCTCTGCAGGCCATAAGAGAGGATCTTCCAGAGGCAGTCGATCTGCTCAAGCTCTTGGCATTTCTCTCCCCAGATGACATACCAAGATCTCTATTGAAGGAAGGGGGAGAGGATTTGCCGGAACCATTGAGATCAGTCCTCCAAGATCCCATAAAGCTCAATGATGCCGTCGCCGCCCTGAGACGATACTCCCTGATCAATATCGCAGATGACAAGTTTTCCATTCACAGGCTTGTGCAGGCGGTTGCTTTTGACAGCATGGATGAGGATGAGAAGAAGAGATGGGCTGTGGCTGCTGTGTGTCTGGTGAACAGGGCTTTCCCATTCGATAGCGATGATGTCAGGACCTGGCCAGTTTGTTCTTCGTTGCTCTCCCATGCTCTTGCTTCCACAAAACTGGCAGAAGAGTTGGAAGTAGCTCCTGAGGAAACATCGCGCCTCCTGAATCAAGCCGGGCATTACTTGAGAGGAAGGGCAGATCTATTAGAAGCCAAAACGCTTTACCAGCGGGCTCTGGCCATCGAAGAAAAGGTCTACGGTCCTGATAGTAATAATGTAGCCATTACAGTCAGCAACCTTGGCCTAGTGTTGCGAGACCTGGGCGACCTGACTGGTGCTAAGAGATGCTCAGAGCGGGCTTTATCCATCCAGGAGTTTCTCTTCGGGCCTGATCATGACTCTGTGGCAATTGATGCCAACAACCTCGGCCTCTTGCTTAAAGATCTGGGAGATCTGCAGGGTGCAAAAGGACTTTACGAGCGGGCTCTAGCCATTGGCGAGAAGGTCTACGGCCCGGATCATCCACAGGTGGCAATTTATGCCAACAACCTCGGCGGCGTGCTGAAGGACCTGGGAGATCTGCAGGGGGCTAAAAAACACTTCGAGCGGGCTCTTGCCATAGACGAGAAGGTTTATGGCCCGGATCATCCCGATGTCGCAATCGATGTCAACAACCTCGGCAACGTGCTGAAGGACCTGGGAAATCTGCAGGGGGCTAAAAAACACTTCGAGCGGGCCCTGGCCATCGGCGAGAAGGTCTACGGTCCGGATCATCCCACGGTGGCCATTCGAGTCAACAACCTCGGCGGCGTGCTGAGATCTCTGGGAGATCGGCAGGGCGCAAGAGAATGCTTTGAAAGGGCCCTCAGGATCTTCCAGAAAAGCCTTGGAGACGATCATCCTAATACCAAGCTTGTGCAAAGTAACCTGGATTTGCTTGAAAAAATGGAATGAGGCCGAACTCGGAAGAGAGCCCTGAAGGGAAGGGGTCATCCCATTTGACCTTGGCCATTCGCCGACGAGAAAAAGCATATTTCAGCTAAGTAGGATGAATCAGCTATGCCCATACCGAATAACGACGGAAATCAATACCACTCCGACCGCCTGGCTCGTCTCTCCATCCAGGCCTTGGCCCTACTGGGCGGGCTGGCGGGTGTGCTCATAGCCGCCTTTCATTTGCTGGCCTCGCAGATGGGATGGTCCTCCCACGGCCTGGGCGGCTTGGGCCTGCTCTACCAGATGGGGGGAACGGTTTTCCTCCTTTTGGCGGTGGCCGGGACCGCCGGCGCCGCTTTATACCGGCGAAGTCCGAAAATGGCAGGGATGCTGCTGCTCTTCTCCGGCCTTTTAGGCTTTCCAGTGGGCTATATCGCCTGGATGGATCAGGGCGGCTTTCTGGGCTGGGCGGCCTGGATTCCGGCGGGAGTGCTGCTCACGGCAGCGGGAATCCTGGCCCTGATCACCCCCCGGACTTTGCGGATTCGCCTGCTGGGCCAGGAGGGCGACTCTCCAGAGCGGGAGCCCATTGAGCAGGCTCTCTTCATAGGCACCATCCTGGCCGGGATAGGGGTGATGACGGTGGTCTTTCTCTTCTCCGGCCTCCTCATCAATGCCGCGGAGGAGTCGCTCAAGAGCGATGGCGATAGAGATAGGGAGGACTTCGCCGAGGCGGAGACCGCCGCCAGCATGGGACGGTGGGACCGATCGGTACAGGCATATGACCGGATCCTCACCAGAAACCAGTCCAACCAGGAGGCCCGGGATAAGAGGGCCTATGCCCTGGAGAGGCTGAGCGAAGAAGATGGGTCCGGCCAAAGCCGGGAAACAGAGCGGATGAACTGATCCGGACGAAAGGCTCTCCTGATAACGGCGAAACCTCTCGATCTTGTAGGCTTGCAAGCCAAGAATAAATCAGAGCAGGAGAGAAAGAGAGCGAAGATTAGATCTAGCAGCGGCGCAGTCGATCTTCCATATCATCTTCAATCATGATATGATGATTTGCATTAAATTCATTTGCCGCCGGTGCAGAGAATGGCAGAGAGCGAGCTTGCAGAATACCAGAGAGCCCTCCGGGTATGGGAGAGGATGCTGGCCATGGAGATGGATCTTCTGCAGCGGAGCAATCTCCTGCGGCGCATAGGCGACGGCTGTCTGGAGATCATAGAGCAGAGGAACTGCCCGGAGGTATGCCGGAGGGCCATAGATGCTTATGAAGAGGCCCTGCAATTCTATTCTGCGGAAAGTTATCCTGCCCTCCGGGCCAGGGTTTTAAGGGGACTGGGATCTGCTTATTCTTCTCTGGCCGATCTGAAGGAAAGGCGTAGCAGCCTGGCCAGGGCCATATCCTGCTGGCAGGAGGCTCTGGGCTTTTTTGGAGTGGCCTCTTTTCCGGAGGACCATGCCGCCATCCAGAATGAATTGAGCGGAGCCTATCGCAAGCTGGCAGAGCTGGAGAGTCGCCGGGATAATGCCAAAAGAGCGGTAGCGGCTGCTCAGGCCGCTCTGAGCATCTACCGCTCTAGGGATCAGTTGCTTGATTGTGCCGCCGCCCAGTCCAATCTGGCCGGATCCTATCTCATACTGGCCCAGGCGGCTGGCTATGCCGCCGATCAGGCCGATGGCTGCCGCAAAGCAATGGCTGCCTGCCGGGAGGCTCTGGCCGCCTATGCCCAGGATCGCTATCCTGCGAGGTATGCGGCAGTGAAGAACAATCTCGCCATAGCCTATCTTGCCCTCTCTCAGGTGGAGGAGAGGGAAGAAAACTGCCGCAATGCCCTTTTTGCCTGCCAGGAGGCCCTCGCCGGCATCAGCCGCGAGGAGCAGCCGCTGGCCTACGCCGCACTGCAAAACAGCCTGGGAAACGCCTACCTTGCCCTGGCGGAGGAAGCAGAGGCAAGGGAGGACCGGGAAATGATGCATGCGGAGCCGGGGCGGGTTCCGGAGCCGGCCCGGAAGCAGTCATATTTCCGGGCGGGAGAGGATGGGAAATGGGATCTTGAACTGGGCCGGGAAGTGAGAGAGGAACGGGTGGGTGAGGAATGGACGCATGAGAAAAGTGTAGGAGAGGGAAGGACAGAAGAGGAATGGGCGGAAGAGGACGTGTTTCTGGAGCTGTGCCGGCTGGCTCTTGATGCCTACAGCCAGGCTGCCGGGATCTATTCCAGAGATGAGCATCCCTGGATCTATGCCACCGCTCAGAACAACCTCTCCTCGGTCTATCTGGCCCTGGCACGGCGGGAGGACTGTCCTGCCAACAGCAGCAAGGGGATGAAGGCGGCAGAGGAGGCGCTCTCCTTTTTCACCCTGGAGAACTCTCCTCAGGACTATGCCGAGGCCCAGATGAACCTGTGGATGGCTTACCTCATGATGGCCGATGTCGAGTACAGGGGGGAGAACTGCTCTGCTGCTCTGGATGCCGCCCGGGAGAGGCTGAAGGCCACCCTGAAGTTCGGCCAGCCCCTGCCCCTGGCCGGCTGCTACAAGGATCTGGCCATAACCGCCTGCATGCTGGCAGACGCGGATGCGTCTACAGAGGATAAGGCGCGACACTGCCGGGAGGCCATTGATGCCGCCCTGGAGGCCCTGCGCATATACCGGGTGCAGAGCAATCCCGCCGAGTATGCGGAGACCCAGACCTTGCTCTGGGCAGCCTATTCCGCCCTGGCTGAGGTGGACGGGAAAGCGGAAAGCTGCAAGCGGGCCATTTATGCCTGCCAGGCGGCCATCCGGGTCTATGAGAAGATCAGCCCGGGGGAGAAAGCCTACTCCCAGAAGAACCTGGCCCACAGCTTCATCGCCCTGGCGGAGAAAGAGAAGCCTTCCGAGAACTGCCAGAGCGCCATTGAGGCCTGGCAGAATGCTCTGGAGTATTATACCGAAGAGAGAGCGCCCATGGAGCATGCCGATATTCTTCGCGCCCTGGCCTATGCTTATGTCTTTATGTCCCAGGAGGAGCCCGGGGAAGAGGCGTGGCTGAAGAAGGCGCTCAAATGCTACAAGAAAGCCCTGCCAGTTTACCAACAGAGGGAGCGGGAGATGGCCGGGCTGGGCGATCCAGCTGCCCATGAGGCAGGGGAGATGGCCGGGAGCTGCCGGCGGTCCCTGCAGTCCTGCCGGGCCATGATCAAGGCTAGAAGAAAGCAGAAGACAGAGCAGCTCCAGACGAAAGAGGAGAATGGGAAATGAGCAATCTGACGGAAGAGCAGAAGACCGAATACTTCCGCCGCTCTTACACCGCAGTGGACGGACTGTGGTTTATGAAGGTGGAGGAGCGGCTGGGCTTTGAGCAGGCACTGCAGATAGATGAGGCGGTTTGGAGGGTTCTGCCCAAGATTCAGGCCCGGGCCCTCAAGGCCATGATGAATCTGCCCTCGGGCCTGGCCGGCCTGGAGGAGGCTCTGTCCGCCCGCCTTGCCCTGGAGGGATTCGACTTCGATATAGAGCGGCAGGAGGGGGCAGTGGAGGTGGCGGTGCGTGCCTGTCCCTGGCACCAGATCATGATCAATTCCGGGCGCGGGGATTTATCGGAGAGGGTGAGCGAGGTCATCTGTCGGGTGGAGAACGAGACCTGGGCCGGCGAGTTTTCGGAAAAAGATGGGGAGATGATCGACTTTGAGCGGCAGGCAAGGCTGTGCCGGGGGGATGGCGTTTGCAGGCTGTTTTTTTGGGGTGAAAAGATATGAATGCTCAAGGTCTAAGCATCCTCATTAATTATAAAATTCAGAGAACTCTTCAAGATCGATCTTCGCCAGTTTTAAAATGCGTCTCAGGGTTCCCAGCTTGAACTCTGAACGCAATTGGCACACACGATGAAGTTTCCCACACGTAGATCACCATATCGATAAAGGAGTCGTGTTTGACGTTATCAACCATCTCTCCAAGTGTTTTCTTTTTTTGTCCCAGTAGGAGGATTCTCAATCTCTACCAGCATGATTCCAGTCCAAATAGCGAAAACCAATTGCATAAATCTCTCGATTGAGCGCTTTCCGCGAAGCTGATTATCCTTGAAACCAAGCTTCTGGTTTGCCTCTCTGTGAGCTGTCTCGATATCCCATCGATCTTCATAAATCGAGAGTACTTTCTTTGCATCAATATTTGAATCAGTACAAATATAATATTTCGGTTCAGATCTTTCGTTTTGCTTGGAAATTACCAGGCGAACTTGTCGAGTCTTATCAAGCCCAACAATCTTATCGACTGCAAGATAACGTCTCTTCTTTCCTCGTACTCTCAACCCAATCATCTTGAAGTCCTTTTCTTCAAATCGTTTTGCAAAATCCTTTACCTGAAGTGATTCGCCATTATCCAAAAAGACTTTCTTGTCGGATTTGATTTGACAGGTGACGTGGTGTCCCAGATGGAGGCAACTCTTTATCAGAGCTGCGGAGTACCACCAGGAATCGAAAACTATCATGACTTCGGTTCCCTCAGGAACTTTTAACGGTTCTATGATGTCCTGGATAGCGATTGAATCTTGGTCTTGAAATCAGATACAGTGTCTTCTTTTTTGACATAGATCTTGGCTTTATGAGGAATGAAAAGACCTTTCGCCTGAAGAACAGAGGTCACTATGCTGTTTCCCCAGATGAAGCCTTTACTGTGATCGAAAAACTTTCCTACACCCTCTGTGTGTTTGCCTTTCTTCTCGTTGTAGGTATCATCTATGATGAGCAGTATATGGCTACATTTTTCCAGATGAAGCTCCTCAAAGAATAGATCAGCTTTCCTCTGAGCTATCTCGTCTTCATCCCAGTCGCCGTCGGTGACGAACCTGTTGTAAGAGGATCGCGCTTTCTTTTCCCGGTTATCATCTGCCATAGCATCATGAAGACTGAAGATGGTCTTAGATTTATCACAAACGGCTATGGCTGTGGTTAAGTAACGAAAGGAGATAAAACTTGGTTTGGTAAAGAGATCAGAGAAGTTCGCTAGATATGGATTAAGTTTTGATGGCACCTTCACAAGCTTGTTCATGCTACACCCCAATAGCATATTAGGGGCCCATCATAAAAATTGTTTTATATTACGAAGAAAAACTTGGAAAGTAGAGTAATGCTATCTTTTAAGCCGTTATTCGGCGTATTGGAAATCCTATTACTGACATATACTGATCATGCGCGATAGAACCACAGGATCATTTATAGACTCAGCAAATTTTAATAAAAAATTTTCTAAGAATTGACGCATGAAATTGCAGTTAGGTCTCCCATCTGTCGATCCAGTTGTCACGTAATCACCGCCCAGGCATCCAAAGCAAAGAGATATCGCCCAACAGTTACTGCATTCGCAGTCAGTCCACTTATTTACTCTTTTTAAGAGATTGCTTACATAAGATAACTGGGAAAGATCGATTTTTTCTTCCAGTACGTTTCCAAGACGAAACTCTTTTTTCCCTATGAACATAAAGCACGGGTAAATATCCCCCTTGGTGGAAACTGACAGCGACGTTACCCCTGCAGGGCAGTATAGCCCTATGCTATTCTTTTGTATGAGGGCCATAATTAGACGCAATGTATAGCTATCCACCTTGTAATCATCACTGCTCAAACTATCCAAGGAATATTCCATAGCCTCGGAGTAGATGTTAAGCAAGTCACTCTGGTCGAGGTGTAGATCGTCTTCCTGGGAAGCCGCCACTGAGGGCATGTGCGCAAACCGAATATCAAATTTTTTATAAAAAAATTTCATAAGATCTGAGACTTTAATGCCATTATTTAGATGATAACCTGTAAAAGTACTTTCAACGCTTACATCTATATTGTTCTTTTTCAAGCAGCTGATGTTCCTGAATATTCTACCAGATGTGCCCTTACCCCGAAGTTGATCATTTATGTATTTAGGGCCATCTATGCTGATAGTTGCTCTTATATCATATTCCGATAAAATTTGGATAATAGCTGGAGATATTATAGTACCATTAGAAACAATGCTAAACTTTGGTACTTTACCTGCGACGTCTAACGCGTGAGAACATACATGTTCGATAATTTTTGGATTTAGAAATGGCTCCCCGCCAAAGAATTGGATAATATTTATTTTATCAAATATATTATAAAAATAATTTATAGCAGCCGTTGCAGTATGTTTATCCATGAAAGCTCTATCTTCTCCATAGGTCCCTCCAGCAGCATAGCAATATTTGCAATGTAGATTGCATGTGTTGCTCACGTTCAGAACCAGCTTATCCAGCGCTAAACAACATTCTTGCGAAAATTGGCTTTTTAAAGCCCCGCTACTTTCATGATTGATTATCCGGAATATACCCTGCATTTCATCGTAACTGTTCTTACTAAGCAAATCTTCAATAGTCCGCCCTTCAATCAACTGAGAAAACAGCTCGTATGTGTTAGGATCAACCTTGAACAGCGAAATATCTATAAAATTAAAGATTAAATAGGTACCCTTCCCCTCAATAGCATGAAAGGGAAAGGGATGTCTACTATCACCGCTCTTTGTATGGTTCATATCAGCACAGAGATCGCATAACTGAGTTCCAGGAATCCTCGCTTATTTCTTGCTTTATTTCTCCATCCTGATCCTCATATTATTTATATTGAGCTTCTCCTCGATTACTTTATGTATAGCCGCCTGCATTTTGGGCAAATCTCTCATGGCTGCCATATCTCGTTCGGCCAGCCCCCTCTTGCCGAGCACGTCTATTGCATATCTTTCTCTTATGAGATCAGGATTCCAATCTTTGATATCTATGGTGCATCCGCCCCCACAACCGAAACCAACTGGACCAGGGCAACCGCCCCCACAACCGAAGCCAATGGCGGCCGCCATTCCGGGATCCATATCCACAATCCTCGTCTCGAGAGCAAGAATCGTGCCAATGCGATCTATACTATTGATCTCTTCGACCAGTACTCGAGCCATCTTAGTGTGTGGAGTCTCTTTTAGTTCCATATTTACTCACCTCAACAGATTTGAATCTTTTTAATACTTACCTATCTCATATATAAATAGTTAATGATTGATTCCGCATAAAGCGGCACAATAATAGAACATTCTCATTCAATCATATCTTCATTTCAGCTAGAGCTTCCTGATTCTATCATCATATGACTCATGCTACTTCCCTTCTAAAAGAGGGTAATAGCTATTTATTTTTAAATGAATACCCCGCAGCTTGCTGCGGGGTGCGCTGTTTGACTTAAAAATATTTTGGATATTTATATAAGAGAAAATTGAGAAATCGCAAGTTAAATGTGCAGATTGTGGGTTGAATCTAAGACCTCGGATCAAACAGCGGCGGCACATCCCAATGCAGGCATTAGGCATGCAAAGCGCCATCCGCTCTTTTGCCTTATGAAATTGCCATTCTGGTTTAAATGGTCCGGTAATGCGGCCCGTTCCACCTGAGATCATGCCTAGAATCCCGCCAGAAGAAAGCCAGGTGGCCCTGGATCTGAGCCGCCAGCTCCAGGTGTCGGGCTCACCGAAGTAGCTCTGGATGAGCGATACGCTATCAACCTGTCCCATATTCATCATGAACATGAACGGCCCATGCTAGTGAAGGTGTCATCATCGTTGTCGCGGCCCGAAGTATGCGAGCCATCCTGAAGCCAGAGGAGTGACTAGCTCGAAGTTGCCCTATTCCAAAGCTGCACTGGATCATGCATGCAATTCCAGAGACGCCCGTGGCGATGGTCTATGGGCCATGCCAAAGCATCTCCATCGTGTATTGGCACCACTGTGCCTATTTTGCCATGAGCCATGAGCGGTAAATTTGGAAAGCCGGACATGGCTGCCTGATTGCCCCGAAATCGAAAACCCAAATCGGTTGCATAGGACCTTGACCACGATTTCCCCGGATATGGCCCTAAGTTTCGGCAACTTCCATTACCTCAAAGGTAGTGATAAATGACCTCTCCGTGCTCTTTAATGGAAATTCCTCCAGATAGAGCTCTGTCGCCTCCTTAAGGTTTTTCGCCGCATCTTCGATGGTTTTTCCCTGGCTGGCTGTGCCTACCTCCTGGCATTCAGCAACGAATATGTCATCTTCTTTATGGATCACAGCTGTGAGTATGAGCATATGAGTTAATTATCGTCTCTTTGAATTTAAATGCTCTCAAATGGTTGGGAGGATGAGCGCCTTGAAGCGAGGAGCAGAATATTGAGTAATTCCAATGGCCTGCACCGCAGTGGATGGACTGTGGTTCATTTAACGGAGCGGTTGGAAATCACACCATCAGAAGATGCAGGCCTCCACCCACTAAAAGCGCCGCCACCAGCCGCAGGGCCACAGACTTGAGAGTTCCCGACACCCCCAGCTCCTTGAGCATGACCATGAATGTGGCCACACAGGGAAAATACATGGCCAAGACCACGGAGGCTATGACCAGTTGCTTGGCGGTCATATCCAAGGGGGCAAACATGCCTATGCCCACATCTTTTCTCAGAAAGCCGATGATCAGCGCCGTGGCTGCGTCGCTGGGCAGGCCCAAGAGGCCAGAGACCACCGGGTGCAGGGCCAGGCCGATCTGGTGCATCAGCCCGGTGAGATAGAAGAAGTTC
>MTKZ01009186.1_pt1 | contig 11002 bp, 7 predicted proteins | sample 1042781 | NCBI WGS metagenome assembly MTKZ01 (sample SAMN06212207, study PRJNA360539) | anaerobic digester metagenome | biome: Wastewater treatment plant; material: sludge; isolation source: anaerobic digester fed with sludge from wastewater treatment plant | place: Denmark: WWTP Viborg ...
CCCGCCCACGAGCCGTTCCATGCGGCTGAGGCGGGTGCGCAATTGCGGTGTCAGATCCTGGAGCGCCATTCCGTGGGGGATTATCCGGTTTGTGTTTCTTTCGTCAATAACTCCCGCACGGCGTCCTCGCGGGCGGCCGCCACTTCGCCCCAGCCGCCCAGCACCCGGAGGCGGCGGTCGCGCAGGAGCGCAAATTGCCGGGCGTGGCCTTGCCAGCGCGGGAAATCGGCGGCGGTGACGACCAGTGTCACTGGCCGGCCCCGCAGGAGGGGGTGCCCCCGGGACAGTTGATCCAGGAAGGCAAGCCACCAGTGCACCTGCCGCGGGTCCACCCCGCCAAGCGGGTTATCCACCAGCAGCACTTCCGGCTGCAGCGCCAGGGCGCGGGCCAGGCCGGCGCGTTTCCGCCAACCGTAGCCCACCGCGCCCGGGAGGCGGTGGGCCCAGGGCTCCAGCTCCAGGCCCGCCAGCAATTCGGCCGCCGCCGCGGCGGCCTCGGCATGGCCCAGGTTGCGGTGGTAGCGCAGCGGGAGCGCGACATTCTCCGCGAGGGTGAGGTGGTTGAACAACTGGCCGCCGTCGAACACGAGGCCCAGGCGCAGGCGGGTTGGCAGGCGGGCGTCCTCGAAGATGGGCATGGGTTCTCCGAAGAAGCGGTATTGGCCCTGTTGCGGCGGCATCACGCCCCCGGCCAGCCGGAGGAAATCGCTCTTGCCCGCGCCGTGCAATCCCGCGATGACCCAGTAATCGCCGGGGCGCACGGTCCAGTTGATGTTCTCGGCGACCCGGATCGCGGGGTCATGCAGCGCGCCGACGGCCACGTTGATCATCTCGAGAGCCGGCACTTCATCCGGGGCGGGGAGCGGAGGCGTCATGTCGCGAGGTAAAGGATGATAAACAGGGCGTCGAGCAGGACGCAGGCGACGACGCTCTGGGCCACCGCGGCGACGGTGGCGCGGGAGATTTCTTCCAGGCGCAAGGGTTGCGCCAGGCCGTGGTAGCAAGTGACCAGGGCGATGATGGCGCCGAAGGCGAAGGTTTTGACGGCCAGCAGGACGAAATCCAACCCGCTGAGGGCGCCGGCCAGTTGGCGGAGGTAATCGCCGGGAAGCAGCGGCACATCCTGCACGAAGGCCCAGAGATAGCCGCTGGCCAGGGCGCCGAGGATCAAATACACCGTCAACGCATAGACGCCCAGCGCCATGCCCAGCACGCGCGGCACCACGAGGTAATGCACCGGGTCTATGCCCAGCGCCTCCAGCGCCTCGACTTCCCCCGTCGCCCGGGCGGTGCCCAGCTCGATCACGTTGGCCGTGCCAACGCGCGCCACCACCAGCAGCGCCGTCACCAGCGGGCCTAATTCGCGCACCACCACCACCACCATGACCGTGCCCAGGAAGTTGATGGCGCCGACGCGCGTGAGCCAGGAAACCGTCTGGCCAATGACCACCAGCCCCAGCGCCACCGCCATAAAGAGGAACAGGGGCATCAGCCGCAGCCCGGCGCGGGAAATTTCCGCGAAGACCAGCGGGCTTANNCCCGGCGCGGGAAATTTCCGCGAAGACCAGCGGGCGGATCACCGCCCGCGCGGCGCGGAAGCGGGTGATCATCACGCCCAGCGTGATTAACGCGAACGCGCCGAGGCCCTGGAGCGTCAGCAGAAAGCGGAGCAGCATCCCGCCCCAATACCGGGTCGGCGATCCCGGCCACGGCCGGCGCCGCAGCCACCGGCGCGCGCACGGGGAAGTTGGCGCACTGGCATTTCCGTTTTCCACGCCGACAGCGTAGGGTTGAGAGCGGCTGAGGGTCAAAGCCCATTTTGGGGATTGGAAACCTTTGCCCAAAGCGGTAGAGAATACCCGGCCGCCGGCCTGCAAAGCCCGGCGGCGCCCGAGACCAACGAACATGATTGCGCGCGTCACCCTGGAAATCGCCCTCCGCAAGGAGTTCGATTACACCATCCCGCCCGAGCTGGCCGGCCAGGTGGAGGTCGGGAGCCGGGTGCAGGTGCCGTTTGGGGCGCGCAAGGTGATGGGGTGCGTGACCGGGCTGGCCGAAGAGTCGGCGCAACCCCGCCTCCGGCCCCTCCTGAAGGTGGTCGGGACGCAATCACTGGTGACGCCCGGGATCCTGAAGCTGGCGCGGTGGATCGGCGAGTATTATTGCTGCGCGGCGGAGACCGCGTTGAAAAGCGTGCTGCCAGTGGCGGTGCGGCGCGAGCAGGCGAACTGGCGCGCGCGGCTGCAGGTGCGCGCCACCGCCCCGGGAGAGGCGCCGAAGCTGCCGCGCCGGCAGCGGGAGGTGTGGCAGATCGTGCGGGCGCGCGGCGAATTGCCCCTGCGGGAATTGCTGGCGCTGGGCAAGACCACGGCGGGGACGGTGCGCCGGCTGGAAGACCGGGGCCTGGTCCGGATCACCGCGGAAATTGCGGAGCGCGATCCCTACGCGGGCGAGCACATTCTGCCAACGCAGCCGCTGGCGCTCAACCCGGCGCAGGCCGGGGCGCTGGCCGCCCTGCGGGAAGCGATGTCCGGCGAAGCGCGGGCGGCAACCTTTCTGTTGCACGGCGTCACGGGCAGCGGCAAGACCGAGGTGTATCTGCAAGCCATCGCCCACGCCCTCGAACAGGGCAAAGGGGCGGTGGTGCTGGTGCCGGAAATCGCGTTGACGCCGCAGACGGTGGAACGCTTCAAGGCGCGCTTCAGCGCGGGGCCGCAGCCGACGCTGGTCGCGGTGCTGCACAGCCATTTATCCGCCGGCGAGCGGCACGACGAGTGGCATAAGATCCGGCAGGGGCGGGCGCGGATCGCGATCGGCGCGCGCTCGGCCATCTTTGCGCCGGTGGCGCCCCTGGGCCTGGTCATCGTGGACGAAGAGCACGAACACACCTACAAGCAGGAAGAGGCGCCCCGCTACAATGCGCGCGACGTCGCGATTATGCGCGGCCGGATGGAGGGGGCGGTCGTGGTGCTCGGCTCGGCGACGCCCTCGCTGGAGAGCTATCATAATTGCGTCAAGGGCAAGTACCGGCTGCTGACGCTGCCGGAGCGGGCTGATGGCCGGAAGATGCCCTACGTGCGCGTGGTGGACATGCGGCAGACGGCGCGCGCGGAGAAAGGGATTCCCATCTTTTCGCCGCAGCTTAAAGAGGCGATCGCCCGGCGGCTGGAGCAGAAGGAGCAGGTCATCCTGTTTCTGAACCGCCGCGGCTACTCCAGCTCCCTGCAGTGCCCGGCGTGCGGCTTCGTCGCCGAATGCCCCAACTGCAGCGTCTCGCTGACCTACCACCGCCAGGAGCAGAAACTCTGCTGCCATATCTGCGCGCATGTCGCGCCGGTGCCGGCCGTCTGCCCGAATGCCCACTGCCGGAATCCGGCCATCCGCTATGCCGGCCTGGGGACGCAGAAAGTCGAGGCCGCGCTGGCGAAACTCTTTCCGCAGGCGCGGGCGGTGCGGATGGATTCCGACGCGCTGAAGCGCAAGGAGGATTACCGCCGCATCCTGGGCGATTTCCGCGCCGGCCAGATTGATATTCTGGTCGGCACGCAAATGATCGCCAAGGGCCTGCATTTCCCCAATGTCACCCTGGTCGGCATCATTTACGCCGACCTTACCCTGCATCAGCCGGACTTCCGCGCCGGGGAGCGGACCTTTCAACTGCTGACGCAGGTGGCCGGGCGCGCCGGCCGCGGCGACGTTGAAGGCGAGGTTTTCGTCCAGGCGTTGACGCCCTTTGTCCCCGCCATCCAATTCGCCCGCCGGCATGATTTTGTGGGGTTTTATCAACAGGAAATTGAGTTCCGCGCGCAGCTTAACTACCCGCCCCTCAGCCGCATCGCCTTGCTGACCCTCAAAGGCCGCAACGAGGAAAAGGTCAAGCTCTCGGCCACCCACCTGAAGCGCGAACTGGAAAAGGCAGCCGGTGAACTTCCGGGACTGGTGCTCAGCGGCCCGGCCCCGGCGCCGTTGTTGCGGGCCGAAACCTATTATCGCTACCAGATCATGCTGCGCGCCCGGAGCATGCCCGCGCTGAGCCGGCGGCTGGCGGGGATTACGCAGGAATTGCCGCTGCCGGACGGCGTTGCGCTGTCCGTGGACATTGATCCGCTGGATTTGGCTTGAAGCGCGCTGGCCCGCGCCGCCAGCCGCCGCGGCCCCGGGCGGCCGGAAAACAAAATCCGACCGAGGGTTCCTTGACAGGTGGCCGATCAAAATTATAGTGCGCTAATCCGACTTTAGTCGAAAAATGCGTGATTTAGCTTCATCAGAGGACGGCGAAAAGCCGCCATCGTGCAGCCCGGCAAAAGCCCTCAAGGCTTTTCGCCCGGCGGGACGTGGATTTTGGGCCAATGTGCCCGAGGCGGAATGGAACGACTGGCACTGGCAATTACGGCAGCGCATTACGACCGTCGAGCAGCTTCAGCGGTTGATGCCGACGCTCACGCCGGAGGAGTTGTCCGGCGCCAAGCTGGCCAACCGCAAGCTGGCGCTGGCCATCACGCCTTATTTCTTCACCCTGATTGACCCGGCCGACGAGAATTGCCCGATCCGCCGGCAGGTTATCCCGCGGGTCGAAGAGACGTATGTGGCGCCCTGGGAAATGCGCGATCCCTGCGGGGAGGACGCGCATTCGCCGGTGCCGGGCCTGGTGCATCGCTACCCGGACCGGGTATTGTTTCTGGCGACCGATCGGTGCGCGTCCTACTGCCGCTATTGCACCCGGTCGCGCCTGGTGAGCAATGCCAGCGGGTATGATTTTCACCCGGACTACGATCGGCAGATTGATTACATCCGCCAGCATCCCGAAGTGCGTGACGTGCTGGTGAGCGGCGGCGATCCGTTGTTGTTCAACGACGACAAGCTGGCGCACTTGCTCGGCCGGTTGCGCGCCATTCCGCATGTGGAGTTTTTGCGGATTGGCTCGCGGGTGCCGATCTTTCTGCCGCAGCGCATCACCCCGGAGCTGTGCGCGATGCTCAAGCGGCATCACCCGCTGTTTATCAGCATCCACTCCAACCATCCCCGGGAGCTGACCACCGAAGCGCGTGAGGCGCTGGGGCGGCTGGCCGATGCGGGCATTCCGCTGGGCAATCAATCGGTGCTGCTGCGGCAGGTTAACGACCGGCCCGAAATCATGACCGCGCATGTGCAAAAGCTGCTGATGTGCCGCGTGAAGCCCTACTATATCTACCAGTGCGACCTGGTGGCCGGCTCCGCGCATTTGCGCGCCAGCGTGCGCCAGGGAATGCAAATCATGGAGCAATTGCGCGGACATACCACGGGCTACGCGGTGCCGGAATATGTAATTGACGCGCCCGGCGGTGGAGGCAAGGTGCCGGTGGCGCCGGAGTACGTCCTGAGCCGCAACGCCGAGCGCGTAATCATCCGCAATCACGAGGGCCAGATTTTCGAGTATCCCGAGGCGAGCGACGGGACCCCCCTCAAAGCGCCGCCGCCGGAGAAAGAGGAGTTGGAACTGGAACCGGCGCCGGCGGCCGCGCCCTGATGCCGGTCTCGCCCTCCCCGGCCACCCCCTGTGGGGCGGCATCTGGCCCGCAATTTTAGCAGTGGCCAACCGGAATGGTTTCAGGTAGAGTTTGAGCAGGTAAGCCCAAATTGAGGCCGTGAATCGTGTCATCGTATTAACCTGATAATTAACGAATGCCTATGAATACTAATCACTCGTGGAAGTTCTTTCGCGCCGGCGGGTTTGACCAGGTCAAGCTGGAAACGGGCGCAGACCTGATGGCGCTGGATCAACTCGACCAGAAGTTGTGGGTCGCCCTGGCCTGCCCGACTACGGGACTGGAGTTTGATCAGGCCACCCTGGCCTTGATTGACACCGATAAAGACGGCCGCGTGCGCGCGCCGGAACTGATTGCGGCCGTTAAATGGGCCGGCGGCCTGCTCAAGAATCCGGATGACCTGATCAAAGGCTCTCCCACCTTGCGGCTCGCGGCAATCAACGAGGCGGCTCCGGAGGGCAAACAAATCGCTGCCTTTGCCCGGCAGGTTTTAGGCAAGACGGAAACCGCCGACATTACAATAGACGAAGCGATGGGCGCCGCCCAAACCTTTGCCGACCAACCGTTCAACGGGGACGGGATTGTGCCGGCCGATTCCGCCGGCGACGATGCGACCAAGGCGGTCATTAACGACATTATTGATTGTCTCGGCGGCGAGAAAGGAACCTGCGGCAAGCTCGGGGTTTCCCAGGCCAAGGTGGACCAGTTCTTCGCTGAGGCCGCCGCGTATGCCGAATGGTGGAAGAAAGCGGAAGGGGACTCCAGGATTCTGCCGCTGGGACTGAACACGGAAGCCGCGGCGGCCGCCGTCAAGGGCGTGAAGGCCAAGGTGGATGATTTCTTCGCCCGCTGCCGCCTGGCGGCTTTCGATCCGCGGTCCGTGAACGCGTTGAACCGCGATGAGAAAGAGTTTGCCGCGCTGGGGGCCAAAGACCTCACAACGACCCATGCCGATATTGCCAGCTTTCCGCTCGCGCAAGTAGGCGCCGACCAGGCCCTGCCGCTCACCCGCGGGGTCAATCCCGCCTGGGCCGATGCGCTGGCCAAGCTATATGCGGACGCCGTCAAACCCCTGCTGGGAGACAAGACTTCCCTCACCGAGGCCGATTGGGCCGCGTTGCTCGCCAAGCTGGCCCCCTTTGACGCCTGGAGCGGCAGCAAAGCCGGCGGGGCGGTCGAAAAGATTGGGCTCGCGCGGGTGCGGCAAATTCTGGCCACCAAGGCCAGGGAAACCCTCACGGCGCTGATTGCCAAAGACAAGGAAAAGGAAGGCCATGCCCAGGCCGTTATCGGGCTCAACCGGCTGGTGCGCTACCATCGTGATCTGGGCAAACTCTGCAATAACTTCGTCAACTTCCGCGACTTCTACGGGCGCAAGGATAAGGCAATCTTTCAAGCTGGAACGCTGTACCTGGATCAACGGAGCTGCGATCTTTGCCTCACCGTCGAAGACGCCGGCAAACACGCCACCATGGCAGCCCTGGCCGGCACCTACCTGGCTTATTGCGACTGCTATCTCAAAGGCTCCGGAGAAAAACTGCAAATAGTCGCCGCCTTCACCGGGGGCGACTCGGACAATCTCATGGTGGGCCGGAACGGCATCTTCTACGATCGCAAGGGCCGGGACTGGGACGCCACCATCACCAGGATTGTGGACAATCCGATCAGTATCCGGCAGGCATTCTGGTCGCAGTATAAAAAGCTGGTGCGGATGATCGAAGAGATGGCCGCCAAACGCGCCGCGGCGGCGGAGGCGTCGGCGGATGCCAAGCTGGCTGAAACCGCCCAAAGCGTAGCCAGCGGCGAGGCGCCCAAACCCGCGGAGCCGCCCAAGACCAAGTTTGACACCGGCACCCTGGCCGCCATTGGTTTGGTGCTCAGCACCTTGCTGGCCGCCCTGGGAGGTATCTTCGGCAAGATTCTCGGTCTGTCCTGGTGGCAGATTCCTCTGCTCTGGTGGCAGATTCCTCTGCTTTTTGTCCTCATCCTGCTGGCCATTTCCGCGCCGTCCATGATCATCGCATGGTTAAAACTGCGCCGGCGCAACCTCGGCCCGATTCTGGACGCCAACGGTTGGGCGGTAAACGCCAAAGCGAAGATAAATGTGCCTTTTGGCGGCTCGCTCACGGGTGTAGCGGCGCTGCCCCCCGGCTCGCAACGCGATCTCATGGACCCGTTCGCCGAAAAGAAAAGCCCGTGGCCGAAGATCATCCTGGTGCTCATAGTGCTGGCGATCGCCGGTTGCTTCCTCTTCCTCTTCCCTAAGCAAAGGGACTGCCTCCTTGACCGGCTCGGAATCGGCACAAAGAAGCCGGCAAAGGTTGAGTCGGCCGCCCCGGCACCCGCGGCCCCCACCGACGCGACGACACAACCGGCTGACACCGCAAAGTAGTTCTACGCGCACCCCCTATTTCGTCACCCCGGCGGCACCTTGCCGCCGGGGTTGAATGAGTTTATCCTCGCTTCCGCTATGTCTCGCAAAATCAAAGATGCCCCGGGCGTGCCGCTGCGGAAGATTATGGCCAGCCTGGCCAAAGCCTACCCGAACGCGCATTGCGAGCTGAATTACTCCAACCCGCTCGAATTGCTGGTGGCAACCATTCTATCGGCCCGGTGCACCGACCAGCGGGTCAACCTCGTCACGGCCAAGCTCTTCAAAAAGTATCGCTCCGCCGCCGATTACGCCCGGGTGCCGCTCCCCGAACTGGAGCAGGATATCCGAACGACCGGGTTTTATCGCAACAAGGCTCGGAGTCTGAAAGGCTGTGGTCAGGCCCTGGTGGAGCGGCATGACGGCCAGGTGCCAAACACAATGGAAGCCCTCACCCAACTGGATGGGGTGGGCCGCAAAACGGCCAATGTCGTGCTGGGCAACGCCTTTCACCTCAACTACGGGGTGGTCGTGGATACGCACGTTACCCGCTTGGCCCAGCGACTCGGCTTGACGCAGAAAAAGGATCCCGAAAAGATCGAGCAAGCGCTCATGGCTTTGGTGCCGCAGACGCAGTGGACCCAGTTCAGCCACTGGCTGATCTGGCATGGCCGCCGCCGCTGCACCGCGCGCAAACCCGATTGCCGCGGCTGCGAACTGCGGGCGTTGTGCCCGCGGATTGGAGTGACCACCCCGATTTGATTGTTCACTGCTTATGACCCTTCCAGCGCAAGGCGGGCGGCGCAAACAAACATCAGCGGGCTAGCCGGCTCGGCATTCCATCGCCCTCACGAATGCAGGCTCAACCCTGGCACCTGCTCCAATCCGGCCCGGCCGATCCGTCCACCAACATGGCTCTGGACGAAGCCCTGCTGCGCGCCGCGCCGCGTCTAAGCCAGCCCGTCCTGCGCTTTTATGGGTGGAATAAACCAGCCGCCTCATTTGGATATTTCCAGAAATATGCTGACGTCGAGCGCCTCACGCATTTACGCCCGCTCGTGCGGCGGCCCACCGGCGGCGGCTTGGTGCCGCATGATGCCGATTGGACTTACAGCCTGGCCTTCCCGCCGTCCCACTTTTGGTATGCGCTCTGTGCCCGGGAGAGCTACCGCCGCATCCACGAATGGATACAGTCCGCTTTCCAGATTCTCGGCCTCGCCACTGAATTAGCCCCGCTGCCCAACCCGACCGCTCCCGGCCAATGCTTCCGGGGGCACGAAGCGTCGGATTTGCTTTGGCAGGGCCGGAAAATCGCCGGGGCCGCCCAACGCCGCACCCGCAGCGGCCTGCTCATTCAAGGATCGGTCCAACCGCGGGACCTCTCGCTCGCCCGCGCGGATTGGGAGCTGGCGATGCGTGCGGCGGGAGCTGCCGGGCAAGGCCTGGCCTGGGCGGAGTTCAAGCCTGACGCGCAACTGCTCGAAGAAACGCGCGCGCTGACCGCGCAGAAATACTCCCGGGCGGACTACCACCAAAAACAATAGCTGCCGGCCGGAGCGCCCGACGATCAAGCTCAAGGCGAATTACGCTGGAGTTCCTCCAAGCGCGCGCGGACCTGCCCGGCCTCTTGCGTATCCGGAGGCGCATTGGTCAGGTAACGCTGATAATTCGTAATCGCCGCGGGGAAATCCTTTCGCCGATACGCGATTTCGGCTAGCCCGAACCAGGCTTGGTAGGACCGGGGAAGGGCCTGGGCCACTTGCTCGTAGTCCCGGCGGGCGGCATCGAGCCGGCCCAACTGGAGATACGCAATCGCCCGGTTTAGCTGCGCGGCGTAATTATTGGGGTAATGGTTAATCAAGTAGGTAAAGGGGGCGAGGGATTCCTCATAGGCTTTGGACTGAAGCAGTGCAACCGCTTTGAGGAACAAGGCGTTGTCATCGTCGGGATGGGCTTGCAGAATCTGATTAACCGCCGCCAGCGCATTCGAGTAATGCCCGGTATGGATAAACAGCCGGGCCATCCAGAAACGGGCATCCGTCAGGTCGGGAGCCAGAGTTTGCACCCGTCTAAACTGCTGGAGGGCCTGGTGATAAAGCCCGTTCCGGGCGAGCGCGCTGCCGACCTGATAACAATAGTTGGGCTCAGCGAACGGACCGTCTTCCAGGATCACCTGTTCCCATTTGCGCCGGTGGCCAGCCTCTTCCTCGATGGCCGTGGCGGGCGCAAGGACGGGAGGGCGCCCGGCCTGCAGGTCCGCGTTGAAATCCTGGTTGATCCGCGCGGCGACGTTGTCCGGATTCAGCTCCCTGGCCTGGCGAAAGTATTGCGCGGCTTCCGAATACGCCCGCCCCTCCTGCAATTCCGCGCCCCAGTAATTAAGAGTGCGCGCGTAACGGGCGCCAACAATCTGGGCGCTGCGGTTCGGCTCGTTCTGCAGATGAATGCGCGCCAGCAGGCGCTGAATCCAATTCGGGTTGGCCGGCGGGCGGCCCTGCTGCAGCGTCCAGATAAGAGCTGCGAACTGGTTCGTTTCGGCTTCCTGCCAAAACTGCCGGTTCCGGGCAATTAAATCCGGGCTCGGGAGCGGTGCGATTGCCACATTGGAGCCGTACGGCTTCAGTTGGTAAACCAGACCCTGCGCCTGCGGATAGAAAGCTTCAAAATAGTAGCCCAAACTGGGGTGGAGATAATAAAGGCCGTGCCGCTCGGCCAGGGCTTCCAGCAAGCGCACTCGGCCAACCGGGCGGGCGCATTCCGCGAAGAGGTTGCTCTGCGTGCCGGCCAGCCCGAACCGCGGATACGCCCGGCCGAGAAACGCCTGGTAAGCGGGCTTGTCCAGGGCCGTGGCATCGAGCGGCAAATACGGGAATGGCTTGCTGTCGCGAACCAACGCGGCCTGGAAAAAGAGCAACGGCAGGGAACTGTCGGACAGGATTACGCTCCCTTGCGCGGGCAGGGATTTCTCCACCAGCGTAAAATATCCCAGCCAGGGATCGCGGTGGATTGCCCGGATTTGCGGCAGGTTGCGGTAAAGCAGCAGGCTTGGAACAATCAGCAACAGGAGCCCGATGCCGGCGGTTGCCGCCGCCGCCAGTTTTTCGAG
>MTKZ01001559.1_pt1 | contig 11000 bp, 7 predicted proteins | sample 1042781 | NCBI WGS metagenome assembly MTKZ01 (sample SAMN06212207, study PRJNA360539) | anaerobic digester metagenome | biome: Wastewater treatment plant; material: sludge; isolation source: anaerobic digester fed with sludge from wastewater treatment plant | place: Denmark: WWTP Viborg ...
TTGCAGACCACTGACCCTGACGCAGCGCGCGCCATGCTGCGCCGCGGCGGCGACCTGCGCGCACCCGTGTTCATCAACTGCAGCATCCACGGCGGCGAGACCACCGGTGTGGACGCCGGCCTGCGTCTCATCCGCAAGCTCTCGTTCTCGAACGATGCGACGACCAGGAAGATCCTCGCCAACGACGTCGTGCTGGTGAACATCTGCCAGAACCCCGACGGTCGCATCGCCGATGCACGCCGCAACGCCAACGGTTTCGACCTCAACCGCGACTGGATCACGCAGTCACAGTCCGAGGTCCGCGCTGTGGCCAGGCAGATCGTCAAGTGGCACCCGATCATGTTCCTCGACCTGCACGGGTACTACGACCCGATGATCATCGACCCCACCACCAATCCCCACGACCCCAACTACGAGTGGGATCTCTCCATCGCCCACGCCTACCCGGCCGCTCTCGCCATCGAGAAGGCGATCGAGGACAACACCATCGTCGAGGTGGACATCCCGTACCGCGACTGGATCAACCCCGAGACGGGCAAGAGCGAAGGCTTCGAGGATTACAGCCCGTATTACACGCCGCAGTTCGCCATGTTCTACGGCCTCGTCGGATCCACCATGGAGACCCCGTACAAGAGCGAAGACGGCGTGGACGCCCACTACTACGGCATCCTCGAAGGCGCCAAGTACACGGCCGAGCACCGCGTCGGCATGCTGACCAACCAGATCAAGCGCTTTCAGCGTGCCGACAGGGGCAAGTCACAACCGGTGACGGCGGACGTACCCGAGCCGATGGAGTACGGCTTCGGCTACATCATCCCGTCCGGCGGCCCGCTGCAGAAAAACGCGACCGCAGCACGTAAGGCGGTGCGGCACCTGCTCGCCAACGGCATCGAGGTCTACCGCACCACCGAGCCGGTCCGTCCGGTCCTCCGCAAGCGGATCTCGGACTTCCCCGTCGGTTCGTACTTCGTGCCGTTGCGGCAACCCCTGCGTGGTATCGCGAACGCCATGCTGTGGTACGGCCAGGACGTCTCTTCCCAGGCCACGCAGATGTACGACGCGTGCGCCTGGCAGCTCCCCGAGAGCTGGGGATTCTCGCGCTATGAGCTGCCTCGACCGGTGTCGTTCGGCAGGAAGCCGGTGACCAAGGTCGCCGAGCCGGCCGGTCAGTTCGTCGGCGCCGGACCATGGTATACCGTGGAGGCCGATGGAGACGTCGACGTCAAGGTCGTCAACCAGCTGGTGGCGCACGGCATCCCCGTGGAGCGCGTCACGTGGACGGCCGGGGGCGAGAGCGATCCGCCGCTCGGAGCGTTCCTCATCTTCGCCGCGAGCAGGACGGCGAAGGACTTCCTCGCCGCGAAGGCGGCGGCGAACCACTGCCGCATCAGCACTGTGCAGTACGACGCCGGGAACTTCGGCACCCAGCACGTGTACCATGAGGGCTACCCGCCGGGGAGCGTCGCCGGTCCGCTCAAGGTGGCCGTGTATTCCGACGGCCCCACGGCCTTCGCTCTGCGCAAGCTCGGATTCGACGCCCAAGTCGTCAGCGCGGACGTCGACCTCGGCAGGTACGACACGCTGGTGTGCGACGACTACACGGGACTGGACGTCGACGGCCTCAAGGCGTGGATCTACGACGGCGGAGCCTACGTCGCCAACGGCCCCTACGGCATCCTCGACGATGTGCTCGACGTGCAGCCCGCGGGCGGCTACGACTGGTCGTTCTACTGGGCGAACAACTGTCTCGGAGAGACCTCGTATCACGAGACTCTGGCGACGGCGGGCATCGGAGGCGACGGCTACACCTTCGCCTTCCCCATCACCTGGTTCGACGACCCGGGCGGGGGCGTGGCCGTCGACGCCACTTACCGCGATCCTTACTTCCTGGCGGGCTTCTGGCAGACCGACGACCCGACCGGCCTCGTGATCGGTGATGCCGCCGGCAAGGCCGTGGTGGTGCACGGTCCGTACGGCGACGGACGCGTGACCTTCATCGGCCCGATGGCGGCTTTCCGCGCGCACACAGAGGGCACGTACCGGCTGCTCGCCAACGCGATCTACACGGGCAACTGGCGCGACGTCGAGTGAGGTAGGCGCGCAACGCACCGGGACGGGCGGCGCGCCGCCCGTCCCGGTGCTGCGCCAGAGGGCGCGTGAGAGACGCGGCCGGGACGCCCCACGTCCCCGGGCGACGGCCGGGGCCACGTCAGTCCACGAGCCCGTCGGCGGCGGGGAGGTCCGGCGGCTGCGGCGGGACGGCCTCCTCGGGGAGGCCGCGGACGTGCGCCAGGGCGCGCTCGGCCGCGGCCGCGCCCTCACGCAGGCAGTCGCCGATCCCGATCCCATGGTAGGCGCCGCCGGCCAGCTCGATGCCGGGCACACGCGCCACCGCCGCCTCGATGTGGGCCACGAGCTCGACGTGGCCCACACGGTACTGCGGCATCCCACGCGGCCAGCGGAAGATCCGCGCGAACTCCGGCTCCGCGCGGATGCCCATGATCTCGCGCAGTTCCGACCGCACGACCGCGACCATCTCGTCGTCGTCCAGCTGGGCGGCGGCCTCCCGCCCGGCGCGACCGAGGAAGCTGCGCAGCAGCACATGACCGGCGGGCGCGCGCCCGTCGAACTTGCTCGAGCTCCAGGTGGTCGCCATCACGGGCCTGTCCTCTGCCCGCGGGACGACGAAGCCGAAGCCCTTGAGGTCGTGACTCACCTGGGCGGCCTCGAAGGCGACCGACACGGTGGCCGTGCTCACGTACTGGATGGAGGAGAGGTCGGAAGCGGCCGCCGGGGCGATGGGGCGCAGCAGGTCGCCGCTCGCCCATGCCGGCGTGGCCAGCACCACGGCCTCGGCGACCAGACGGGAGCCGTCGCTCAGCTGCAGTGCGTACGCCCCGGACCCGGCGCGGGCGCCGCAGCCGGCGCCGCACTCGGCCATCGCGGTCACACCCACGCCGGCGCGCAGACGCTCGGCCGGCAACGAGGCCACGATGGCGTCACTGAGGTCCTGGAGCCCGGTCCGGAACGAGTAGAAGTACGAGCGCGGGCCGGACGGGCGTGAGCCGCGGCCCGCCCCCGGCGCCCCGGATGCGGCCGCCGCGGCGCGGGCCGCGGCCGCCTTCTGACGCGCCTGGCGTCGTTTGAGCATGGCCAGGATCAGGCTGCGATGCTCGTGCTCCATCTCCAGGAACATGGGGAAGGTGGCACGCACGCTCATGTGCTCCGGGTCGCCGGCGTGGATGCCGGCGACGATGGGCTCCGCGATGCGCTGCAGGGCTTCCCGGCCGAGGCGGCGGCGCACGAAGTCGCCCANNAGGTCGAGGCCCATGCGCGCCTTGCCGGGCCAGCTCATGAGCCCGCTGAGCGCGAACGGCACCATGCGCGTGGGGACCATGAGGATGATGCCCTCGGGCAGCTCGTGCAGACGCCCACGGGTGTAGACGAAGCTCTTGCGGATGTCCTCGTTGCAGTCGAGGAACCGGTCGGCGATGCCGAGCTCGCGGGCGGCCGTGATCGGCCAGGGCTTCTCGATGATGGCCGAGTCCGGCCCACCCTCGACGACGAACCCGTCGCGGCGCTCCGTGTGCACCTTGCCGCCGAANNTCCGGCTCCCCCGTGGCGCGCCGCGGTCGGATCGCTCATGTCGTCATCCGTCGGCGGGCAGGTTCTCCGCCCTGTCCGCCGGAGTCGCCGGCCGCTCCGCCAGATGGGCGGTGACGACGGCCGCCAGCGCCTCGATGAACTGCGGCGAGTCGTTGGGAGGACGCGTGCGTCGATACTCCATGCCGAGGTCCTCGATGTGGCCGCGCAACACGACGTCCAGGTCGTACAGCGTCTCCACGTTCTCGCTCACGAACCCGACCGGCACCACGAGGATCTTCTTCCAACCCTCTCCCGCCAGATCGCGTGCGACCGCGTCGGCCTCCGGCTCCGTCCACTCCCCGCCGCCGCGGCCCTTGCTCTGGAACCCGAAGCGCGACCCCCCGGCTGCGATCCGCCGGGTCAGCTTGGCGGCGGTCTGTTGCAGCTGCTCGACGTAGGGATCGCCGGCAGCGATGGTCTCGACCGGCACGCTGTGCGCCGTGAACAGCACGGCCCACTCCCTGGCGTCGGAGCCGTCGAGCGCCTCGGCGATGCGACGGCTCACGGCGCCGACGAACCCCCGGCTCGCGTGCCAGCCCTCGAGGAGCGGGATGTCGCGGCCGGCGCCCCCCGCCGCACGGTCCTCGGCGGCGGCCAGCCCGGCTCTGTAACGGCCGCTCGTGAGCCGCGAGGAGAAGGGGCTCATGGGCAGGGCGACGACCTGGGCCGCATCGAGCGCGCGGACGCAGTCGGTGACGCTCGGCTCGCCGTACAGGAACCCAGGACGCACGCGGACCGGGCCGGGGAGGTCCCGCGTGAGCCTGCCCTGGAGCGCCCGCGCCTGGCGCACGGTGATGCCGGGCAGCGGCGAGGCGCCGCCGATGAGCGCGTAGCGCTCCTTGACGGCGGCGACCGTGGCCGCGTCGGGGACGCGCCCCATGAGCCGCTCGAGGAACGGCGCGACCTGCGCAGGCGTCTCCGGGCCGCCGTAGGCCAGCAGCGCGACGTCGACGGAGCCCCCGGTCACCGCGACATCACCCGGACCGCTCAACCGGCCGCGGCCGAGAGCCGGTGCACCGCGTCGACCAGGTACTTGACGTTGTCCGGAGGGGCCTGCGGCACCATGCCGTGCCCCAGGTTGAAGATGTGCCCGGGCCGACCCGCCGCCCGGCGCAGCACGTCGGCCACGCGCTCCTCGATCGCCTGCGGCGGCCCGAGCAGCGTGAGGGGGTCCAGGTTGCCCTGCACGGCCACGTCACCGAGTTGGTCCCAGGCGCGGTCGAGCCGGATGCGCCAGTCGACCCCGATGACGTCGCTGCGCACCTTCGCGACCAGGTCCAGCATGGCGGAGGCGCCGTTGGCGAAGTAGATCACCGGCGCGCCTCGGCCCTTGACCGCGTCGATCACGTACTGTACATGCGGAAGGACCAGGAGCTCGTAGTCGTACGGGCTCAGCCATCCGGCCCATGAGTCGAACAGCTGCACCGCCTGGGCGCCGGCCGCGATCTGCGCCCTGAGGTAGTCCACCACGACCTCGGAGATCAGGTCCATGAGCCGCGCGAAGGTCACCGGGTCGTGGTACATGAACCGCTTCACGTGGGCGTAGTTGCGGGAGTGTCCTCCCTCGACGATGTAGCTGGCCAGGGTGAACGGTGCGCCCGAGAAGCCGATCAGCGGGATGCCCGGGGCGAGCTCGTGGCGGACGAGACGGATGGTGTCCATCACGTACTGGAGGTCGGCGGCGGCGTCGATGCCGTGCACGCCCTCGAGGTCGCGCGCGCTGCGGATGGGGCGCTCGATGACCGGTCCCTCGTCGCTGGTGAAGTGGAAGCCGATGCCCATGGGCTCCAGCGGCAGCAGGATGTCGGCGAACACGATGGCGGCGTCGAGGTCGAAGCGGCGGAGCGGCTGCAGCGTGACCTCCGCCGCCACGTCGGGCCGCCGGCACATCTCGACGAAGCTCATCTTCTCGCGGATGGCGCGGTACTCGGGCAGGTAGCGGCCGGCCTGACGCATGAGCCACACGGGCGTCGCGTCNNGCGCGCTCCGGTGCACGCCGGCGGAGGATCACTCAGCCGGCCTGTACCCCTCACCCCGCGCCGCCCTGTGACACGTGTGGCAGACGGTGATCGTCTCGGCCTCGTGCGGTGAGACGAGATGATGCCGCAACGCACCGGCGCTCAGCCTGGCGCCACACAGGGCGCAGTGCACGGAGTCAAGGGGGCGGACCTGACCGGCGGGAAGCGGGATGACGACCGGCGCGGGACGACCGTCCGGCCGGCTCGGCAGCGGGTGGACCTGACCCATGGAGTCCTCCCCTCTACTCGGCTGCGGCTTCCGGAGCGGGGGTCCGGCGGGGGGCACGCAGCGTACTTCCAACGTGCCCCGGATCGCCGCGCGCGTAACGTACCGGGCCGCCTCCCCATCGACCGGACGTCGCCGCAGCGGGCGGCGTCGTCGATCTCCTTGAGCCGGACGCCCTCCCCGCCGACGAAGTAGGATGACGACAGGGCCGACGGGGCCCGCCACCCCACCGAGGAGGGATCCTTCATGAGACGTCCGATGATCGCGGCGGCGACGTGCGCCGTCCTGATGCTCTCGGCGACGGTCGCGCACGCGGCGCCGCCGCGCCACGGGGGCGACGACCACCCTGCGCGGCGCGGCGGCGAGCCGTCGGCGAGGGCCGACGCCGGCGCACTCTCCGCGAGAGCCGCCTTCCGGCCGCTCGGCGCCCGCCTCGCCACGGGGACGGCCACCGTGTACGGCACGCTGCGCGATTCGTACGGCACCCCGACCTCGAGCGCCTGGGTCGAAGCCTGGTCGAAGGTCGGCACACAGCTCTACTGGGCGGAGACGCAGACCGACGCCGGCGGCAACTACTCCATCGCCGCCGCCGCCCCGTCCACCCAGGGCGAGGTCTGGGCGTACCCGGACGGCGACTCGGCACTCGCCCGCACCACGGGCGCCTGGGCGACCGGCGGCTCCTATCAGCAGAACCTCTACCCCGGCCGTGTCTCAGTGACGGCGTACCGGGGCGGCCGTTGGGGCGACTCCAGCCGGCTCTCCGTGCGTCTGCACGGCGGGCAGGTGTACTCGAGGGGGACCGTCTACGCGGCCGATACGACCTCGCCGATCACCGGCGACGTGGAGGTCCTCAACGGAAGCTACGACAACGGCAGCGTCAGGTTCTTCCTCAATGAGGGCGTGGAGTTCAAGTTCAACCCTGCGCTCAGCGTGACGTCCGGCACGCCGTCCGGCTACGTCACCGTCTACGAGCAGGACGCCCAGCGCCTCTGGGTGAGCTCACCCTACTGGCACTCCGGCAAGCCGGGAGCCACGGTCAAGGTGGCACTCGACAACTTCCCGTCCGGGTGGATCAACTCCGTGACCGGCTACACCGACGACCCCAAGGAGACCGCGTCCAAGAGCTTCGGCAACCACACCTCGACGAGCCCGGCTACCCAGTACCGGTCCTACAAGATCCCCGCGACCGCCAAGCCGGGCTACACCTACTATCTCGGGTTCCAGCACGTGGACGGCGCAGGCGACGAGTACCCCCTGTACCTCGAGAGCGAATACCAGGTCTGCACCATGAAGCCGTCCAAGACCAGCGTCAAGAAGGGCGCCAAGATCCGCGTGACGGGCGTCGTGCCGGTCGAGGGCCACTGGGGAGCCAGGAAGGGCAAGGCCAAGACGGTCACGCTCTACGCGCACAAGGGAACGGCCAAGGTGCCGACCAAGTGGGACCCCAAGGGCCAGGGATGGGTCAAGGTCGGCTCCGTGCGCACGAACGGCCTGGGCGCCTTCACCACCCCGTACTTCAAGCCGCTCAAGACGCTCACCCTCGTGGTGCGCTACCCCGGCGACAACTGGTACTACCGCGCCTACACCTCCACCGCCAAGGTCACGGTGAAGTGACCGCAAGGCGGGCGGGCGCCCGACGACGGGCGCCGTGGCCGGACGAGGGCCGGGGAGGCGGAGCCGCCTCCCCGGCCCTCCTCCTTTCCGGCTCGGGGACGGCGCACGCCCGGCCCCTTATCCGGCACGGGTTCTTCATAAGCAATTCTTCTTTGCAGGAATAGCGTATCTTATGGATAATCCAGTCGTCGTCGGCGACTGCGAGGAGACCATGACCAGACGATCCGCACCCACGCCGGACGTGCCCCGTATCGACGCAGGGGTCACCGTCTTCCGCAGCTGCCTGGTCGGGGCGGAGTTCCCCGGCGTCGAGGCGTCCACCAAGTGGCTCCTCGAGCGCTTCGGGATCGAGTACACGATCAACCCGGCGCAGACGTGCTGCACCGGCCTCGGATACTACTCCGACCTCATCCCGATAGGGACGACCGTGGGCATCGCCGCCCGCAACGCCTGCGTCTGCGTGGACGACGGGCACCCCGTGATGAGTTACCTCTGCTCCACCTGCTACGCGATCAACAAGAAGGCGCGCACCATCCTCGACGTGCCGGAGTACCGCGCGCAGACCAACGAGGTGCTGGCCCGGATCGGACGCGAGTACGACGACCGGGTGGCCGGCGAGGTGCGGCACAAGCACGTCCTCGACGTCCTCTGGGGCGCCCATGCCGAGATCCCGGGCCTCGTCCGCCGCCGCCTCGACGGCGTCAAGGTCGCGACCCACCCCGCCTGCCACTACTGCAAGGTCTTCCCCGACGAGACGCTCGGCGACCACGAGGACTTCATGGTGCCGGAGGAGATGCTCGCCCCCGCCGGCGCCGTCGCGACCGGGGCCTACAACGAGAAGCAGACGCACTGCGGGGCCGGCTTCCGCCAGCGCTTCGTCAACCCGTCACTGTCGGTCGCCGTGACGCAGAAGAAGCTGCACCGGCTGCGTGAGGAGCAGGTCGACGTGCTGGTGCACATGTGCCCCAACTGCCACATCCAGTACGACCGCTACAGCGACATCATCTCGGCCGCCGCCGGAGAGGAGTTCCCCTTCATCCATCTGCACGTGCAACAGTTGCTGGCGCTGGCGCTCGGCGCCGACCCCGAGAGTGTGGTCGGGGTCCAGACGCACAACCAAGACGTCGGACCCTTCCTCGAGCGCATCGGCGCCCGCCGGGTCGCCGCGACGGCCGGAGGTGCGCCGTGAGGGCCGGGGTCTTCCTCTGCGAATGCGGCGGCAACATCAGCGGCGTCGTGGACATGGAGCGGCTGGCCGGCCACGCCCGCTCCCTCGACGGCGTGGTCGCGGTCAGCGTCAGCCAGTTCATGTGCGGCACCGAGGGCCGTGCCCTGATCGAGCAGGCGGTGGAGGAGCGCGGCCTCGACCACGTGGTCGTCGCCTCGTGCTCCCCGCGCTTCCAGGGACCCACCTTCGAGCGCATCGGCCGCGAGCTCGGGCTGGGGGAGAACGCGGTCGCCTTCGCCAACATCCGCGAGGGCTGCAGCTTCGTACACCGTGATGAGCCCGAGCGCGCCCAGGAGAAGGCGCGGCAGATCGTGGCGGGCGCCGTGGCCCGCGCCCGCCACATGAGCGACCTGCCGCGACGGCGGACGTTCCTGCACCGCGCGGCGCTGGTGGTCGGCGGCGGCATCGCCGGCATGACCGCCGCCGAGGAGCTCGCCGGGAGCGGCATCGACGTGCATCTGGTGGAGCGCCAGCCCTCGCTGGGCGGCTACATGGCGCGGCTCGCCAAGACGTTCCCCACCGAGGACTGCGCCATGTGCTCCCTGGCGCCGCGACTCACGAGCACGGCGCTGGAGGGCAGGGTGCACATCCACACCCTCACGGAGGTGGAGGAGATCACGGGTCCGCCCGGCGAGTTCCGCGTGCGGCTGCGCCACAAGCCGCGCTACGTGACCGAGGCGTGCGTGGGCTGCGGCGAGTGCGCCGAGGTCTGCCCGGTCACCGTGCCGAGCGAGTACGACTTCGGCGTGACGGGACGCACGGCGGTCCACCGCCAGTTCGCCAACGCGGTGCCGAGCACGTTCGCCGTGGACCGGCGCGGCTCCAGCCCCTGCAGGACGGCCTGCGCCGTGAGCACCTCGGCGCAGGGATACGTGGCGCTCGTGGCCGCCGGCCGCTTCGACGAAGCCTACCGGGTGGCGGCCGAGCCCAACCCGTTCCCGAGCGTCTGCGGCCGCATCTGCACCCACCTCTGCGAGAGCGCCTGCACGCGCGGCGAGGTCGATGAACCGGTCGCCATCGCCGCGCTCAAGCGCTTCGTGGCCGACACCGTCGGACCCACGCAGGAGATCCGGCCGGCGCCGCGGATCCACGCGGAACGTGTGGCGGTCGTCGGCGCCGGCCCCGCCGGCCTCACCTGCGCCCGCGACCTCGCCGGCCTCGGGTACGGGGTCACCGTGTTCGAGGCGCAGAGCGTGCCGGGCGGCATGCTGCGCCTCGGCATCCCCAGCTACCGGCTCCCGCACGACGTGCTGCAACGGGAGATCGACCAGATCCTGGCGCTGGGCGTCGAGCTCCGCCTCGAGGCGCGCGTCGGCCGCGACTTCACCGTCGACGGCCTGCTCGGGGACGACGGCTACGCCGCCGTGTACCTCGCCACGGGGCTGCAGAGGAGCGCCCCCGTCGAGCTGCCGGGCGTGGAGCTGGAGGGCGTCCGTCACGCCGTGGGACTGCTGCGCGAGATCAACCTCGACGGCACGCCCGACGCCGGCGAGAAGGCGGTGGTGATCGGCGGCGGCGACGTGGCCCTCGACGCCGCGCGCTCCCTGATCCGTCTTCAGATCGGGGCCGGCCGTGAGCCGGACGTGACCCTCGTCTACCGCCGCAGCGAGGTCGAGATGCCGGCCAACGCCGCCGAGCTGCAGGAGGCCCGCGACGAGGGACTCAAGGTCGAGCTGCTCGTGCAGCCGGTCGCCGTCGTCGGGGAGGAGGGACACGTGACCGGGCTCCGGCTCCTCCGCTGCGAGCTCGGCGAGCCCGACGACTCGGGCCGCCGCGAGCCCCTGCCGGTCGACGGCTCGGACTTCACGCTCGCCGCGGACACGGTCGTCCTCGCCGTCGGCCAGGCGCTCGTGGAGGACTTCCTCGAAGGATGCACCGGAGTGGAGGTCGAGCACGGACAGATCCGCATCGACCGTGAGACCCTCATGACCACCCGTCCGGGCGTGTTCGCCGGCGGCGACGCGGCGGCCACCGGCTACTACACGGCCATCGAGGCGGTGGCCGCGGGCCGTCGCGGCGCCGCCGCGATCCATAACCATCTGCGCGGCGAACGGCTCCTGCCGGTGTGGGCTGCGGACGGCGAGGCGGCCCGGCCGTCCGCCGCCGAGCTCGCCGCCGTCGAGGTGGGGCAGAGGACGCCGATGGCGGTCGCGGAGCCGGAGAGCCGGCGCGCGACCTGGGACGAGGTCAACCTCGGGTACACGGCCGACCAGGCGATGGCCGAGGCCGCGCGCTGCCTCGACTGCGCCGTCTGCAGCGACTGCGGCAG
>MTKZ01023936.1_pt1 | contig 10998 bp, 11 predicted proteins | sample 1042781 | NCBI WGS metagenome assembly MTKZ01 (sample SAMN06212207, study PRJNA360539) | anaerobic digester metagenome | biome: Wastewater treatment plant; material: sludge; isolation source: anaerobic digester fed with sludge from wastewater treatment plant | place: Denmark: WWTP Viborg ...
GTTGCTCCGTATATCACTTCCTCCATTATTTTTCAGCTGCTAGGTATGATTATTCCTTCAATTGAAGAAATGAACAAAGAAGAGGCTGGACGGCAGAAGATTAATATGTGGACTCGTTGGGCCACCGTACCGCTAGCCATTATCCAGGCTTATGGGATGATGACTTTGCTCCGCCGTTCTAGCTACCAGATTTTAGGTTCTTTAGACATCTTGAGCTATATTACTATAATTATTACTATTACTGCTGGCACTATTTTTTTGATGTGGATCGGAGAGCTCATTACCGAAAAGAAAATTGGTAATGGCATTTCCTTATTAATTTTTGCTGGTATTATTGCCGGCGTACCCCAATCTTTTCAGCAAATAATTGCCACTTATAGTAGCTCACAGCTTTTTATGATTTTAGGCTTTATCATTGTTGCTATTGTTACTATTTTGGGAGTAGTTTATGTTACCGAAGGCCAGCGTAATATTCCAGTCCAATATGCTCGGCAAATGCATGGAGGCCATAGTTATGGCGGTAGCACTACTCATTTACCCTTGCGGGTTAATATGGCTGGCGTTATCCCTATAATTTTTGCAGTGTCTATTTTAATGTTCCCATCAATGATTGCTCAATTTTTTGTTACCAGTAAAGTAGCTTGGCTGGCGGCGGCTTCGGCTTGGGTCATTAGAGCTATACAGAATCAATGGGTTTACGGTATTATTTATTTCACCTTAGTAGTGGCTTTTACTTATTTTTATACCGAAGTAGTTTTTCATCCCGATCAGGTCGCGGAAAATTTACAAAAACAAGGCGGCTTTATTCCTGGTATTCGTCCTGGTAAGCCCACTGCTCGTTATTTAGGCAATATAATGCATAAAATTACCCTAGCCGGCGCTATCTTTTTAGGCGTCATCGCTATTTTGCCTTTAATAATGCGATCTGTTACTGGAATACAGGCCCTAGCCATTGGCGGCACCTCTCTTTTAATTGTGGTCTCAGTAGTTATTGAGACAGTAAAACAGATTGAGGCGCAGATGACTATGCGTCAATATGATGGTTATTAAGCCAAGTATTAGCTCCCTGTTTATCTTTATTATTATCATCATAAACTAACTATTAACGATTATCTGTTATTAGTAATAACAATAGTAATGGGTAAAGTAGTCACCGCTCTTTCCAGTGGCGCAATTATCTGAAATATAGTTGGCAATTGTCAGGACCTGGCTGATGCTTACTATCTTTTGGTAGTCTAGTTTTAGCGTCTTAGTTGTGGTATGATATGGGGGATTAATTATAATTTTCTATGTCCAGGCATATTTTATTTTTTATTGGTCCTCCAGCTTCAGGCAAGGGGACGCAAGCTGAGCTGGCAGCCAAATATTATGGTTGGCCGGCTATTTCTAGCGGCGATTTATTGCGTCGTTTAGCTGATTTACCTAAAAAATATCAAGCGGCTATCCAGGCTGGCCATTTAGTAGATGATCAGATAATTAATGATCTGCTTAAACGTCGTTTGGCTCAACCAGATACTAAATCAGGGTTTATTTTAGACGGCTATCCGCGCAACTCCAGTCAGTTTGATTACGCCTATCATCATATTATTACTGCTGAGGATAAGGTTCGTGCCTTAGAGATTAAGGTGAGCGATGAAGAGGTTTATCGGAGGCTCGGAGGCCGGCGGTTTTGTCCGCACTGCGGGGCTGGTTATCATTTAATATATAAGCCTAGTAAACGTGAGGGTATTTGTGATTATTGTTCTACTAAATTAGAGAAACGGCCGGACGATAAGCCGCAGGTAATTACTGAACGATTAAAACTCTATCATGAGACGATGGAGCCGCTTAAAGTTTTATGGGAAAAGCGGGGAGAGCTAATAACTATTAACGGGGAACAAGATATTGCAGCAGTTCATCAGGATGTTGTGGCGGCCTTAGCCCAGTGGTGCGGTTTATCTCCCCAATAAAATTATTTATGATTCAGTATAAAACCCCAGAACAGATTGCTTTAATAAAAGAGGGGGGGCATATTTTAGCTGGGATTGTTCAAAAATTAGCGGCAGCAGTGAAGCCGGGAGTGACTACGGCAGATTTAGAGGCTCTGTTTTTAGGGTTAGTGGAGGCTGCTGGCGGAGCTCCATCGTTTAAGGGTTTTCGTTCCAGCCGACGGGAAGCACCTTTTCCGACTGGTTTATGCGCTTCTGTTAATGAGCAAATTGTTCATGGTCCGGCTATTCCAGGCCGGACTTTACATTCAGGCGATATTATTGGTTTAGACGTTGGGATGGAATATCCCCTAAAACAGCCGGGGCACTTACCTGATTGGACGGTTAATTCTAGCTCGCCGCATGGCGGTTATTTTACTGATATGGCTGTAACTGTGCCGGTAGGAAAGGTTAGCCGGTTAGCTAATCATTTAATTAATGTTACTAGAGAATCTTTAGCTTTAGCCATCAATGAGGTGGCGCCAGGTTGTAGTTTGCTCCGCATTGCTCAAGTTATTGAGAGATTGGTAGAAAAACATGGTTTTACCGTAGTTCACGATTTAGTGGGCCATGGAGTGGGTCTGGGAGTTCATGAAGATCCTTCCATTCCTCATTATGTTTGTAATAACTACGGTGAGCAAGATATTATTTTACAACCTGGCATGGTTATTGCTATTGAGCCCATGGTCAGTACTGGCAGTCCGGAAATTAAACTAGGCCGTGATCATTTATCTTTTGAGACAGTTGACGGAAGCTTAAGCGCTCATTTTGAACATACTATCGCTGTGACTGCTACGGGCCACCAAGTATTAACCATATAAGTATGGATGAGCCGATAATTTTTTTAGGCATTGATTGGGGGCAACGAAAAATTGGCTTAGCTCTAGGAGATAGTGAAACTAAAATGGCTTTGCCTTACGGGGTGGTAAAAAATTGGCCGGCCATAGAAGCTGTAATTAAAAAAGAAGGNNACCACTGAGCGCTTGTTTATTGTTAAACGGACTCAGGAGAAAGATTGTCGAGGGAAAATTACTGTTTTAAGCCCGCAGCGCGGCCGTTTAGTTTTAATGGCCAAGGGACTATTTAAGCCTCAATCTAAATTAAGCGGTCATCTGGAGCCCTTAACTGTGGTTGATGGTCTTATTGTTTGGAGTCAGCAACCGCTTTTAAGCGCGGCTGTCAGCCGGCAGTCATTTCTTGGGATTAAAAATGATTTGGCCCTAACAGTGGCAGCCACTGAACTAGTAAGACGTCTGGCAGAGTGGTGGCCGCCTGGTCAGCCCTTGCCACGTTCCTGGCTAGACTTAATTACTCTTTTAACTCAGTGGAATAGTCATCATTATTCTTGGTCGCAGTTAACCTTAGCTAGCCAAATTATGTCGTGGCGTTTAGCTCATGAGCTAGGTTATGCGCCAGTCGGGCATACCTGTATTCATTGTGGTCGCCCCCTGGCTGCAGCTTTCTGGAGTGAGAGCCAGGGTGGATTTTTTTGCGAGGCTTGTCAGCCCGAAGGTCTAGTTTGCCACTTGTCTCACCACACCTTGGTTATGTGGGAAGATTTAGTGCGCAGTGAGCGTTTAGAATTGACGAAATTGCCATCATCTTCTACAATTTTAGAAGAGTTAACTGCCTTTTTTAATAGTTGGCTTAATTTTTTAGATTTATGTTAAGGACTTATACTTGTGGTCAATTACGGGCCGCAGAAACTGGAAAGACGGTTTATTTAGCTGGCTGGGTTCAGTCAAGTCGGAATTTAGGCGGCTTAATGTTTATTGTCTTAAGAGACCATAGTGGTTTAATNNAGTGGTTTAATTCAGCTGGTGGTTGATCTAGCCCAAAATCCTAAAGTAGCGGCTGTAGCCGAGCAACTGCATGATGAGTTTGTGGTGCGGGCTCATGGCCAAGTTTGTTTACGACCGGCCGAGATGGTTAATCCCGCTATGCCAACTGGCGAAATAGAGGTGGCAGTAGATGATTTAGAAATTTTAAGCCGTTCTTTGCCTTTGCCTTTTAGTTTAGCTGAAGACAAGGTGGGGCTTAGTAATGAAAATTTACGTTTAGAATATCGTTTTTTAGATTTGCGCCGTCTCAAGGTTCAAGAAATGCTTACTGCTCGTGATTTATTTATCCGGCGCATGCGTCAATATTTTCAGGATTTAGGCTTTGTGGAGGTTCAGACGCCCATTTTATCTAATTCTTCCCCCGAAGGGGCGCGGGATTTTCTTATTCCTTCACGTTTGTTTCCGCGTCGCTGTTATGCACTGCCTCAAGCGCCGCAGCAATTTAAGCAGCTCCTGATGATTGGCGGTTTAGATAAGTATTTTCAAATTGCTCCCTGTTTCCGCGATGAAGATGGCCGGCAGGACCGTCATTATGGTGAATTTTACCAATTAGACATGGAGATGAGTTTTGTAGATAGTGAAGAAGATATTTGGCAAGTAATGGAACCGCTGATGCTAGAGCTTACGGCCGAATTTAGCTCTAAAAAAATTATTGGCCTTAAGGAAGGACGTTTTCCTCGGCTGACATGGCGTGAAGCCATGGAGACTTATGGCACGGACAAGCCAGATTTACGCTATGATTTAACTATTAAACCTTTAAGCCAATTATTAGTTGCCAGTAATTTAAGTATTTTTAAGGACGCTGTAGCTAACGGTGGCTATATTTATGGTGTAGTTTTGCCAGCCACAGTGAAATTAAGTCGCCATCAGCTAGATGATCTGACTGCTCTGGCTAAGAATAAGGGAGTGGGTGGTTTAAGCTCTTTAGTTTATGGGGGAGAGAGTTGGCAGGGTAGTTTAGCGAACAAACTAGAGGAAGATGTTTTAATGTCCCTGACCAAGCATTTATCTTTAAAGGCAGGGGAGACAATATTAATAGCGGCCGGGCCTGACCTTAAAGCTTGCGAGGCGTTGGGAGCTATTCGGGAGCAGATAGCTATGTGGTTTAATTTAAAAGATCCAGCAACAGCGGCTTGGTGTTGGGTTTATGACTTTCCGTTTTATGAGGTTAGTGAAACTCCGACTGGCCTGGATTTTTCTCACAATCCCTTTTCTATGCCCAAGGGCGGGCTGGAAGCGTTAAAAAATCAGCCGCCATTAGAAATAGTAGCTTATCAGTTTGATTTAGTATTAAATGGCGTAGAAGTGTCTAGTGGAGCTATTAGAAATCATCAACCAGAAGTTATGTATGAAGCCTTTCGTTTGGCAGGTTATGAGCCGGCTGAAGTAGAGCGTCGTTTTGGCGCCTTGCTTAAAGCCTTTAAGTATGGAGCTCCACCTCATGGGGGTAATGCCCCGGGCATTGATCGGTTGCTTATGGCTCTTAAAGACTATGATTCTATCCGCGATGTCTATGCTTTTCCTAAAGATACACAGGGTCGTGATTTATTAATGGGGAGTCCAAGTGAAGTTGATCAAGGTCAGCTCGATGACCTTCACTTAACTTGGCATGAAGATATTAACAAATAATTATATGCCAGTTAAAAAAACCAATCTTTTGCCTAAATTTACTTTTCTTTATTTATTATCCCTTATTTCTTTAATTTTTTTAGCTATTTCTGCCGGGGTGGTAGCTTTCCAGCTAATCAATAAATGGTTGCCCGATCCGCTCATTGGCTATACCGCAAGCCATACTGCCGCTAGCCTGAAGTTTGGCTTGTCAGCTTTGTTGGTTTCTACGCCGTTATATTTTTGGGCCGTGAGCCAAATTAATCGCGGTTTAGTCAGAAAAGAAATTAGCCCGCAGTCTGATTTACGTCGCTGGCTGATTTATTTTATTTTATTAGTTACAGCCATAGTAATGTCTGGCTGGCTTATTGCCTTAGTTTATCATTATTTAGATGGCGAATTAACCGGGCAATTTTTGGCCAAGTCCATCGTAGCGATTGGCATTGCTGCTACTATTTTTGGCTTTTATCGTTATGATCTGCATCGTAATCCTCAATTGCCTAGCGATAAATACCATATTCACTCTTTTGCCTGGCCAGTAGCTATAATTATTGTTGGCCTTATTATTGGCGGTTTTGCTATTGCCGAGAGTCCAGCGGAGGCTCGGAATCGCCGTTATGATGAAAAATTAGTCGGTAATTTTTACCAGATAGATAGCGGGCTTAATGTTTATTACCAAGCCAATAAACATCTACCCGCTACTTTAGAAGAATTAACAGTGAGTCCTTATTTTTTGGACCCTGCTGTGTTGAAAACTAGCGAAGGAGAAGCTATAGGGTATAGGGTAGTGGGAGATAATAAGTATGAGCTTTGCGCTTTATGGCGTACCAGCAATGCCGTTCCGGATAATGGTGTTAGAACTGTGGGGGTGGAAAAATGGCCCCATGAAGCCGGTTACCAGTGTCTGGGGCAGGTTATTTGGGAGGAAAGTGGTGTCCCAGCAAAACAGTTGTTTAATGACTAGAAATGGATTCACAGCGAACTATTATTATTTTGTTAGTTAATTTAGCCTGGTGGCTAATAGCTTTTTTATGGTCCAGCCAGCCGCTAGCCCTGGCCGGAGAAGTACCCTTAGTATATCCCAATAACTGGCCTGAGGTTAGGGTTTGGCCGGCCAGCAGCACCTTGGTTATTGCTAATAAAGAGGGGACACTCTTGAGCCAAGGCAGCTACCAGCTACGGCCTATTGCCAGCTTAACCAAATTAGTAACTGCCCTTATTGTCTTAGATACTCATCCCAATTGGTCGGCTAAATATACCTTAAAAAATGAAGACCAGCGTTATGGTAATATTGTCTATGTTTATCCTGGCGAGGTAATAACAGTAAAAGATTTATGGGTGGCCAGCTTACTGGCTTCTGACAATACTGCTACCGAAGCTTTAACTCAGGCGGTTGGTCTAAATGATGAGGTTTATTCTCAAAAGGCAGAAGAATTGGCCAAAAAACTCAACATTGATGGTGATTTACACTTAATTGAGCCTACTGGTTTAAATCCAGAGAATCAAGCTAGCGCTCGGGCTATGGCGACAATAGTCAAAGCCGCTCTCTTGCAGCCAGACATTAAGGAAACATTGCTGTTAGATCAATATGAGATAATTACCCAGCAAGGTCGGCGGCAGTTAGTTACCAATACTGATGGCTTTATCCGTGGGTCAGTGGCAGCGCCAGATAGCTGGCAGATTTTAGGCGGCAAGACTGGTTATTTAGATGAGGCGGGCTATTGTTTTGCTGCTTTATGGCGCAATGATCAGGGGGAAGAATTGGTAACAGTGGTTTTGGGAGCTCCAACGAAAGAGGGGCGATTTACTATTACTAAAGACCTGCTAGATTTTATTACTGAAAAATATTACTAATTGGTTAATTTAGCCCGGTGTGTTAAAATAATTATATTATATTTACCAATTAGATAAAATTATATGAAAAAATTAATTATTGGCAACTGGAAAATGGCTTTAGGCTATAAAGAAAGTTTAATGCTGGCGGAAAATTTAGTTTTAAGCCAGCCATATAAGCCGCTTTCAGCAGAAGTCGCTGTTTGTCCCAGCTTTGTTGCCTTACCGTCGGTAGCCAATATTTTAGAAGGCACTGCCATCTTTTGGGGGGCGCAAGATGCGACTCAATTTGCACCAGGGCCGGTTACTGGCGGCACCAGCTTAGAAAGCTTAGTGGAGCTAGACTGCCGTTATGTTATTTTAGGCCATAGTGAGCGGCGTCAATTATTTGGCGAAACCGATGAATTAGTTAGAGATAAGCTTAAGGCTACCTTAGAGCGGACTAATTTAATTCCAGTAGTCTGTGTCGGCGAGACCTTAGCTGAGCGGGAGGCTGGTCGGGCTGAAGAAACAGTGCGGGGACAGCTTAGAGCAATTTTTACTTCCATAGTAGTGCCGGCAGACCATGAGGTAGTTTTGGCTTATGAACCAATTTGGGCTATTGGAACAGGGAAAACTAGCACTCCTGAACAAGCTGAAGCTATGCATAGCTTCATTAGAGAACTTTTAGGTGAATTAGGGTTTAAGAGTGTTCGGATATTATATGGCGGCAGCGTTAAACCAGAAAATGCTGGAAAATTATTATCTCAGCCCAATATTGACGGCCTACTAGTTGGTGGAGCCAGTTTGTCAGCTGCTAGTTTTTGGTCTATAGTCTTTGCTTAAATTTTATGTTTTTAGTGTGGCTGGGAGTTATTTTGCTTATTATTGCTTTAGCTATTATATTGTTTATTCTTTTGCATAAGATGCCGCTCTTGGCCAATATTGATATAGATAATTTGCCAGCTGAACAAGCGGCAGTTAAAAAAGCGGCCATTATTGATGAGCGGATTCGTCGGCAGTTGGCTAGGCATGGTTGGTGGTGGCGCAATATTTTATCTCCTGTTTATGCGAGAGTTAAGGGATTTTTTGGACAAGGCTATGCTAAATTGAAGCGGCTTCAGCGGCAGCAAGTAAAAACTAAATTACAGTTGCAAGGCCTTAATGAACAGCGAGCTAAGGAACTTTTGGTTGAGGCTCAGGAGGCTTTGTCTCAGGGGCGAGTAAATGAAGCCGAACAGCTAGCACTGGAGTCATTAGAATTAGACCAGAGCCAGATAGATAGTTTTGCTTTTTTAGCTGATGTATATAATGAAGCTAAAAAATATAAAGAGGCGCAGGAAGTTTGGCAATATATTGTTAAACGTTTAACCCAGAAATATCGGGCAGAAGAATTGCGGCGGCGTCCGGAAGCTAAAAATACTAAACAGCAATTAGCCGATTATTATTATCTGCTGGGGCAGTCATATTATCGTGATGATCAGTTAGAGCGGGCTGATCATTATCTAAGACAAGCCTTAAAATTAGCCCCTAAAAATCCGCGCTATCTTGACACTATGCTAGCAGTTAGTATAATGAGAAAGGATCGAGTTACGGCGGTTATTATGTTAGATACTTTAACTGCTGTTGATCCTAATAATGGAAACTTGTCAAATTATTTAGAACAAATAAAACAATTATAATTTTGCCGTTGTAGCTCAGCTGGTAGAGCACTTCCATGGTAAGGAAGGGGTCTCGGGTTCAAGTCCCGACGACGGCTCCAAGATTTTTGGGTCGGTACCAAAGCGGTCAACTGGGGCAGACTGTAAATCTGCTGGCTTATGTCTTCGTAGGTTCGAATCCTACCCGGCCCACTAAAATTAGAGCGTCTGGTTTAGTGTATTTTATATGAATAAGTTCACTCTCATTTCGGACTCTGAAGGAAGGCAAAATAAGGTGGACTGATATTTCTCTTTACATTATCAAGATAATTTTGTATCCCAATCTATGTTTTCTCTTTGGGCGATGAAACTTTTGATGACGAGTTTAAAGATATAAAACAAAAAATTGAGTTATCGCCACTACCCGAAGCAATTTTGCGGGTCTATAGAAGGATTTTTAGATGATTTTTTAAATTAAACGTAGATAATGAAAAAGTTATCTACGACAGAAAAAGATTGACAATAAGTTATCTACGATTTACACCACAAACAGTAGATAAAAAATATGTGAATAAGTTCACTCTCATTTCGGACTCCGAAGAAGAACAAAATAAGCTAGGCTTATACATGGGCTAGGCAATTTATTAAAGATTAGATATAATAAAGTTATTATATTTATCTTTATGCTTAGCCGTAAAACGAAATATCTTCAGATAGCATTTAATCGTTCTCTTGATGAGGTCAGAGATATGATTGCTAGGCTTCCGGCCTCCGACAAGATTATCATTGAAGCCGGCACCCCTTTAGTTAAAAGATATGGTAGCGGGGGAATACTTGCCCTAAAAAATTGGTGGAGCGAGAAAATAGGCCAGCCAGGCTATATCGTGGCTGATTTGAAGTGTATGGACAGAGGTTCCCGGGAAGTAGAGGCGGCGGCTAAAGCTGGCGCTTCTGCGGCCACTTGTTTAGGATTAGCGCCAATAGAAACTATTAGCGAGTTTATTGGTGAGTGCGACAAGGCTGGCATTGACTCTATGGTGGATATGATGAATGTGGAATTTCCCTTTGAGATTTTACAGAAATTGAGAAAATTGCCAACTGTCGTGGTTTTACATCGTGGCGTGGACGAAAATGAAAAAAATAGAGAAAAACGGATTCCATATGAGCAAATTCACCGTATAAAAGGAGCTTATGGAGAAGTTTTAATCTCTGTGGCTGGCGGCGAAACGCCGCGCGATGTTGTAAGAACTTTTTTTAACGATGCAGATATCGCTGTTATTTGGCGTTCCTTTTATGACTCGCCAGAAAATACCGCTAAATTGGCAGAAGACTTTTTGAAATTAGTTAAGTGAAATTATGCAGCAGCAAGCGCCAAAAAAATTTAATTTAATTGGGTTGGTAATTGTTATTCTTTTTTTTGCTTTTTTAACAAATCCAGCTTTGGGCGTTATTCTTGTGGTGGTGGGCATTATTATGAAGATAAAGAATTCAACATTATTATCTTCTCATCTTGCTACCCGGCAAAAAACTACTCAGCCTCACGCTAATTTAGATAGAACTAATTTGAGCGTTGATCTTACCAATATCCGTAATCTTTTGCCTCCCAATGAAGTAGATATTCCAACTTCAACACCGGCTGTTGTACCTAAGCCGCAAGGACTAACAAGACAGCAAAAATATCTTCATATAGCGCTTAATGGCACGTTGAAAGGAGCCGAAGATATTATTGTTCAGCTTCTTCAAAATAAAGCAGTTATTCCAGCTAAAACATCAGCTTTATCTAAACCAAAAAGACTAGAAAGACGGAAGAAATATCTTCATATTGCGCTTAACAGCACCTTGGAAGAAGCTGCAGAAATTATTGCCCAGCTTCCCCAGTCAGATAGAATTTTAATTGAAGTCGGGACGCCTTTGATAAAAATATATGGCACTGAGGCTATTGATCAAATAAAATCAATGGTCCCGGCTGGCACTTATATCGTAGCCGATAATAAATGCGCGGATTTAGCCCCGCGTGAAGTAGAAATGGTGGCTCATGCCGGGGCCAATGCTGCCACCTGTCTTGGTGTTGCGCCAATAGAAACTATTGATGCTTTTATTGAGGAATGTCAAAAATTCAATATTGATTCA
>MTKZ01122975.1_pt1 | contig 10998 bp, 12 predicted proteins | sample 1042781 | NCBI WGS metagenome assembly MTKZ01 (sample SAMN06212207, study PRJNA360539) | anaerobic digester metagenome | biome: Wastewater treatment plant; material: sludge; isolation source: anaerobic digester fed with sludge from wastewater treatment plant | place: Denmark: WWTP Viborg ...
GTCCGCGCCAGGTCGATCGACAGCCAGATCGTGACATTGGGTAAATACGACACCGAAGACGAAGCGAAGGCGGATCGCGATAAGATCGTAAAGGAAGGGTACTATCGCAACGTCAGGGTGGAGCAAATCAAGCCCAAGCCGGTGACCCAGCAGCCGACAACGGCGGAAAACCAGCCTGCCAAGTGAGAACGGGGCTCCGCCCGTTCCTCGATCGACAAGCATCGAATCCACGCTTGCAGACAGCCGACAAGACCGATCCGACGCCTATCGACGCCGTCGTCGGCAGTGTGTCCTGCCTCCTTTTGGGCTGTCCGATGACACAAGCCTGCCGTGAGCCCAGCAAGACCAGCTTGTAGGTCCGGAGGGATTGCCGCACCCGGGACGGGCCACCTGCAGCCGCCGGGCCGTCTCCGAGAGGCCGGCAGACCGGTCCCTGAGCCTGGGGCCGGCCTTACCACAACTCCCCAGTTATGGGGTATACTATAGAATAGCGACTCGGGGAGCGAGGCACAGACTCAGAAAGGTCCGCCACTTCATGTCGTGGGGGCGGATCAGGCTCGGCGCAGTCACCGCGTCCGTTCGATGCCGGGCCGCAGTTGTCGCAGGCAAGGCAGGATTGGAAGGCGATTCCGCCTGTAGCACGGGGGGAGTCCATGTCCGAGCACGTAGTCGTTCGCTGCCAACGCTGCTCACAGAAGTACCGCGTCCCCCCTGCGTCTGTCGGGCGCAAGGCCCGTTGTGTGAAGTGTCACGCTGAGTTCATCATCGGCGGCGACAAGCCGACGGACGAAGACACGATTGTGGGATGGATCACCGAGGATGATCCCTCCTCTCGGTCGGTGATGGGTTCGACGGGCATCTTTCAAGGTTCGGAAACGCGCCAGCAGGCGCCAAAGGCAAGCGTATCGCAGCCGGCCCCCACGCCGGCGGCTCCGGAACCCCTTCAACAGGTCGTCCACCTTGAAGGAATCAGGGACAACGGCGCCCACTTCGAGTTCCCCGCCGCGGCGCTGGCCCGCGAGGATCTGAGAAACTCCTTCCCGCGCAAGTGCGTCGCCTGCTCCGGGCGCAACGACTTGCGGGTTCATCTGCTTTATTGGCCGGAGCGCATGCTCGGCAAGGAGCGCACCTACTGGAAAGACCGGCTCGAGACAGTGGTGGGGNNAGATCTCGAACGCTTCCCCGGCTTCGGGGGGGCCGAACTGCTCCGGCAACTGCCCAGGACCCGCCATCTGGAGCACCCGTTTGACCTTCCTTTTCCTGTTTTTGCTTGTCGGTATTGCCGGCCTTCCGAGGAAGTCGAGACCCATGTCAGCGGCACGCCTCCGCACGACGTCTGCCGCCTGCGGATTGCGTCGCTTTCGGTGGCCGTCAGCTTCTTTCGCAATAACGGCGGGCGCGGCTCGCACGCCTACCAGCGTCTGATCGAGGAACGGGATCGCCGACAGGACCCCTGGCGAGCCCTGGATCCGCAGACCCGACGCGGCATCTCGCAGTGGTTCCAGCCCCAGCCGGGAGAGACTTTCGTCCGCTTCATCCACGACCGGGACTTCTCGCCGGCCCAGGCCGCGGTCGCCGGGTCGGTGCTGACCGATCGCCGCCTGGTGTTCAAGCTGCAATCGGAGTGCGAAGGCTATCCGCTCAACGGTGAGGGCCGAATCGAGATCATGCGAAAGGGTGATCTGGCCATCGCGCATATCTACCTGCATGGGCAGCGCCCGGCCGTGCTCAAACTCGGGCTCGTTCAGGTGGATGAGTTGCTCGACAGCCTGCGACAGTTGCATTGCCGCTGGACGGTGGTGATGTAGGCCGCTGCGTCGCTCCCCCCAAACCCGACGGTCCGGGCAGGCGTTCCACCGCCGGTCAGGAGGCGTAAACTCCGTAATCGCGGAGCGTTTCCCACATGGCCATGTAGTTTTCCGGCGGAACGTCGCCTTGAACGTTATGAACAGGGTTGAAGACAAACCCGCCGCCGGGTGCAAGATCGTCAATCCGCCGCCGGACCTCGTCGCGGACCTGCCGGGGCGTGCCGTAAGGCAAGACGTGCTGGGTGTCAACGCCGCCGCCCCAGAAGGTGATGTCCCGACCATAAAGGCGCTTCAGCTCACTGGTATCCATGCCTTCGGCGCTGACCTGCACCGGGTTCAGGATGTCGATCCCCTCGTCGATCAGTTGCGGGATGAGGTCTTTGACCGCTCCGCAGGAATGGAAGAAAATGTAAACGTGGGATTTCGCGCTGGACCGGATATGCTCGAACAGGCGCCGATGGCGCGGAGCGATGAACTCCCGGTACATCGCCATCGACATGATCGGCCCCCGCTGCGTGGCAATGTCGTCGGCCTCTGAAACAATCAGCACGTTTTCGCCCACCGTCTCCAGGGCCTTCTCCCAGTACCGCATTTTCAGGTCGGTGATGATGTCCAGCAGTGCGTGGGCGAAACCGGGGTTTGCGGCCATGTCGACGAGGAAGTTCTCAAATCCGCGCAGCCACAGGGAAACCTCGAACAGGCCCGCCGCGTGACGGCCGAGAACGTACGCTTTTTTCTCTTCATGCACGAACCGGTCGGCCCGCTGCTTCATGGTGGCGAACCGCTCCGGGGCCGCCGGGTCCGGCCAGGGATACTTTTCCAGGTCGGCCACCGATTCGGCGTCGGCCAGCGGGTGCTTCCACATGTCGAAGTAGATGCCGCCCTCGACCGGCATGCGCCAGGTGATGCCCCACTGGTCCTCGTAGCAGTCATACTCGCCCTCTCGGCGGACAGCCGTGGCCAGCGGCGTGTTCGCCTGGCCCGGGTCCACGCAACGAACATCCACCATCAGCCGGTCGAGGATGTCCTGGTCGATCCGGGCAAGCTGCTGCTTGGTATCGTAGGTTTGCATGTCGACCTCTGGCAGGCCAAGGTATTTCCGCAGGTTGCGGTAGGCTAGCTTGTTCATACCCGTCAGGACCGTTCCGCCAAGGTCAAACGGCACCCGATCGGGCTCGCGATGGTCCAGTGCGGTCTTGACCCGCTCGTAGGAGGTGTATGCCATACTTTACTCCGTTGTCTGCGTGCCGGTCAGCTCCGTTGGCTGTCATCATAGGAACGGTGCGGCCGGGTCGCAAACCGTCCTTTCGGCAGCCGGCTTGTTCTTGCCGGAGGGAATCTCCCAAGGCGTCGGTGTGCCTTGCGGACATGGGGCGCTGCCCGATCACCCGGCCGAACGATGTTGATTTCGTGTACATCCGGCGACACGGTCCGGCCGGATCGTACCGCGGTTACTACTCGCCGGATGAACTCAAGCGGGACGCCCGGCAGATCGGGCAGTGGCTGAATGCAGGCAGGGATGTCTACGTCTATTTCAACAACGACGCCGAGGTCAACGCGGTCACCAACGCGCGCCAACTCATCGATCTGCTGCACGGTCGAGCCTGAACAGGACAGATCGGCCGGCTCGGGGGCCGTTGCGGACTGCGGCAACTGTGCGCCGTGGCGTCAGCTCCGCTCGGAATCCTGAGGTGAACGGGCCTCGACATCGATGAGATCATCCTGCCCTCGCGGATGCCCTGAGTGTGGTCCGGCCCCGCTGATGATGGTGAACCGGGCGGCGAAACGCTTCTTGAGGTAGCCCCTCGCCAGGACCCGCACCGGCGGGATCAGCAGCAGAACACCGATGAGGTCGGTCACGAAGCCAGGGGCGATCAACAACACACCGGCAACCAGGATCAGCAACGCGTCGATGATTCGATCGCCCGGCACCCGTCCCGCCGCCACATCGGCCTGCACGCCGTGCAGCGTCCGCAGACCTTCATGCCGGGCCAGAGCAGCACCGAGTACGCCTGCCGCCAGCACCATCGCGATCGTCGGTCCGATGCCGATGATCCCCCCGACCTTGATCATCACCGCCAGCTCAATCAGCGGTATGAGTGTAAACAGGAGCAGGAGCTGGAAGAGCATCGTATCAGTACTTCCCTCTGTATTCCTGTACCGGGTACTTCTGCGCGTTCTTGGTCATTTTGGCGCGCAGTGAACTGGTGATATCGATGCCCGCGGTGTTGGCAAAGGAGAGGGCAAAAGCCAGCACGTCGGCCAGCTCCTCGGCAGCCTCGGCCTTGTGCTGGGGATCGGTGATCCACTCTCGCGAGGGGTCATTCTTGATCCAGCGGAAATGCTCCATCAACTCAGCCGCCTCTGTGGCGATGGCCATGGACAGGTTCTTGGGGTCGTGGAACTGCTCCCAGTCACGCTCCCGAATGAACGCGGCCATCTCGCGGCGAAGCTCGGCGACAGTGGTGTCTTCATCGGTCGACACGGCAATCCTCCCCGGCGGCACAACGGGTGCCGCATGCGAAACAGGGTAACATCAAGCAGGAAAGACGTATAGGAATGATCCGGGCCGGTTGCGGCGGCGTAGCCATCCGCAGGCGGCCCGCCAGGCAGGGCTACGGAGATGCCTGCGTCGCCGGCAAAGATGCCGCTCCCATCGGTGGCCGGTTCGAAATCACCATCCAGTCCTTGTCGGGGTTGTCGGGATCACACTTCACGCGTGCAATCTCCTGAAACCTGCTGCCCCTGCTCCTGGCCTTGTTGTATTCCTTGTAGCTGGCCAGCAGGTACACCGTCTCCTCCGCTGCCATCATGCCTTCGGCCTTCTCCAGGACATGTGCCTCGAGCAGTTCCCTCACCCCGGCTCTGGTCCGGTTCACGCCGACAAACTTGACGGTCTCTTCGGGCGTGACGGTATATCTCGCCCGTCTTGCGTAGTAGAAGCTCAGTCTGGCGTCCGGCCGTGCATCCACCCAGTAGATGTTCGCGTTGTCCGGCACCCCGGCCCGGTCGAGAGCTTCATCGAGCCTTCTGACGCGTTCGCTGCTTTCGGCGGCCAGTGTTGGTCCGCAGGTGTACCACGCCGCATGGAAGGCGGCGACGACGGCCGCCGCAGTCAGCCCCAGTGCCCACCCGCCGTGGCCCCAGACGTGCAGCAATCCGGCCCACAGCAGCACGACGAGTGCCCCGGCGGCAATAACCGTCAAGGCCCCGGCAACCTTCGGGATGTGTGCGTTCATCCAGAAATTCCCGAAGATGAGCATGAGGATGGCCGACACTGCGACGATCGCCCAGGTGATCCAGGCGAACCGCAGCGGGTCCTGAATCACGACGTCCCGCCAGCGTCCGAACCACATCCTGAGCTTCACCGGCATGGTGGTCGGCACGAAGGCGTAGAATCGTTCGGCGACCAGCCCCATCATCACCATCAGCGGCGGGACGGCCGGCAGGATGTAGTACGGCTTCTTGAAGGCCATCATCGACATCACCGCCAGTCCGACCAGGCAGTAGAGGCCGGCATAGAGCAGTCCCCGTCTCTGCCGGGCATATCGTTTGAGCCACGGTGCGGCGACGGCCTCGGCGAGCAGGAAGATCCACGGCGCGGTCAGCCCAATCATGATCGGCAGGTAGTAGAAAATGCCGCGCGGTCGTGTATCCTCGTAGAGACCCTGCGCCCTCTGGAAGTACTGCCAGTTCCAGATATCCCAGGCATGCGGGAACTGTCTGCCGACGGCGATCATCCACGGGACGAAGACGGCGGCGAACACGATCACCCCGGGCACGAGGTAGAGATGGGTGAAGGCCCTGGCCGTCTGTCGCGGCATCTGTCGCCCGAAGCATGTCAGTACCTGTCGCCACCCGCCCGGTCCCAGATGCGCCAGCAGTCGCAGCGGTCGCTCGGTGTACCACCAGACGGCCAGCGGAAAGGCCGTCAGCGCGATCGGCGCCGGTCCCTTGGCCAGCATGCCTGCACCCAGGGCGACATAGAACAGCATCATGTGGACGAACCGCATCCATGCCCTTCGAGTGGTGACGCCGTGCCAGAAATGCACAAAGGCCCAAGTGCAGCAGAACGTCAGCAGCATCTCCGCGGTGGCGTTGGCCGCATACAGCAGAAATGCCAGGCTGGAGGATGCCATCAGGGCCGTCACCATGCCCACACGTTTGCCGAACATCGAGGAGGCCAAGTGCCAAAGCAGCAGAATGGTCAGGAGAGCCGAGACTGCCGTCGGCAGCCGTGCCGCCGCAGTGGTGACGGGAAGACTCAACTGCGGATCATCGGGGAGCAGGTACGAAGCTGCCGCCACGATCCAGTAAGGTAGCGGCGGCTTGCGCATCCAGGGCGTGTCGAGAAAGGTCGGGACAACCCAGTCGCCGGTCAGACGCATGTTTCGGGCGCACTCGGCCACGATCGCCTCATGGTCGCCCAGCCTGGGGCCTCCCCAAACGGCACCGAGCGTGGCCGCCACAGCCAGGATCAATACACCCAGTCTGGCCAGCATGCCCACGGCAATCCGTGCCAGGCGGCTCGGCTGCTTTTGCTGGACGGAGGCTGACGGAGTCTGTAGGTTGTATAAGCTCAAGAGGGCACCTGCTATAAAGCGTCCAGTGACGCGGCGTGCCACTATATGTTGTTGTTGAAAGCTTCGCAATTGCGGCGAAGAGCGTTCCTGAGGCCGGCGCGAGGAGCAGGTATTGGACAATCCTCCCCTCGTCTCGATCATCGTGCCCACCTACCGCGAGGAGGCCAACCTGCGGCCTCTGGTCTGTCGCGTTGCCGCGGCCATGGAGTGTGCCGGTGGTACCTGCGAGATCCTGATCGTGGACGACGACAGCCGTGACGGCACCGATCTGGCGGTGCAGGAACTGGCGGATCGCTTTCCCGTCAGGTTGATCGCCCGAACGGGTCAGCGCGATCTCAGTCTGGCCGTCCTGGAAGGGATGCGCCAAGCCCGCGGCCAGAACCTGCTGGTCATGGATGCCGACCTGAGCCATCCGCCGGAGCAAATCCCCCAACTCCTGAAGGCCCTGGAAGAGCCGCCGACGGATTTCGTGATCGGCAGTCGCTACGTGTCTGGTGGACAAACAGAAGAAGGCTGGGGGGTGTTCCGGCGTCTGAACAGTTGGGTCGCGACGGTACTTTGTCGGCCGCTGGTCGGACGGGTCACCGATCCAATGGCCGGTTTTTTCGCTCTGCGGCGCGAGACCTTCGAGCGGGCCAACCCGCTCGACCCCGTTGGCTACAAGATCGGCCTGGAACTGATCTGTCGCTGNNGCGCTGCCGATGCCGGCACGTTCGGGAAGTGCCGATCGTTTTCGCGAACCGCGCTCGCGGTCACAGCAAGCTGAACCTGGACCAGCAAGCCCGTTACCTGGTCCATCTCGGCCGGCTGTATCGCAGCTACGCACGCGGCTGGGGACTGGCGATTCGCCCGATCCTGGCGGCCATGCGAGCGGCAATTGCAGTAGTCAAAGCTCTGTCGCTTTCATCCGGCTGAGCCCAGGTGAGGCGATCCGTATCACTCATCACTCATCGCTGATTGATCCCGTAGACGCGACTAGCGGCGAGTGGAATCGAACCACTGACCTTGGGATTATGAAGCCCACGCTCTAACCATCTGAGCTACGCCGCCAAAACGTTATTCTACAAGTACTTACGGTTATCCTATCCGCGGATACCCTGCCTCGGCAATAACCAGGTTCCGTGGCGGCCTGCCGGCCTTGGCAGAGCCCTTTCCCGGTCAAATGCAGACCCGTGATACTGCCGGCCCGCATCTATCCAGTCAAACAAAGACCGTTGCGACCTCACTCCGGCTCCCGGCAACTACGCACGGGGGCGGCCGGGGGCGCTACCGTGCCTGCGGGTGGGTCCGGCGCTCCAACAGCCGAGCGCCGACCCGCCTATCATTATTATAACCGCCGGACGAAGGTTTTGCACGCCGGTGAGGACCTCGCACGACCCGGTCGGCCGAGCGGACCGACGCCCCGAACTGAGAACCCACCCGTAGCCTTTGCACCTGCCGAAAAGCGCCATCCGGCTTGCATGTGATCGTCAGACTTCCTGCACAACCTTCAGCCCCATCAGGTGAGCGAGGTGGCGGATGGTCCGGGTGTGGTTGCCGTAGTAGGCCACGCGGTGCAGAGAAGCATAGTAGTCCTTGGCGCTCGCCCCGAGTGCCCCGCCTCCCCAATTGGCGAGCAGCTTGTCCGCGTCCTTCACCTCGGCCACGATTTCCGTCCGGCAGCCTCGCTCGGTGCCCTTGGGGACCTCGGGGACCTCAACGATCCTCCCGGTGAACATCAGCAAGGTGTCAAGGTGGACCAGCTTGGTGAAGGTCACTTCCTGCCCGATGCGATAATGGACCTCGGTCACCGCTCCCCCGCGGACCTCCGCGTGCCGGCGGATGAGATAGGGCGCTGCCGGGCCTTCGGGGCCTTCCATTCTCAGCGGGGCCGAGCAGTGGGAGAGGTGAAAGACGTTTCTGGCCGTGTCAACCCCCGCGGCGTTGCCCAGAAAACCGGCCCGCCCAACCGCGTACTGGAAGATCAGCATTGTCAGCAGGCAGTCCATATCCCCGTCGCACGCAGCCGGGATGCCCCGGTCGTTCAGGCGAGAGAAGCCCAGGCATGGGAAACCTCTCGGCAGCCAGCCCATGCACGTTCCGACGCACAGCCCGTCGGCCCGGTTCTCGGCGATGAGCTGGTTCAGCGTGAGGCTCGCCCGCGCGGCCTTGACCACGTCCTCCCTCGTCGGCTCGACCACGCTCTTCGCCTCGTCGAGCCAGCGCTGGGCCTCCTTCTCCACGGCGGCGGCGTCCACGCCTGACATAACCTCGTCGTAGCGTCCGTCGGCGATGGCCACCATTTCCACTCCCAATCGCTCTTTGACTTTCTCGGGTGTGTAGGACTCGGGCGTGCCCTTGAACGGCGGAGAGACGAGCACCCGGCTTCGCCGCAACAGCGGGATCACCCTCAATAACCGCGCCGCTCGCTCCAGGTCGTCGAGATCGCTGCTGTTGAACNNGCCTCGCGCCACGGATTCACCAGGCACCAGTCGTGCCCGCCGGTGACGGGTGCATGAAAGATGGCCGCGGGCCGGCCCTCCTGGAACACCGTGGGCATGACCCCCCTGCTCAGGCCGAAGATGTCCGCGCTGACGGCCAACACGGGTGCGTCGTGACCCGATCTCGCGAGCAACTGGGCGGTCTCTTCGGCGGTGCTCGCCTGGCCGATGACGAACTCGACGTTGCCCAGATTCGTCTCGGCCTCGGCCAGCCGCTTTTTGACGGCCGCGATCTCGGCTTCCGAACTGCCCCAACTGCGATCGGCCGGCTTGCCCGCAATGACCACGCAGATCCGGACCTTTGATCTGGCCGGTAAGGGGGAACTCGACACCTCGCCCGCGGCCGCCAGGTGCCCCGCGGCCAGCGCGATCCCGCCTGCTACACCTGCCTCGAGTAACTCTCGACGAGTACAATGCGTACACATGAGTTGTTCCTCCGTATCTTCATGGCTGTCTGGGCAAAAACGCCATCGCCATCCGCAACCGCCGCCGTGACCGGGTAGGCCCCCGACCCCACGCGCATCACGGCACGCTTGATCACCCCGGTGAGGTCGGCATAGTCGAAGCCCGATTGCCGGTCAAGCAGTCCCGGCAACTCGCCTTCGCCGTTCAAAGTCAATCGCACGGCCTGCGTCTCAAACGAGATCTCCTGTCGCACGCTCGCAGGCTGAGTGGCCGTGCCTGCCAGCACTTCTGCGGCCGGCCACGTCGCGTGAACGAGGATCATCTTCACAAGATTGGGCATGTGACGGCTTCTGCAATACCCTCACTTCGCATTGGGCTCGATCACGACGGCGGCATAACTGTCCACCTTGGATACATGAATCCTGAGGCGGTCACCGTCAACACGGGAGGAGAACTCAGACCCGCGGCAACTGACCTTCGGATCAGCGAACGGCGCCGGGATGGTCACTTCGATATCGTGGACCGGTATGATTTCCGTGATCCGGGTCATGTCGGCAGGTGACTGGGTCATGTCGGCCAAGTGGATGATGATACGCTGGCGAGCCTGCTGCTGAAAGACGGTCACCTCGATGCTGCGCGGTGCCTTGACCACGATCTGACGGTCCGGAAGCGTTGAGTTGACGACGTCCGCCATGAACGACGCGATGTGCGGCAGGCTCTGGTTCGCGTACATCCGACCGACGTCGAACCCGACGTAGACCGCCTGCCCCTTGCCGAAGGTACTCACCACGACCACCGGCCACTCCGTTGGCTTGATGGGGAGGGGATCCCTGGTACCGGAAACCGAGCCGGCAGGATCAACGGAGACATGGCGAGCGACGACCTTCGCCGAAGTGACGACGTGCTGCAGGATGCCTGTGGCCGGTTCCGGACCACCAAGTCGTTCGATGGCGAAATTGCCCTCAAACGATCCCTTGCTGGACACGCCCAGCAGCTCCTTCAGGGCAAAATCGGTCCGCTTGTGGCCTTTCTCATCAAACAGCGACGTCTCGCCGACGGCCAGCACGCGGCCGCCGCTTCGCACGTACTCGGTGACGGCCCCACACAACGCTTCGCTCATGTTGGCCGTGTTGGGAAGGATGACCAGGTCGTGCCGCGACAGATCGGCCGCTGAGGCGACCTTCTCGGCTACGATGAGGTCGAATGGCAGGTGCTCTCCGATGAGCAGGCGCGACCAGCCGTCGATCTCCTCGGACCAGTTCATCGCGCCCGCCTTGAAGTATTTGCGCGTGGCCCACGAGAACACCAGGCCGACCTTGGCGATGGAGACGGCGCCCTCGGCGAGATCGGCATCCTGCATGAAGAAGTCGAAGCCCGACTTCACGGTGTCCAGCAGAAGCCTGGAACTGGTCGTATCCGGGTAAGCGCCGACCCCGCACGGCCCCAGCACTTCGCCGCCGTTGGCCTTGCACGTCGCCGCGCTCATCCGCCACCATGCGGCCGGGACCGACAGGTGAGCGTAGTTCGGCGCGGTCGACGTGAGCAGCTCCCAGGACGGCAGGCCGAGGGCCCGCTGCAGACGAACCGTCGTGCTGGGCATATACAGGTTAGAGAATATCTCAGAGACATACACGTCCAGGTGAGGCATCCACTCCTCGCCCACACCGTAGATGGACGGCAGGTGAAGCGGGAAGGCCGCGTTGTGGCAGGCGAGGATACCGC
>MTKZ01026018.1_pt1 | contig 10995 bp, 9 predicted proteins | sample 1042781 | NCBI WGS metagenome assembly MTKZ01 (sample SAMN06212207, study PRJNA360539) | anaerobic digester metagenome | biome: Wastewater treatment plant; material: sludge; isolation source: anaerobic digester fed with sludge from wastewater treatment plant | place: Denmark: WWTP Viborg ...
CCGCTGTTAACCAGTATTTTGTTCACGCTGAGGAATGTGGGGACTGGGGTTTTGAAGTCCTGCACGAAACCATCGAAAAACGCTCTATCGGCGAGATGAAACACGCTGAGAAACTTATCTCTCGCATCCTGTTCCTTGAGGGCACGCCAACGGTGGATAAACTCAACAAGATGCACATTGCTGACAGCGTCCCCGGAATGCTCGAGAACGACAGAAAAGCCGAAGTGGAAGCCATCAAGAATTACAACGAAGCCATCAAACTTGCGTCAGAATTGTTGGATAATGGCACCAAAGAATTGCTCGACAGCATCCTGAAGGATGAAGAATCCNNGACCAAATCGAACAGATGGGGCTTGAGCATTATCTGACCACGATCAAATAAGCGGAGGAAACATGAAAGGCAATGAAAAAGTACTTGAAACATTAAATGGTCTGCTGCGTGAAGAACTCACGGCCATCAGCCAATATATGGTCCATGCTGAAATGTATGAGGACTGGGGTTATAGCAAGCTGGGTGAAGCTGAAGAGCATAGCGCCATCCAGGAAATGAAGCACGCAGAGAAGTTGATTTCGCGCATCCTGTTCCTGGAAGGACGCCCGATTGTCAGTGAACTGAATCCTATTCACATCGGCAAGGCCGTGGATGAGATGCTCAAGAATGATCTCGCCCTGGAGACCGACGCGGTGAAGTTATATAACGACGCGATCAAACTCGTAATTGCTGAGAAAGACAATGGCACCAAGGAGCTCCTGGATGCCATCCTGGCTGACGAAGAAGGACATGTGGATTTCTTTGAGGAACAACTGGGTCAGATCGAGCAGATGACTCTGCCCTTCTATCTTTCCACCATCAAGTAAAACCTATTCCATCAAGAGACCCCGGCAATTCCGGGGTCTCTTTGGTTAAAGCTGACTATCTGCAAGCTTTATGAGGTAAAATCAGCGGGAGTTTTCCCATGACNNTTCGGGCAGCACCATCATTTCGAGCCTCTTTAGCGGCGTCTTGATCCGCCGGCTTGGCACGGGTAAACTGACTCTATTCAGCGTCCTGATGACCGCCCTGGCTCTCTTGGGGTACTCTTTCAGCCAGAACTATCTTTGGCTCTGCCTGATCGCGATCCCCCTGGGATTGGGCGCGGGCTCGGTGGATGCCTCGTTGAATGATTTCGTTGCGCGTAATTTTGCCGCTCGGCATATGAACTGGCTCCATAGCTTCTGGGGTGTTGGCGCCACCACTGGTCCGTTGATCATGGCTTTCATGCTCAATCAGACGGGTCGCTGGCAGATGGGCTACCGCACGGTTGCGATCATTCAGTTTACGCTGGTGGCGATCCTCACGGTCTCTCTGCCATTGTGGAAACGCTTCCCAACCCCAACCTCCCAACACGCCGCTGCAGGCAGAGTGAAGATCCGGAATATCAAGGGGATTGCACCAAATCTGGTAGCCTTCTTTGCCTACTGCGCGGTGGAAACGAGCACCGGCTTGTGGGCAGCCAGTTTCCTGGTGGAACAGCGCGGACTCAGCCGGGTTTTGGCGGCTGGAGGGGCTTCGGCATACTACCTGGGGATCACCCTCGGAAGATTTCTCAATGGTTTCCTTGCATCCCATTTCGAAGCAAAGAACCTGGTTCGGGGTGGGCAGGCGTTGATCCTGCTGGGCATTGTTTTGATGTTCCTGCCGTTTCCGATCCTGAGCCTTGCAGGGTTGATGGTCGTTGGGCTGGGGTGTGCGCCAATTTTTCCTACGCTATTGCACGAAACCCCTCGCCGCTTTGGCGCCGAAAACTCAGCCAGTCTGATGGGCTTGCAGATGGCAGTTGCCTATTGCGGTTTGACCCTGATGCCACCGTTGTTGGGATTGATCGTCGATCGTTTTGGTCTCCAGCTCTATCCATTTGGGTTGCTGTTGCTGGCATTAATGCTGACCTTGGGTAGCGAACGGTTAAACCGGGTCCTTGCGGGGCAGCAGTCGCAATAAGGATTATACAAACGTTATAAACGCAAGATTCTTCTATTACAATTTGACCAATGGTTAAATAAGATAGGAGTTGACCATGAAAAAACCAATCCCAAAAACAGATGAAGACCCACAATTGTATCCACCTGATCCTTGCGCGGATACAGCCCAGGCTCAAAAGACACATCCAAAGAAAGCGGTTGAGGGCGGACCGATTTACCGAACCGATATTCCCAAGAACATACCACCTGATATTCCGTTGAAATAGCATGACTTTTCATGCAATTAGAAACCGGGAGGTTGTGTTCGCTCCCGGTTTCGCTTTAATTTAAGATGACAATTGGGTTTATTTCTGTTTTTGCAGCGCCTGGTGGGCGAGAGCGAGGCCGCCATAGAGCCCTGCGACACCCGAAAGCCCACTGGGCACAACATAGCTTTCCATCTCAGCTATCTGCGGCAGGCTCAGGTAGTTGCCAAGCAAGTGAGTCAACTCTGAGCGGATCATCGGGAACGAGAAGCTTTGGTTCATGACCCCACCGCCGAGGATGATCCGTTCCGGGGCAAGGATCAGGCAAATATTCATCAAACCCAGGGCAAGGTAGTGGGCTTCAAGCTGCCATGCAGGGTGGTCTGGGGCTAAGTTGGCAGCTTTTTGATTCCAACGCGCTTCAATGGCAGGACCGGAAGCCAAACCCTCCAGGCAGGTTCCATGGAAAGGGCAATTTCCCGCAAAATGATTATCCGAAGGATGTTGAGCCAGAAGCATGTGTCCCATTTCGGGATGCGCGTAGCCATGAAGAAGTTGACCATCGACCAAAGCGCCTCCGCCGATGCCAGTGCCGATGGTGAGGTAAACCAGGTTCCCAAAGCCTTGCCCGGCACCCCAGCGGGATTCCGCCAGCACGGCGCCATTCACATCGGTATCAAAACCAATAGGTAGGTCTGCGCCTAAAGATGCCCGGAAAAAACCAACCACATCAGTGCTTTCCCATCCTGGTTTCGGGGTCGCGAGGATTTGACCGTAGGTTGAGGAGGTGGGTCGGGGGTCAAGCGGACCGAAGCAGGCGATCCCGAGCGCGGTTAACTCACCAAAGTCCCGCTGAGCCTGGAGGAAAAAATCAGCGCAGGCTGCCAGAGTCGGTTGGGGGAGGGTGGTGGGGATGCGAACTTCACATAGAATATTATTATGCTCATCCGCAACCGCGCAGATGAACTTCGTCCCCCCGCCTTCAATCGTTCCGAAGATTTTTTTGTTGTCCATGCAATGATTATAATAGCCGATTTTGGGAGTAGGCGCTCCTTTTCCTGGCGAAATTACCGGACATCCAAAGCGTTTTTCGTAGGCTGGCTTCCTCAGTTGAAGCCGGCTAGGTTTTGGATAATTAAAGTTTCCCCTGCCTATAATGCTTCCTTCGTAGGGCGGAATGGCGCGCGTTTCGCCACTCCGCCAATGAATATGATGTCGGAACACGCAGGTCGGGTTCTTCTGCATGCCCCAGAGCGAAGCGAATGGGTTGAACTTGACGTCACGAATGTTAGGAAATTACATCCTCAACGATGGAAGGCTTCCAATGTCAGGTTGACCTGCGCAAACTGACCTACGACTGAACCAGCTTTCCTGTCTCAAAAATTTACGAAGTTTTTCGTAGGCCGGGTTCCGTACTTGAACCCGGCTCTTTTGAAATATGGAAAAGCCGGTTTCCTCGGTTGAAGCCGGCCTACGGCACTAACCACGACCTTCGAGGAGGGAGCAAGCCCCCTCCGTACGATATGACTTTACCCCGCCGCGAATCTAATACGACGGGTTGGAGTGCGAGATTTCAATCTCCCTGATGCAAATAAAGCGCGGCACTTTCAACGCCGTGGGGTCGCGGCGGCCATAACTGCTGGAAACGTTGTACGCAACCTGCTCCTTGCTCATCCACTGAACCCGTTCGCCAAAGAAATCACTGAATCTCTGGGTCATGCGCACATTGTATGGCACCTGCACGCTGCCATCCTTCTTCAGATACAGCGCTCCAAAGCGGCTGGACCCGGTCACCATGCCCTGGGTCGGGTTGACCACGTTCATGTAATGGATGTACGGCACGTAGAGGATGTCTTCATCGCGATCAATTTCAAGCAAGTCCTTCAGGCTCGCGACGGATTTTTCCCCGCCGTCCATCACCAGGCTGGTATGGCTGACATCGTGCCCGGTGGGGGTTTTCCCGAATTCATCTGCAGAATCCTGGTCCCACATGAACGCTTGGAAGTGTCCTTCTGAAATCAAGGGGAAGGGTTTTCTCTCCAAGCCAAAACGGTCGGCGTTTTGAGCGTAGATTTCCACTTCGCGCGGGTCATCCACAAGGTGGATCTTTTCTGAGAACAGCAATTTTCCCTGATCCTCTTCCTTCAGGAAGGAATATCCCTGCATCAGGGCACCGCCGGTCATGCCGTAGTAGGTCATGATATTGCCGAGTTCAGCGGTCGCTGCCGGTCCGAGCACAACCGTGTATTTGCCCACGGGCAGCTGAACAGCCTCGTCTTCCTGGTAATGCTTCCNNACCTCCCATTTCAGGCTCTCGGAGGATAAAACAGCGGTAACTTGCGCGTCCGTGGAGCGGAAATATTGGACGTGTTCGTTGGCTGTACTGATCTGAGCCGTGGTGGTTGTTCCGTTGCTGAAGATACCGCTCAATTTCACATCGTCGCTTTCCAGGCTGCCAGCGAGAGTGTTAAAGTACGCTAGTCGTTCTTCGTTTGTCAGTGCAGCTAAAGCCGGGTCAAACGCACGCTCGTCGAGCACATCTTTCGCATAAACAGGGAAAGTGGGGTCATAGCTGAGTGCCTGGGCATGGGGCAACATTTCGGCCAGGATGTCCAAACCCTTTTCCATGCTCTCGAAATCAGTGGGATCGGCGATCATACTGTAGCTGACTTTCTTGCGTCCGTCGAAGGCGATGTAGTCAAGCGAAATTAGGTGTTCATTGGTGTTGAGGGAAATCGCCGAGTTGGCGAAACGCATCAGGTAGCTGTCTTCTTCGTGATAAGTGATCAGCGCTTGCAGACCCTTGTTCAAGGCGGTCTGGCGAAGTCTTTGTAATAAATCAATGACCTGGTTGCTCATCTTACTCTCCTACCTGTACGTTATCAAAACGGCAGACCGGCACTCCGTGCCCGAGCTGCATGATCTGATTGGGTGCGCCTTTGCCGCAGTTCTCAACATAATGGACGTTCCAAGTGCTTTCATCGCCAACCGCGCTAAGTGAATTGTAGAAAGGCAGCGTCTCACCGCGATAAGTCGGGTTTTTGACCACTTGCTTCTTTTGCCCGTCCTCCACCAGCCAGCCAATGTCGCAGGCGAAGTGGAATTGCTCGCGGTTCGAGCCGATCGACCAACTTTTGTCGCCATCCAGCACTACACCGTACTTAGTGTTGGCAATGATGTCTTCCAGGCTGCCGTCCGTACCGGGGTCGATGTTGATGTTGGTCATGCGTTCGATCGGCACACGGTAGAAGGATGTAGCGCGGTTTGCACCACTTGATCCTTCAAAGATCTGCTTTTTGGCTTTTGCGTTGGCTTCTTCCACCATCTGGCGCCCAGTGATCGCCCCGACGAGGATACCTTTGTCGATCAGCAGGTTGTCCTGGGCAGGCACGCCGTCATCGTCAAAACCGAAGCTTCCCGGGCTGTTGGGCTCGAGCGCGTTAGCGCGGGCTGTCAGCTTCTCGGAGCCGTAACGCAGCTTGCCGAAGTCTTCCAGGCGGACAAACGAACCGCCGGCGAACGAAAGCTCGTAACCAAGGATCCGGTCCAACTCCAGAGCGTGCCCGATGGTTTCGTGGGTCTGCAGGAACATGATCCCGTTCAGCAAAATGACGGACATCTTACCGTTGGGCGCGTCTTCTGCGACCAGCACCTGGTTAAGCTCGCTGACAATGCGCTCAGCATTTGCAAGAAAGTCGGTCTCGTTAATACTCTCCCAGCCGCGAGTGGGACCAGTGCGTCCAGGCGAATACTTACGCCGCTGCATTCCGCCGTCCTTATCGATGCCTACGGCGTGAATGGAGGGAAAAACTTCGATGATATTTTTCTCAATCTCCGAGCCTTCAGAATCCAGGAAAATGATTTGCTTGCGGACGAATTCGAGCATACCGAAACGCTGGATAACGCCCGTTTGGTTGAGCGCGGCATCCATTTTTTGCAGGAATGCCACTTTTTGATCCAAGCCGACAGTGAAAGGGTCCACCTGGTTGGGGCTGGTGAAGCTGCCTGTGATAGCTTCTTTTTCCGCCAGGCGGATCGGGAAGGTCACGCGTTCGGCGGCGATGCGCGCGTTGTCAAAGGCTCTGTCAAAAATTGCGTTCGGATTGGTAAGGTCCGAAGATGCCGAAAACCCCCAGGCGCCGTTATATAAGACGCGCACACCCATGCCACTCTGGCTGGAAGCATTGTTTTCTTTGAGGTTGCCGTTCCACATGAAGAGGAAGTTGCTATCTTCCCGTGGATACCATCGAGCGTCAACGTAGTGCGCGCCTTTGGCTTTCAACAGGTCTATCTGTTCTTTAATTTTTTCTCTCACACTGGATCTCCTGTATTTGAACTGTAAAAAATATTATAGTGTCTTTAGCTGGTTTGTGCTTGTTCTTGCATCAGAGGTAGCATGTCCAACCGCTTTCAGGATAAACTATAAGGTATATGGGCACTGATAGGAAAACGGGAACTTTTTTGCTCCGGAATCGTCAGTGATAAAGTCTGTTAAGTGCAGATTGTTTGAGGTTGCAAATGAAACGAGAACCTAAGGTGGCAGAATCACCAGAGAAAACAGGCAAAAAACCCAGAAGACAACGGGAAAAACGCGACCATCATTGGGCTTGGGTACCGCGTATGTTTGTAAAACCGCGCAGCACTCTTGCCCGGGTCAACGCGCAGGAGACAGCCACCTGGTTGGCTCCAATGCTTATCCTGGCTGTCATGGTTCTGCTGGCGGTTGTGGTTGCTGCTCCCATCAAGCGCGTCAACATTCAGACTGGCGCAACGATCCCGGAAGACTTTCAATGGTGGTCTCAGGAACGCCAGCAGCAATTCCTGCAAGCCCAGCAAAACCTGACCTCTCCCACGTTCATGTACCTCTTCCCGTTGCTATCAGGGTTGGCAGGTTATTTGCTATTTTGGGTGATCTGCGCGAGTTTACTCTACCTCTCGCTGACGCTGGCTGGAAGCCGGACCACTAATCAGAAAGTCAGCAATCTCATCGCCTGGGCGATGGTTCCATTCGCGCTGCGTGAGTTGGTCAAAGTGATCGTCATCATCAGTTCAAAAAAGTTGGTCGAAGATCCCGGGCTTAGTTACCTGGTTGCCAGTGACGCCACGGGCATCATGGCCTGGCTGAGAGGCATCCTTGGGCAGGTGGACTTCTATGCCTTGCTTTTTGTTGTTTTTCTCTATCTTGGAGCTATTCCACTTTCTGGCTTGAGAACCAGTAAGGCTGTCCTTGCCACCACAGTTGCCTTGATCTTGGTGCTGGTGCTGGTAGGATTACCCTCTGTCATCTCAACAGCATTAAGCGGTATGGGCGGCTCGGGATATTACTTCTTCTAAGGTGTTTTATGAGCGATAGTTTCGTTAGCGTTCGTGACTTGGTAAAAACTTACAAAATGGGCAGCACGGAGGTCCATGCTCTAAATGGCGTTTCGCTTGAGCTCGAAAGGGGAACTTTCACGGTGCTCATGGGTCCTTCAGGTTCTGGCAAGAGTACTCTGCTGAACATGATCGGCGGTCTGGACTGGCCAACTTCCGGGTCTATCCTGGTTGACGGTGAGCAGATCGACCACATGGATGAGAATCAGCTGGCTAATTACCGTCGTGATAAGCTGGGTTTTATTTTCCAGACTTTTAACCTGGTCTCGACCATGACCGCCGAAGCAAACATCGGCTTCCCTCTGCGCTTTTCAGGCATAAAAAAGGGTCGGCGAATGGACCGCGCCAAGGAATTGATGACCCAAGTGGGGCTGGAAGACCGCATCGGTCACAAACCCACTGAGCTTTCCGGCGGTCAGCAGCAACGTGTGGCGGTAGCCCGCGCCCTGGTGAATGACCCCCCGTTGATCCTGGCAGATGAACCTACCGGCAACCTCGACACCCAAAGCGGCGTCGTGATCATGCAACTGCTCGAAGAGCTCTGCAACGCCGGCAAAACGATCATCGTTGCCTCCCACGATCCACGCATGCTCAATTACGCAACTCTCCGGGTGAATTTGCTTGATGGGCAACTTGTGACAGACGAACAATATCAGGAATCCATTCAGCGTGTTGGCTGAGAAGGTGAAAAATGAAAAAGAATCTACAATTCGCACTCATCGTTACGATACTCATTGGGTTGGCAGCTCTGCCAATTCTTAACCAGAAGGGTCAAGCTATGACCCAGGTTTGGGTGGACCCTCCCACAGAGACTCCTGCCGCTGCTCAGCAGACTATCCAACAGCAGACAACACCTGGCACAGAACCAGTTCGACCGCTGCTTTATGTTGTGGATTATCACACCAGCCTGGGCGGGAAAAGTGTCAACCCTTACGGCACATTTGGTCTCACCTTCACCATTGGCAACAACGGACGCAATGGCGCGCATGCCCGTAACATCGTCATGACCTTCAGCAGTGCTGAATTTGATCCGTTGGATGGCAGCGTTATTACCTTCTATGAAGTTGACGCCGATAACAAGGGCAATGAAACCCACACCCACAACTTTAAGGTTGATGATATGTCCACGTGGTTGTATTCCGGGCAAATCCAGGCTGTGACCACTTACACGGATCCCAACGGTGTCCCCTATTCCGATACCTTCATTTTTACCATCATGATCAACCAGACCCCCGACACTGGCTCCACCGCTGCCACAGCCACTCCAGCGGCTGTGAAGCGACCTCAGATGGTGGTCAACAGCTACACCACCGACATCGATCCCCTTCAACCCGGGTCGCATTTCAAGCTGGGGCTAACGGTCAGCAATGCCGGCACTGCCGATGCACGTTCCGTCAGCCTAGTTTACGGCGGCGGTGCAACAGCCGGTACGAACGATCCGCTGGGCACGCCCCAAGCGGGCGGGGTTGGGGGAGCTGGCGGAGATGTCAGCAATTTTGCCCCCGTGGGCAACAGTAATGTGATCTTGCTCGGTGACGTGCCTATGGGCAGCGTTCTTAACCCGGAACAGGAGTTTATTGTCAATGTGACCACAAACCCCGGGGCATACCCCCTCAAACTATCGTTTGTTTACACCGATACTAAAGGTATCCGGATGGTGGATGACCAGGTGATCACCTTGTTGGTTTATGCGCTTCCTCAGCTGGAGTTTAGTTTTTATCAACCGATGGAAGGGATGATCACTGCTGGTCAGATGGGAATGCTTCCAATCCAGATCACCAACCTTTCCAGGAAGAGTGTGGTCTTGGGAAATGTCGTTGCCACCAGCCCTAATGGCGAGATGAGCAACAACAGCATCCTGGTCGGCACGCTTGACCCAGGTGGCTACTTCACCTTCGACCCAATGTTTATGCCCTATAGCGAAGGCGAGACCGCGATCAACTTTGAGATCCGCTACACCGATGACTTCAACCAGTTGCGCACCTACAACAGCTCTCTGAGTGTCAACGTGAACCCTCCAATGGAAATGCCCACGCCTTACCCGTTATTGGATGAAAATGGCAACCCCGTGTTGGATGAAAACGGTAATCCCATCATGGTGGATCCGATGAACCCCTTCCCGGATGGCAACCCCCAGGAGCCTGTTTCCCAGCCCGGGTTCTTTGCCAGCATCTGGAATGCCATCAAGAGCTTCTTTGGCTTTGGTTCAGATAACAGTAACGGCAAACCCATTGAACCGGGCAATGAAGGCGAAATAATAATCAACGGCGGTGGAGGCGGCGGTAAGATGCCCTAAGCATCGTTGTCGATGGATTGTCCACTGAAATGGAGCAAGCATGCGCTTTACTGATTTTATCAGTTTGATCATTGATAACCTGAGCCGCCGCAAAGGTAGAGTCCTATTGACTGCTATCGGCGTGGTGATCGGTACCGCGGCAGTCGTGACGCTGGTTTCCCTTGGGGTGGGTCTGCAAAAAAACGCGACCAGCCAGCTTTGGGGCATCAACGACCTGACCAGCATTGAGGTCTATCCAGGCTATCCAATGGTAGATGGTCCAATGGTGAAAGAGATCACCGAGGACGATATCAAGAAGTTATCTCCTGAGGCGGTCGAAAATTTCAAAGCCATCCCGGGTGTCACCCAGGTTGTCATAAAGCAGTATATTCAGGGGGGCATGGAGATCTCACTGGACAAACTTGCAGCCTGGGGAAACGCGATGGGTGTCAACCTGACAGATCTAAACGACATAGGTCTCGAAGCCAGCCAGGGAGTGACAACCATCAGCAAGGGAAAAGTGGTGGTGGGTTCTGGTTTCAACAACAACTTTTATGATCCCAACCCCCGCCCGAATTCGGAACCGTTCACGCCTCCCGATCTNNGCTGGACGAGGTCACAAAGTGGAACGAATGGTTTGCCGGAAAGCGCATCGACTATAAAAAAGACGGCTATAACCAGATCGCCGTCAAGGTGGAGAGTCCAAAAATCGTGGTGGATATCGCCAACCAGATCACCGATATGGGTTTTCAGGCTTACACCCCGCAATCCACCGTTGAAAGCATCAACAGTTACTTCTCGACCATGCAGTTGGTCTTCGGTGGGGTGGGCGCGATTGCCCTGCTTGTGGCTGCAATCGGCATCGCCAACACCATGACAATGGCGATCCTGGAACGCACGCGCGAAATCGGGATCATGAAGGCGGTTGGCGCAACCAATAACAACATCCTGACCATCTTCCTGGGGGAGGCTGCCGGAATTGGCTTTCTCGGCGGAATTGGGGGTGTGCTGGTTGGTTGGGCAATTTGCGCCGTGATCAACGCCTTGGGTGGTTCCATGCTGGCGACTGGCGGCGGGATGGGCACGCAACTGGCGGCTTCGATCCCCTTCTGGCTGCCCGTGTTCAGCATCGCCTTCGCCACC
>MTKZ01030175.1_pt2 | contig 10995 bp, 5 predicted proteins | sample 1042781 | NCBI WGS metagenome assembly MTKZ01 (sample SAMN06212207, study PRJNA360539) | anaerobic digester metagenome | biome: Wastewater treatment plant; material: sludge; isolation source: anaerobic digester fed with sludge from wastewater treatment plant | place: Denmark: WWTP Viborg ...
TCCTGTCCCTACGGGACAAGCTTGGGCAACTACAACTGACTGCTTTTCCATCACCCACCATAAATGAACTTGAGCCTTATTAAAGCCATCCCGTCTGCTGAAAACGCAAGGGCGTTTTCTGCAGACAGGGGGATGGGAGTTTTTCATACGAAAGATCCTGCCATAACGAGGGGCTCCGCTCCTTCGTCGCTGCGCACCCTCGCTATGCTCTGTCGCGCCCTCCGGGGCTCCCCTATTTGGTATGAAAGAGACAAAAAAAGCCCGGCTCAGAACAGCCGGGTTTTGTTTAATAAATCTTTGACTATGCCTGTTACTTCATCAGGATGGCTTTGCGCTGGAAGCTCTTGTGCCCTGCCAGCATCCGCACGCAGTAGACGCCGTCGCCCAAGATCCGGCCCAACGAATCGGTGCCGTCCCATTCCACGGTGTAATTGCCGGGCGCCTTGGTCCCCAGGTCAAATTCGCGCACGATCTGTCCGCGGGAGTTGAAGATCTGGAAGCGGACGCTGGAATCGGCAGCCAATGTGAAAGGTATGGAGGCCTTGGGATTGAAAGGATTGGGATAGATCTCCCGCAAGCCGGTGACCAACGGGATCTCCGGAGTGGCGCCGCCTGTGGGATTGTAGGTAACGGTCACCGGACCGTAAAAACCGCTGCCGCCGTCGAAATCCAGGCTCTGCAGCCAGTAATAATAGGTTCCCGCCGCCAGGTCTTCCTCGTCAAAGTACACGTAAACCTGCATCTGAGAGGTGTTTGTGGCATTCACGAAACCGCTGAGCAGGGAGGCAGTGGCCAGGTCGTCGTTTGTATGGCGGTAGAGTTGGAAACCGGAGACGTTCGTTTCGGTCTGGGTTACCCAAGTCAGCGCCACGGCATTGTTGGCCGAGATCGTCACCGTGAAACTGCTGAGTTCTACCGGTAGGGTAGGTTCCAATTGAAAAGTGATGGTATAGGTCCAAATATTATCTGTGTTAAAATTGGCATCTGCGACAGAATATGACGTTGTGGTCCAATAATAACCATCAGGAGCCGGCCCTGGTGTGTAAGTTCCCACCAGATTGTCAGTCAAGCCTGAAATAAAAGAGTGATTGGTTGTGTAGTTCGTATCGGTTGTGTTTTTATAGATCTCTGTAGAGTAGGGTTGGCCATTGGCATCGAGGGCATTGACGATCAAGGTGTTATCCCCGCCACCATTGAAAGTGATCTGCATATCGTCCACATAAGCGTCGCCGTTACCGTTATTCGTGATCCCGAAACGGACATAGTAGTTGCCAGCCGTCGTCGCGGTAAATGTTCCGGATAACAGTGTCCAACCACCGTTTTGGTTGACATTGTTCATATTCTTAGCCAAGGTCCAGGTGGTTCCGTTTGCACTGTAATATATCTTTCCGTCGGTGGTGCCGACGCTGGCATTATAGACCCACACGGAAATAGTGATATACTCACCCGCAGCGTAAGTTCTTAAAGGCCCGGTGATAAATTGTTCTGTTTTCTTTACAGTATTGTGCACAGAGTGGGTAGCTGATCGATACAGCCCCGGTGCATATGTATCTAAAACCAGACCACTACTATATGTCCAACCCGCTGGCCATCCGTTTTCAAAATCGCAGGTATACCATCCGTGGGGCAGGGCTTGCAGCATAAATGCCGCGCCCAACATAATGACAATGAGCAAAACCGCTTTTTTCATTCTACATCTCCTAATGTTAATCCAGGTTTGATCTCTCTAATATTACCCGGTCACTTCGGCCGGGGCAGAAAAAACTTTCTTAGCCACGATCAAATAACAATCTCAATTTATATTCCAACTTTGCGCAATGGGCATCATCGCTCAAAATAACAAAGCAGGCATTCAAGCAAATGCTATAATAGAAAACTCAAATTCTCTGTCAAGCTCTATTTTCGGCATATATCAGCTATTTCTTTGCGTTAATAAGCAAAGATGCAAGCTGCGCTTTGGCTGAAGCATTCTGAGATGATTTCTGCGACTGGTAATCAAAAAAAATCCCCGGACTGGCGTCCGGGGATTTGATTGGTCTATAGGTCGTGACGAATTACTTCATCATGATCATCTTTTTGGTGCTGCTGTACTTGCCGGCGGTCATCTTGTAGAAGTAGACGCCGCTGGAGACAGCGCTGTTGTTGTTGTCGCGGCCGTTCCACACGACTGTGTGGTTGCCGGCGGCCTTGGCTTCGTTCACGAGGGTTTTCACCAACTGGCCTTTGACGTTGTAGATCTCGATCCTGACGGCTTCGGGAGTCTTCACGCTGTAGTTGATGGTGGTCTCGGGATTGAAGGGGTTCGGGTAGTTGCCGTGCAGTTCGGTCGCCACGACGGGTGCGTTCTGGTCGCCATCGGCGGAGGAGCCGGTGACAAGAACGTCGTCGATGAACCAAACATACCACAAACCGTCGTTGGAAGGCGGATCGTCGGCATGCCAGGCCAGTTTAATCTGCTGTCCGGCATAGGCGGAGAGGTCGATTATGATCTGGTTGGCATAGTAGTTCCACCCGCCGGTCTGCGCGCTGGCATCCCAAAGGGATGTCCAGGTGGAACCGTTGTTGGTGGATACCTTCACCCAGTAGTGGTCACCGTTGGTGCTGCCGAGGTAGACGTAGCTCCAGAACTTGAGCTGGGCGGCGTTGACCGGGCAAGTGATCTGCGGGGTGATCAACCATTCATCCTGGTGGTTGTAGCTCCACCACAATGCTGCCTGCCAGTTTCCACCATGCGGCGGAACGGGCGGGGTAAGGGCGATCGTGCCGACACGGCACCAGGTGGGATAAACTCCGGTGGTGCCGGGAGCGCTGGTATCCGTGATGACCTGCGTCCAGCCCGTGGGCGGGAAGGTAGCGTCTTCGAAGCCTTCATCGATCACGTTTTGCGTGGGAGGAAGCTGGAAGTTCACGGTGGTGGTCTGTCCGGTCACGACGATCACGCCGGTCTGGGTGACGGAGGCGTAGCTCGGATGGCTGGCCGTGACGCTCCAGGTGCCGGCTTGCACTTGCATGCTGTAGGCGCCGCTGGCATTGGTGGTGGCGGTCACAGCACCACAGGTAACTGTCGCGCCGCCGATCGGGGCGTTTTGCAGGTTGCGCACGATGCCGGCGATGGTGCCGATCTGGGTGATCTTGGGCAGGGCGTTGGAGAACGCCGCGATGGATTGGGCGCCGCCGGTGTAGATGGCCTTTACGGCCCACTTGTAGGTGCCGTCAGGGACAGAGCCCCATCCGTCATCCGGCCAGGCGGTGGCGGTGATGGGATTCGGAGTCAGCAGGGACCAGGCGGTCTCGTTGCTTTCCTGGCCTTGCAGCAGGCGCCAGACTTTGTAGCCGTTCAGGACACGGTCGTTGTTGTCAGCTTCCGGCCTGGATTCGAGAGCGATCTTGTAATTGGTGGGTGTGATCTCCACGGCCCGGGTGGGTGCGGAATATCCGACGTAACCCTGGAGGTTCCAGTTGTAGTTCAGCTGGTAGGCTTCATACATGCTGGACCAGGTTCCCGAGAAGTAGATCATATCGCCGAATCCGGCAACAGCGGGGCCGGCATCGCAACCCGCGGGATAGCCGCTGGTGGCGTTGACATTATAACCGAACCAGAGTTCTTCAGTTCCGGTGATGGTGACCGGAGTGGTCAGCAGGACGGTATTCCACTCGGCAAGGGTGGCCGTAAACGGTTGGTTGACGACCTGCGTGCCGGGAGCAGCGGCGCTGCCGCCGGTCCAGACGCGGATGGCGAAGGTGGCTGCCTGGGCGGGGAAGCATTTCACTGCGTAGAGGCTCATGCCGATGTAATCGGTGAGGGCCGAGGGCGGGAAGCGGACGGCGACGTCAAATTCAGCAGCGCCGCCGGTACCGATACTGTCGGTGTTTTCACCGTTATCGTAATGGATCCATTCACCGCCGCCGGTGCCGGGTTCCATCCAGGTAACATTGACCAAGCTGGGTGTGGCTTGCACAGCCTGGACTCCTCCCGGAGGAAGAGTGATCTCGGTCAGGACGAAGTTTTGGGTGGTGGTCTGCGTTCCCGCGATCGCCACTCCTGCCTGGGTGGCAGTCTGGTAACCGGTCTTGGCGCAGGTCACTTCATAAGTGCCCTGGTAGACCTGGAAGCTGTAGGCGCCGGAAGCGTTCGAAGTTCCGGAATATTCCCCGGCTGTGATGGTGGCACCGGAAATCGGGACGTTGGTGCCGAATTCGGTCACGGTCCCGGCCAGGATTCCCATCATGTCCTTATGCACTTCATTGGAGAGGGCGGGGACAGACATCACGTTGTTGGTGTAAACTGCCTTGATGGCGAATTTATAGACTCCGGGGGGCAGCGGATCCCAGGTGTTATCTACATATGTGGTCTGAGTGATATTGGCAGGGGTCAGCTGCGTCCACAGGGATTCGTTACCCTGGTTGGCAGCCAGCAGGCGGTAAACCCTGTAACCAAGCAGCACACGGTCCGGATTGCTGGGAGTGAAGACCTGCAGAGCGGGCTCCTGTTCCTTGACACCATTGGCCTGCGCGCGGCTGGCGGGAAGGTTGGGAACCACGTAGCTGCTGAAGGAAGGAGTTTCCTTGTCCGCAGCGCTGCGAGTGGTCAGTTGGTCGATCGGGAAGTTCAGAACCTGGGTGGCATTACCCACGGTCACGTCGTCGATGAACCAGACATACCACAATCCGTCATTGGAAGGCGGATCATCAGCGTGCCAGGCCAGTTTGATCGGCTGACCGGCATAGGCGTCAAGCGCCACCACAATCGGCGTCGCATAATAGTTCCAGCCGCCCGTCAGCGCGCTGGCATCCCAGAGGTTGGTCCAGGTGGCACCGTTGTCCGTGGAGACCTTGATCCAGTAGTGGTCGCCGTTGGTGCTGCCGAAATAGACATAGCTCCAGAAGGTCAGGTCAGCCTGGGCCGGGCAGGTAAATTGCGGCGTGATGAGCCATTCATCCTGGTGGTTGTAGCTCCACCACAATGCCGACTGCCAGTCTCCGCCGTGCGGAGGAACGGCCGGTGTCAGGGCGATCGTGCCCACGCGGCACCAGGTCGGGAACACGCCGGTGGTGCCGGCGGCGCTGGTGTCAGTGATGATCTGGGTCCAGTTGGTGGGCGGGAAGGTCGCATCCTCAAAGCCTTCGGTGATACCCTGGGCGTTGGGGTTGGGCGGCTGCCAGGTCACCTGGCACTGGGTGAAGTTGTTTATTTCCTCGGCCACCACTCCGAACGGAGGATAGGCCATTTCGTTGACGATGATGTCACCCATGTTCAGGTTAGTGGTACCCACCACAGCCTGGCCTGTCGCCTGCTGGTAACCGGTGGCATTAGCTACGTACTGGTAGGTCTGGCTGGCATAGACGTTGGGAATGGTGAAGATACCGCTGGCATTGGTGACAGCTGTGTAAGGTTCATATCCGCTGAGGGACATGGTCGCGCCGGCAAGGCCGACGGTGGGCTGGTCGCTACCCACGATGCGGCCGGTGACAGAAACCATAGGCAGCGGAGTGAGCGAGAAGTTTTGGGTGACGGTCTGATCCTCAACCACGGTGACTGTCTGCGTGTCGACGTTGTATCCGTGCTTGGTGGCGCTGACCGTGCGTTGGCCTTCAGCCACATAGGGGAAGTTGTAGGTCCCGGTGGCAGTGGTTGTGTAACTCAGGTTAGTATTGACAACCGTCACTGTCGCGCCGGCCAGGGGAGTGGCTCCCTCGTACACTGTGCCGCTGATCGCGCCAAGACCTTCGGTGATAAACATGAAGGTGGTCTTGGGGAACATGGCCTGCGGTGTAGCAGTCGAGGGAGGATTGGCCGGATCGAAGGGCGTGGTGTCCGCATAGGCGTTGCGGGTGCGGCTCGCGACCGTNNAGGTTGCCGCCGCCGTAGGCATAAGGCGGGTTGAGGGTGACGAGGACGTTGTTCTGTCCGCTGGGATAGTTGACCGTGCCGTTATAAACCTGGGTCAGTTGGGTGGAGGGGATCCAGCCGGCCGCAAGGTCGGGCTGAGTCGTCTCTCCGACCCAGATATTGGTCGGCATGTTGGGCAGGTTGTCGGCAAAGTTGTTATAGAACTGGATCCCGGTGAGCAGGCCGCCGATGTTCATTTCCGTGGAAAGATAGACGGTCTCGAACAGGGAGTTCATATAATACATATCCACCGGCATACGGCCCGTGGAGCCGCCCTGGCCGACGGTGATGGCAACCACGCCCTGGGCCTGGACGACGACCGGGAAGTTCGCAGTTTGGTTGTTGGTCGCGATCTCGTCGCCGGTCAAAACGACCTTGCCGTAGAGATAGGTCGGTCCCGTCGCGGTGGGAGTCCAGGGGATGGTGAACTGCAGGGTCTGCAGGGAGTTGATGGTGGTTCCGTTGACGGAGCCCACTTCAACGTTTCCTTCCTTGAACAGCTTCACCTGGTAGTTGTTCTGGACCGCGGTTCCATTGTTCTTGACCGTGATCACGTAATCGCTGGCAGCGCCGACGCTGGGCGTGGTGTTGCCGGTGATGCTGAGGCAGCCCATGTCATTGACGATGGCCTGGCCGCTGTAGAAAATCGTGATCTTGGGGAATGTGCCACTCAGGGTTGCGCCGGTGGGAGGGGCAGCCGGGTCGAACAAGGTGCTGTCGCTGTAAATATTCAGGGCGCGGTTGGCGCCGATGGTTTGGGCCTGGAAATAGTCCATGGAAGAATAATAGACCGCGTCCATGGGACGGTTGACCATCATCACCAAGTTGCCCGGAGTGTGCATATACGGGGTCTGCAAGGGGATGGTGATGGTGTTGGCCCCAGAGGGGAACTGCAGGACGCCGTCAAACACCAGTGTCAGCTGCGTGGAGGGGATCCAGCCGCCGCTGAGGTCCTGCTGGTTGGTCGAACCCAGCCAGATCTTGGTCGCGCCGTTGGGGAAGGCGGTCTGGAAGTTGTTGTACCATTGCAGGGAAGTGATCGTTCCGCTCACGAAACCGAGTTCGTCGGACATAAACAGGCATTCAAAGAGCGAATTCTTCCAGAAGAAGTCCATCGGGACGCGCTGGTTTTCATTGCCGTCGCCGATCGTCACGGCCTGCACGCCCGCCGGCTGAACCGTTACGTTCAGGTTGGGCGTCTGGTCGTTGGTCGCGTTCTGATCTCCGGTCAGGAAAACCTTTCCGTAAAGAACGTCAGGGCCAGCGACCGCGGGGGTCCAGGGAATGACGAAGGTCAGGATCTGGCCGGCCTGGATCGCCGTTCCGTTGACGGAACCGATCTCGACCGCCGCGCCGTGGTACAATTTGACTTGATAGGTGGTCTGCGGATTGGAGCCGCGGTTACGGACAGTAATGGTGTAGTTGCTGGCCATACCAGCCGTGGGTGTCGTGCTGCCAACTACCGAAAGCGCAGCCAGGTCATTGGGTACGGCGACCACAGGGTTGAACTCATAGATCGTTCCCTGGGCCGGGAAGGCAGAGATCAAGTTGTTGGCCGCTGTAGAGGAGACTGTGGCCGGCGTACCGGGGGTTACGCTGTAAAACCAGCCAGAACCGCCGGGAGCCATGTTGATGCCGATGGAAGCCGAAGGGCTGTTCGGCGCTCCGGTGGAGGTACCGTACACCACGTCGATCTTGCCGGTCTCGTAAATACGGACCTGGAAATCGAAGTAAGTGGTGCTGTAGTAATTCCATTGAAGGTTGGAAAACTGGACCGTGAAAATACGGTTGGGAGCAGTGCCGGTGAGCAAATACTGGGCTGTGCCGCTGGCCAGGCTGCAATCGTCCCAGAGCGGGGCGATCACAGGTCTGATCGTGGCCGAAGCCAGATCGTTGCTCAGGTTGCTGCCGGTTTGCGAGCCGCCCAGATCGATCCATCCGTTGGACGAGACTTTGATCTGGGTGATTGTCGCATCCCCATACGGGAAGGTAAATCCCAAGGGAATCGCGGCTGATATGGCGTCGTCGCTGTTAATTCCGGCGATCGCCGTACCCGTGATGGGAGTGTAGGTTCCCGTCGTGGCATTGAATGTGTAATAGTCATCAATACCAGCATAGGAAAGACACACGGTGATTATCATCACGAGCAGCAATGATAGTCGTTTCATAGGTTTCTCCTTTTCCCATGTACTTATTTGGGTAATTCGTTTACTTGTATCGGATGGTCAGAGCCCTGGTTGAGGATGCCGCATCCGGGTTTCAGACTTGAAAACTAGAAGCAAATTACAGGATCATAACAATAATCCCCGTTGGCACGGCTATACGCTTTTCTGGAATCAATCCACTAATATCCTGATTTACACATTCTGGATATCTGTCAAGGAATAAATTCCCGCCTTGCCGGCAGCACTTTGCACATGCCTCCACGCCCATGCTGTATATTGTTCACATCATTATGATTGCCGATCCATCCCGGCTCAAATGTCATCAAACCTTTCCATGAGGATGCGACCGCAACTCTCGCAGTAGTTGAGCTTGCTGCGCAATTGCAGTTCGATGCGGATCTGCGGGCGGATCACGAAACCGCAGCCTCCGCAGGCGCCGTTGGTCTCATAGACGACCGCGCAGTTGTTTTTGTTTTTGATCATGTTGCCGTATTGCTTCACCAGGTTCTGGGGCAGTGTGTGGGCAAGTTTGTTGCGCTCGGCGCGGAGGTTTTCGATCTCGGCGTCCAGACTGGCGATCTTATCCCGCAATTCACCCTCCCTTGCCCGTTTGGCCTTTTCCGCCTCATCCAGCTCGCCTTTGTCGCGCTCGACCTGCTTTTTGCTTTCCGCCTCGGAATCCATGAGCAAAAGTTCCTGGCTCTCCAGTTCGGAGATCTTGTCCTTGAGGTAGGCGATCTCGCTGTTCAAGGCCTTGTATTCCTTGTTGGTCTTGATCTCGGAGAGTTGGGTGGCGTATTTTTTGATGCTTTCGTTGTGTTGTTTGATGTCGCTTTCCAGGGCGCGCTGTTTTTTGGCGATCTCGGCGCGGTCTGTTTCACTGTTCAGCAGGTTGGCGGTCGCCTGTTCCACATGCCCGATGATATCGTTCAGTTCCTTGGGTAATTCCTGTTGCAGCAATTTCAAGCTTCCGATCTGGTCGTCCAGCCGTTGCATCCTGGCCAGTGTGCGCAGTAATTCCTCCATCTTCACTCCTTGAATAAAAGACTGATGTCCAATGATTTATATGAATGGGTCAGAGCCCCGCTGGAAATGAAATGCACTCCGGTTTCGGCGATCTTGCGGATGTTGGTCGCCGTCACGCCGCCGGATACTTCCAGTTCCACTTTGCGGCCGAAGCGCTTCACGCAGGCCTTGATCTCCGGAAGTTCCATGTTGTCCAGCATCACGCGGTCAACCCCGGCCCGTACGGCTTCTTCGAGTTCGACGATGTTCGTGACCTCGACCTCGACCTTGTAGGATGTGTTATGCAGTTTGACGCGCCGGACCGCTTCGCTGATCCCGCCGCAGGCGCGAATGTGGTTTTCCTTGAGCATGACCATGTCGAAGAGCCCGAAGCGGTGATTGTAGCCGCCGCCAATTCGCACGGCGTATTTTTCCATGCCGCGCAGCAGCGGAGTGGTTTTGCGGGTGTCCAAAAGTTTGGCCTGAGTGCCTGCCAATTCGGAAACCAGGGCGTGGGTGAGAGTGGCGATCCCGCTCAGGCGTTGCAGGAAATTCAGCGCGGTGCGCTCGCCTTGCAGGATGGAAGAGGGATTGCCTTCGACGCGCATGATCTCCTTACCGCGGTTGACCTTGTCCCCGTCTTTGCAATACATTGTGATCTTCAGCGTCCTGTCCACAGTTAAAAACACTTCCCGGGCGATCTCCAATCCAGCCAAAATGCCACCCGCTTTGGCGATCATAAAGGCCTGTTCCGTGAGGGGTTCCAGATCCAGATAGCGGGTGCTGATGTCGCCGCTGCCAATGTCCTCGGCCAGAGCCAGGCGGATTATTTCACTCCAGGTCATCCTGCCTCCGGGCTAAAAAAAAAGCATCTGCGCGGCGGCAAATGCTTTTTATTATCCAATGCTTTGATTTCAGAACTTATCTCTTTGATCAGCAAACACATATATTTCTTATCCTTTCAGTTGTTTCCTTAAATCAGGGATATTCGTTTTTGTCAAGGACAATCTCCCCGCCTGAGCAGTGGCGCGCCCCGGACCGGAACTGCGCGCCGCTAAAATCATTGACGGATTTCCCCTGCCGGCCAGCTTTGCAAAAATGTACAACAAACGCTTTATCAGCCTCGCCCTGCCTTTTATGCTACTCTCGGCCGGGGCCTGCGCCGGGCCGCGGGGCAACGTGTATCCCCTGTCAGAAGGGTATTTGCGGGAAGCCGATATTTTTACCCGCGCGAAAAGTCTGCTGGAAACCGATCCGGAGCTGGCCCGCCTGAATATTATCGGCTTCAGCGGAACGGAAAACCTACCCATCTACGTTTTGGACATCGGCCATCCGCAATCGCCCCAAAACGTGCTGATTGTTGGACAGCACCACGGAGACGAGGTTTTGGGCGTGGAGGTTTCCCTGGCCTGGGCGGATAAACTGGTCCGCGAGTCCCGTTCCGACAGCCAGCTAAGCCGCCTCCTGGGCCAGTTCCGGTTCTGGATCGTTCCCACGCTTAATCCGGAAGCCTTTCGCGTGGTGACGGGGGGCCTTTATCAATACAAGCGCAAAAACAACCGCGACACCGATGGCAACGGCCGTTTGGACCTGCGCACGGACGGAGTGGATCTCAACCGCAACTACCCGGTGTTTTGGGACGAAGGCCCAAACCTGCCCCCCACAGATCAAAACTACAAAGGCTCCGCGCCGGCTTCCGAACCGGAGATCCAGGCCCTGATCTCCCTGGCCCAAAAGCAGCATTTTGAATACGCAATCTTTTACCACAGCTCCGGCTCCGGTGCTTACAGCGAAAAGATCTTCCTACCCGCCCTCGACGACGGAAATTCACGCCAGAAGGCGCGTTACGACTCCCTGCGGGTTTTTGCCTCAACCCTGGCTGGCAGCTTGAAAAAAGATTATCGGAACGGCCACTACGAGGTGGGCACCGAACCC
>MTKZ01054393.1_pt1 | contig 10995 bp, 10 predicted proteins | sample 1042781 | NCBI WGS metagenome assembly MTKZ01 (sample SAMN06212207, study PRJNA360539) | anaerobic digester metagenome | biome: Wastewater treatment plant; material: sludge; isolation source: anaerobic digester fed with sludge from wastewater treatment plant | place: Denmark: WWTP Viborg ...
TCCTCTATATAGTTCTCTGTCATTAATTGCGCCAATAAATTTATCTTTCCAGGCGGCCAAAGAAAGACCATCGAAAAAATAGTGGTTAGAGTGGTGGTTGTATTGAATAAGAGAATTATGATAATTCCAGGAATGCTCTTCCTGGCGGTATTGCTCGGTTCAGGTCTCTGCCAGGCCCAGGATGAGGCTGGGGCCAAGAGCCTCTCTCAGGCGGCAGAAGAGCTTGGCCTGGGCAACTTTTCGGCAGCCGTAGAAAGCGCCGGCCTGGCCGGTATCCTGGACAACCAGGGAGTACTGTTGATGGGAGAAGGCTCCTTTGTCGTCTTTGCCCCCAGCGATGAGGCATTTGCTGCCGCTTCTGCCTCGGGATACGACCTCGAATCCCTCCAGGAGAGCCCATCTGAGCTGAAGGGGCTGCTCTACCGTCACATCATCTGGAATGCCGGCGGCTTTGAGAATATCTCCGAGATCTCTGAGGCTGGAAGCATGCAGGGGGAGAATATCACCCTGGAGCACGACCCGGCTATGAAGGTGGATGGAGCCAATGTAACCTCTTCTCTGCAGTACGATAGCGGCACCATCTATGTCATAGATCGGCTGCTTGTCCCAGAGAGCGAAGGCAGCCTTGGCGCCGCCCAGGCGGCAAAAGATCTGGGCGCGGGCAAATTTGCCGAGGCTCTTACCGCTTCCGGGCTGGAGGAGACCTTGAGCGGCCAGGGGCTGATGGGAATCGGTGGCCTGACCTCCGGGCCCTATACCGTCTTTGCCCCCAGCGATGCCGCCTTCGAGGCGGCCAAAGACTCTTTGGACGGCATCGGCGAAAAGGAGGGCGGAATGCTCGGCCTTCTCTCTTACCATGTGGTGGATGCGGCGGTGCTGCTCAATATGACCGAGTCTTATTCGGTCAAGACCATGTACGGAGCATCCCTTCCGGTGGACATCAACTCCAGCCTGGTGGGCGGTGCAGTCGTTCTAGCTTCGGAGAGATACGACAACGGCATTGTCTATGTCATCGACCAACTGCTGGTGCCCATAGGTCTGAGCATGTAGAAAGCTTCTGAAAAAGTCTGATTCAAGGCAGGAGAATTGCCGGATGGGCGGTGGGGGGCCGGAATCGCCCCCGCCGGTTCCGGCATTCACTTTCTTTTAGCCTTTCTATATAGCCCTCTTTCTTTCANNGGTCTGGAAGAGACAAATCTCTCCTGGAAGACTATAAGCCTTCAGCGATAGCAATTGAAGACATCATCAGCGCTGACCAGCCCGGGCGGAGAGAGGCTGATGATTTGATCATCTACGCAACAGTTCAGCCAGACGTCTCTGTTCCGGGTGACGGAATAGCTGCTATTATAAGTTAAGTTCTTGGAGATATTGAATGTGCCTATATACTCCTCATCGATCTCAATGGCCGGATCCCTCCAGGCGCTATGCCAGGGATCGAGGCTTCTGCGGCCCGCTCCAGCCTTTCCGCTCTCTCCCACCAACACCCCCAGGTTCACCCTGCCATCGGTCACTGTTTCATCTATCCTCATCTGGGTTGTGGTAAAGCCGCTCTTTCCTGCAGAGCCCTTAATCCCGGATGACTGGACCAGGTATTCTGCCTCCCTGGATACCTCTCTTGCTGCTGCAATCTCGTGGCTCATGGATGTGGCTGAATCGGCATTGGAAATCTCGGTCCGGCTGCCGGAGCCCGGGCCCATGAGGATGGGATTAGTGGAATAATAACCTCCACCCGGGGTCAGGTTATGCTGAGAGCTGATCAGCTCATCCCGGCCTGCAAAAGCGATTGAATCCTGGCTGGAGTTGTTGGTCTGGAATTCGGCACGGCCTATGCTGGCCATGAATTCCGCTGAGGCGGAGTCCAGTGTGGCCCCGGACAGGCCTGCCAGGGCCAGGCAGAGCAAGGCTGCAACTATAATCAACTCTATTCTCCTGTCCCTCCTGGCTTGGCAAATTCTCTTCTCAGCCATCACTGTCTTTTCTCTCTGGCGAAACATATATTTGAATCGGTTGAGGCTTGGCTGCGCTCCGGGGCTGGTCTTTGATCAAGGTCATTTTCAGATCAGCTCATCGATATGCTTCATAAGGGTAGCCTCGGTCAGGTCGCTGATGGACTCATGTTCGACCGGAATGCCTGCCTCCTGGGCTGCGGCTACCAGATTCGTCCCTCCCACCAAAGCGATGCCCACATGGTCCCTCTCCACGGAAACACCCAGTATATCCATATTGGGATCGCCGAGCTCCAGGATGCCGGTAAAATCAACTGCGGAAAGCTGCTCCAGCAGCTCCTCAATTTTATCCCTGGCCGGAAAAGGGGCCTCCTGGAGGTTGCCCAGTATCCTACCGTTGCCGGTGCGCATCATCCCCACTATGTCGGTCATCCCCTGGGCGGTGAGCAGGTCTATGGGATCGATGGTTGTGGCCCAGTACATGAGCATATCTGTAAACCTGGTCGGTTTGCGCTCCACCACCTCTATCAGTCCGCCCCCCTTGGGGCGCACCGGAATGCCATTTTTCAGCATCACGCCGCAGATGGTCAGACTGCAGGCGGTCTTCAATATCATGCCCCTCTCCTCCTCCTCAATCCTGATCAGGGGCGATACGGCGAGGCCCGCGGAGATGGCATCGAAGAAGATGGCCAGAGCCTCCTGCAGGTGTTTCTTATCAACTCTGGTGGTATTGGTGATGATCTTTCCTCTCATCTTAACCGGATCGAAGCTCATCTGATGCATGAGGTTCTCGATCCGGGACAGGGTAAAGACCAGGGGCAGCGCTTTCTTCACCCTACATAATCGGCCTATGGATTTATTAGCCTTTCACTCCATCCCCTAAAAAGAGAGAACAGATCTATTCCTAATCTCTCCATACTGGCCTGAGGACAGGCACCTCACTTGACAAAAGCCTTCTCTACAGCCGCCCTGAGATCATCCAGGTCAATGGGCTTGCAAAGGTAGTCGTCCATTCCCGCCTGCAGGCATTTCTCTTTGTCCCCGGCTATGGCATGGGCGGTCAAAGCCACGATCTTGAGGCTGCGGGACGGCCATCTTCTCCTTATCTCCCGGGTGGCCTCCAGGCCGTCCATCTCCGGCATCTGAACGTCCATCAATATCAGGTCGTATGATTTTGCCTCCAGGGCAGCCAGCGCCTCCCTGCCGTTGGATGCCTTGTCCGCCCGGTATCCCAGCTTCTTTAGCATAAGCAGGGCCATCTTCTGGTTGACGGGATTGTCCTCTACCAGAAGGATGGACCTCTCCGCCAATTCACCTCCATGCTCCTGGAGGAGGACAACTGCTGGAGGGGCGAGAGTGGGAGGCCTTTGGGCCGTAAGGAGGGACTTATAGGCCATGAATGTGAAATGGAATGTGCTGCCTTTTCCCGGAGTGCTCTCTGCCCAGATCCGGCCCTCCATCAGTTCCACCAGCTTCTTGCTTATGGCCAGGCCCAGACCGTTTCCGCCGTATTTGCGGGATGTGGAAGCGTCAGCCTGGGAGAATGGCTGGAAGAGCCTGCCCATGGCCTCTGAGGATATGCCTATGCCGCTGTCCCTGACCTTTATGTATATTTCATATCTGTCATCACCTTTTTCTCTGACCTGGGACCTGACCTCTATCCCCCCCCGCTCGGTGAATTTCACCGCATTGGAGAGCAGATTGACCAGAACCTGTCGCACCCTGGACTGGTCTGCCTCGATGATCTCGGAAAATTCATCTTCAGAAATATAATTTAGCTTCAGGCCCTTGTCCTGAGCCAGGCTGGATATGAAGCTCAGGGCATCCCTGATGCAGGTCTCCAGACTGAACGGCCGCCTCTCCAGATCTATCTTTTCTCTCTCGATCCGGGAGAAGTCGAGGATATCATTGATAATGGATAGAAGCGACTCGCCGCTCTTCCTGATGGTCACCAGATACTCCCTCTGCTCCGGGCTGAGATCTGTGCCCAAGACCAGGCTGGTCATTCCAATGACCACATTCATGGGCGTCCTGATCTCGTGGCTCATATTGGCCAGGAACTCAGACTTGGCCTTTGCCGCAGCCTCGGCCTCGTCCCTGGCCCTCTTAAGATCCTCCTCTATCCGCTTTCTGGCGGTTATATCCAGAGCTGTTCCCACCACCGCCTCTCGGGATTCATATGTGGTGAAGGACCCGAACACCTGCACGTCCACGATGTTGCCGCTTTTAGTGATGCCTCTGACTTCATAATAATCCGGACCATCCAGGGAAACATTCCCCGCGGCAGGCCTTTTTGTCAGGCCGTCTGCGATCTTGTCCAGCTCACCGGGTGCCGCCTCCAGGTCTCTCGGCCCCATCTTGCCCATCATCTCCGGGACGCTGTATCCGAAGATCTCTGCAAATCTGGGATTGACATATTTGAAAATCCAATCCTGGACGATGTAAACCCCCACCAGAGACTTTTCTGTAAGCACCCTGAACTTGTTCTCGGATTCCCGCAGGGCCATCTCCGTCTTCTTGCGTTCGGATATGTCCAGGAATATGCCTCTTAGCCCCACCCTCCGGCCTCCTCTGGCCGCCGGGATGAGGTAGGCAATCGCCGAGAATGTGCTGCCATCCTTCCGGACCAGACCGAGCTCTCGGACCTTGGGATGAGCCTGCAAGGTCAGACGCATGTCCTCAATGATGCCCTCCCTATCCACCTCAGATACTATCTGGAGAATATGGAGCCCGGACTGGAGGTCCTCCTGGGTATAACCCAGTGCCCGGCTGCCGAAACGGTTTAGGAAAGAGAGATTTCCTTTTTCATCCAGCTCGAATGCGGTCTGAGGCAGCTGTAGGGAGAGGTCCCTGTATTTGCCTTCGCTCTCTTTGAGATCTCTTTCGGTACCCGATCTCATCCTGATGTTCAGGGCGGAGATTATGACCAGGCCCAGGACAATGGAGAGCAGCATGGTGGCCAGCGTCGGCATCACTGATTCATGCCTTTCCGGGATGGAAAGGCCGGATCTGGTGATCATGGCACCTGCGGGCAGAGAAGGCTGGCCCAGGCCGTGGATATCCATCTGCTCCCGGTCAAATTTGAGAATGGGGGAGATATTCTGGATTTGAGGCAGGCTATCGCCCCTGCAGACGGCGGCAGCGGCAGAAGCTGCCTTCTCCCCCAGATCTTTGCCTGAGGCAAGGCTTCCTCCCACAATTCCCTGCTTTAGTTGAAAGTCCCACAGCCCATAAATGGGGACCTGAGCGACGGGGATGATGCCGCTTACCAGGCTGCAATTTCCCTGAGGATCTGAATCCTGCCAGCCGAAAAGGCCGCATAGGATCAGTAGGCCCCTCTCTTCAGCTGCGGCGGGGATGGCAGTCAGGTTCATGCTGCTGATATTGCTTCCCTGGGAGATCTCCCTCAAGGATATATTGATCAGGCCATCAAACTCGGGTGCCATATCACCCAGTTCATCTGCCAGATAGCTGCCTTCCGCTGTGTCATCCAGGAGCACCATAATCTCTCCTGCCCGGGGATGGAGATCATGCATGGCCCGCAGGGTGCCGGAAAGATCGGCTCTCTGCCGGATGAAGCTGGTTTTCTCCGGCTGGGAGTTGGTGCTGCCCGGGCCATATCCCGGGGCCATCATACCGGCCAGGATGAGATAGGCATCTGGAAAAAGCTCTTCTCTGTGATTCAGGGCCAGGGTAGAGGCCGGGATATCAAATGCTATGACCAGGTCTATGGGACGGCTTAATCTCTGCCGGGAATACTTGTAGCGATATAGATCTATGATCCTTCTCTCATAATCCCCATCCGGCCAGGGCCCAAAGCCCATATGCTCAACCAGAGGAGGAGGCGCGGCCGGATGGTCCTGGCGGAACTTATGGCTGAAAGCCTCCTTTTCCTCCGCCACCCAGGGGTGGTCAGGGGAATAGGAATAGAGCAGGAGTATGGACGAATTATCATCCTCCTCAGCCAACGCTGGGATGCTCCAGAGAACCGTCAGGATGACCATTAACGATCCCAGGCGGAAAACGAAAGGTAAGCCCGCTTTAATCAGAACGGCAGACACGGATTGCAGTCTCCAAATTACAGCATTGTCCGACGATGATATAACCCTTCCTCCCCTGGAGAATTTAAGATTCTGCAGGCGGGATATCTCAATTGAATGCCGGATCAACCCTTTAAATAAATATGCTTTATGCGGACTCTAACTATAAAAAGCTCTCTTCAGGAAGTAGAGGAGAAGATTAATAATGCCGACGCATTTCTCTCTCATTTGAGGTGATACTCTCTTGAGCGATTGCCAGTCAAGGACCATCTGGTGGGATGATGGCCTGTGGCTTATAGACCAGACCCTTCTGCCGGAAGAGCTGCTTGCCCTTGAGATCTGCAGCATCCATCAGCTGGTACAGGCCATAAAGTCCCTTAAGGTGCGGGGGGCTCCCGCACTGGGCGCAGCCGGGGCTTATGGCATAGCTCTGGCGGCGCATCTGAGCCGGGCGGCAACCTCCTCAGAAATGATGGCTGAGCTGGAGACGGCAGCAGAGATGATCCGGTCGGCCCGGCCCACGGCAGTCAACCTCTCCTGGGGGTTGGACCGGGTCATGAAGGCTGCCGCCTGCGCCGAGAGCGGGGAGGAGATCCGGGAGAGGGCTCTCGCCGAGGCGGAGGAGATTGCGACGGAGGATATAAGGGTCAACCAGCTCCTGGGAAAATTCGGGGCCAGGCTGCTCCGGGACGGAGACAATATCCTCACCCATTGCAATGCCGGCAGGCTTGCCTGCGTGGGCTGGGGCACGGCCCTGGGAGTGGTGCGCTCTGCCGTCGCCGAAGGCAAGAGGGTCCACGTCTATGCCTGCGAGACCCGGCCACTGCATCAGGGCTCCCGGCTTACCGCCTGGGAGCTGACCGAGGACAGAATACCAATGACCCTCATCTGTGAGGGCATGTCCGGCAGCCTGATGAGAAAGGGCAGGATAGACAAAGTCGTTGTGGGAGCGGACAGAATCACCAAAGATGCCGTCTTCAACAAGATCGGAACCTACAGCCATGCCGTCCTGGCCAGGCATCACGGCATCCCCTTCTATGTGGCGGCGCCGCTTTCCACATTCGATTCCCATCACGAGGAGGCGGATATCACCATTGAAGAACGCGATCCTGAGGAGATATGCATTCTGAACGGAAAGCGGCTCGCGCCGGAGGGGATAGAGGCCTACAATCCGGCCTTTGATGCCACGCCGCTGGAGCTGATAAGCGGCATCATCACCGAGAAGGGGGTCTATAAGCCGCCGCTCATGCCCCTGGTTTAAACGGGAAGTAGTCAGCATCGACAACTGTTTTAATCCGCCAGCTAAAAATCCCCTCATGAACTTCGATCTGGCGGTCATCGGCGGCCTGGGCTTCTCCCTGGAAGGCTTGAAGGACGAGGTGGATACGCCCTACGGAAAAGTTCCCCTCATCCGCACCAGGATGAAGACAATCAAGGTGGCCTTCCTCCCCCGGCATGGAGAAAGCCACCTTCCCCCCCATCGGGTCAACTACCGGGCTCTCATCTGCGCCGCCAAAAAATCGGGCGCCAAAGCGGTCATATCCATCAACAGCGTGGGCAGCATGGCCGGCCATCCTCCGGGCAGCATCTTCATCCCCTCCGACTTTGTGGAGTTCACCTCCTGCCGCCCCAATACCTTCTTCGACGATCGGGCGGTCCATGTGGACATGAGCCAGCCCTACTGCCCGGCTTTGCGCGCTGCTCTAGCCCAGGCAGCCATGGCCGCAGGCCGGCAGGCAGAGGAAGGGGTCTATGTCTGCGCCCAGGGCCCTCACCTGGAGTCGCCGGCCCAGATCAGGATGATGCGCCAGTTCGGTGATGTGGTGGGAATGACCGGCTATCCCGAGGTGGTGCTGGCCAGAGAGGCGGGGCTGTGCTATGCCTCCCTATGTGTGGTCACCAACCCGGCGGCCGGAATGGCGGGAGAGGGCGGCCTGACACTGTCCGGCATCTCCGATCTGATGGAAAAATGCCACGATGCGGTTCAAGAGATCCTGCAGCAGACGGCACAGATGCTTCCTGCCGAAAGGGCCTGCCGCTGTTGCAGCGCTTTGGATGATGCCCGGATTTAGCTGCCGGGAAAAGGGAAAAGTATGAAGGTGACCATCCCTGCCTGAGCTTCCCGAGGTGGAGATGGCCAGAAGGCTCCTGGAGGCCGGAGCCCTGCATAAGAGGATCAGAGCCATAGATGTAAGAGACTCGCGCATCCTCAATTCCGTCTCCGCTCAGGACCTGGAAGGCGCCCTTGCCGGTCGGCAGCTCTCCTCTGCCATTCGCCACGGCAAGAGGCTCTTCCTCCAGATCGACTCCGGCCTGTGGCTAGCTCTCCACCTGGGCCTGACCGGCTGGCCGGTTTTCCTGGTAGAGGGCGGTGCAGAGCCCCGCCATACCCGCCTGAGGATAGACTTTGAGGGCGGGGCGGCTCTGGCTTTCGATGACCTGCGCATCTTTGGGGAGGTGGGGCTGACAGAAAGTCCGCAGGCATTTTTGTCCCAACGGGGCATCGGGCCGGATGCCCTGCTGATGGATAGAGAGTCCTTCTTGGCGGCCATGAGCGGTAGAAAGGGGAAGATCAAGCCGGCTCTCCTGGATCAGGGCCTGATAGCCGGCCTCGGCAACCTCTATGCCGATGAGGCTCTCTTCCAGTCCGGCATCTGCCCCCAGGCCCGCATCCTGGAACGCGAGCGTCTGGAGGGCCTATTCTGCGCCATCCAAAAGGTTCTGAGGACATCCCTGGACTGCAATGCCGATTTTGATAAGCTCCCCCACACCTTCCTGCTGCCCCATCGTCATCCGGGAGGGGCCTGTCCCTGGGATGGCGCTGCTCTGGAGAGAATAAAGATCGCAGGCAGGACCAGCTATTACTGCCCGGTGCATCAGAATAAGTAACAAGAATTGGAGATCCTCTCAGGATTTCACAGCCCGGCCAGGATCTTCAGAGAAAGGATCAGGCTAAAACAGGTGTTTGCATTTCCTCATTTCTCATCTTTAAAGGACAGATCTATCTTGACTCTGTATTCCGAAATCTTGCCATTATCTATCTTTATGTCCAGCTCCTTGACCGCCGCAATCCTGAGATCCCTGAGATTCTCCGAGGCCTCATCAATAGCATTTTTAACTGCAAATTCCCATCCCAGGGGATCCTTTCCAACTATCTCTATTATTGAATACATCTCATTATCTCCCGGCTGATAATACACTTCTCTCTTGATTGATATAATTTTCCAGCCCTTATAGAATTAATGCAAATTTGGATTAAAGCAAATTCGGCGCTGTAAACAGAAATGCGATCTAATAAGGAGATTTTTATCGCCTTTCAGCCAGGCAGGCCCATTTAAGGCAATTGCGGGCCTATAAGATCTTCATTTGCCATTATTCAATTCCCTCTGCTCCTGCTCGAGAACCGTTTTTTTCAGTGCCGTCCTTCGGGCATAGTCCAGTTCGCAGAGCTCATGCTCTATCAGCTCCCTCTCCTGTCCATTATCCACTGCCAGGATTCTTCTGTCGGAGCGGGTTCCCTGCTTTTCCGCGGCTTGAATGTCATGCCTCAAGCAGTGATAGGCATAATCGATGGTTCGATGCTTATGCTCGCAAGCTCCACTGATAGGGCCCTTGGTTATGTAATAAACTATGTAATCTCCCATATGCTCTGCCTCAGCACCTCATCTGCCCCATAATTCCCCTGCCTGGGAAAAGCGGAGGACGTGCTTTCCCGGCAGAGAGCAATCCTTTGGGATCTTATGCTTTAAATCTTAATTATCTTTCCGGAGCGTCGAGGCTGCCAAGCATCTTCTCGCAGCGCTGCACAATGCGCTCCAATATATCCATATCATAGCTCTGGTGCACCGGCACCTGTATATCTGCTTCTTCTCCCGCCGAGTCCGGGGCAGCGCTGAGGCCCTTCTCATCGATCCTCAGATGCAGATCCTGGGCCAGCTCCTCGATCATGGGAGTGAGGGGATGCACCGGCCTGGCAGCAGCCGCCCTCTGCCGGAAACGGGAGAGCAGCGAGTCGATCTCGGCAGCCAGGGGCTCAACATCTCCCGCTCCCGCCTCCAGGCAGATCCTCTCGGCGCTCACCTTGAGCTGGGTGAGGCTGCGGACTCCTGCCTCCAGCATGGGACCGGAGTAGATTCTCTCTACCCGTTCCCTGTAGCCCGGGGCCAGCACCAGGAGATCTATCTCCTTCAGCCGCTCCAGGTCCAGCGCCTCCGGATTATAGGGATTGACCAGCACATAATCCAGGCCCAGCCGCAAGGCCAGGCTCTCGTACATGGGCGTTACCCCCAAGAGCTTGCGATCCCTAAGCAGGGCTCTTCTGATCTCCTGGGGGCTATCGGAAGAGATGCCGAAGTAATCGGCAAAGCCGCGGGTGGTGGAAAGCAGCTTGGTGTGGCCGCTCTTCTCGGCATTGATCAGCCCTCTCTTCTCCAGCTCTTTGACATGATCATAGCTCTTGTTGCCCCGGATTTCCACCAGATGGCTCTGCTTGATGGGCTGCTTGTAGGCGATGATGGCCAGGGTCCGGATCAACGGGGCGGCGATCTCCTTGGGGGCAAAAGAGATGATTCGCCCCGCCAGAGCGTAGCGAACCTGCATGGAGTAGCCATCCCCGATTCTCCTGATCTCCAGCCCCGACTGCCGGGCGGCATACTCGGCGGCCAGCTCCTCCGCCAGCCTCTCAGCCTGCTCAGCGGAGCGGCCGGAGAGATCGGCAAGCTCCTTCAAGCTGACGGTCCGACCCGAGGCAAATAGTGCCGCCTCGATTGCCGCTTTGGCCATGAATTCTTCAGTCAATATGATCAATGCAATCCATGCCTTTTAGATGGATTTAACTTTGCGCCATAATTGTTAGCCAATCCACTGCCTTTAGCAGGGTATCCGACGGTCCCTGCCCCGGGCAAAGTCTGATTGTCAACTAATCAAGACAATTTTAGTTAAATTAAGCCTACTGGCGTTGGTTTGATATATCAGCAGGCCAGGGTGAGTATCATGCCAGAATGGATTTA
>MTKZ01019282.1_pt1 | contig 10991 bp, 8 predicted proteins | sample 1042781 | NCBI WGS metagenome assembly MTKZ01 (sample SAMN06212207, study PRJNA360539) | anaerobic digester metagenome | biome: Wastewater treatment plant; material: sludge; isolation source: anaerobic digester fed with sludge from wastewater treatment plant | place: Denmark: WWTP Viborg ...
GATTTCAGGTTCCACCCTCATAACCCGGAGGTCAGTCGTTCGAATCGGCTCCCCGCTACCTAAGAGACTTCAGAAATGAGGTCTCTTTTTTTACCTCTACACAACGAGGTCAGTCGATTTCCCTGCTTCGCGGGCATAGGAGAGCATACTCTCTGCAACAATAATATCGGAATGATCTTTTTGGTCATTAATATGCTTAATTCCTTGGGCACTCTTGAGCGGCGTGTCTTTTTCCCCACGAGGTTTCCCGCCTAAGGTTGATTTCCACCTCCTCAATCTTAATTTCTAAGAAATCCCAGAGTGGTCAGTACTATTATGATAGTCGGTCTAAATGACAATAAATATTGCTAACCTTGATTATTCAGAATACGCTTCCTTAATCCTTTACAACTCCCACAACCGCGAATAAAATGATGATAACCAGGCAGGATTTCACATGGTCAAAATTGATCAAATTTGCAATTATCCGCTCTTTGAAGGTCTGAATGAGACGGAGTTGGCACGCCTTGCCAGCGCCATTGTCAAGCGCTCTTTTGCGAGGGGCGCTTATGTCTTCTACCCTGGCAGCCCCGCGGTGAATGCTTACCTGGTCGAATCGGGACTGGTACGCATGTTCTTTAGTACGGTTTCTGGACAGGAGATACTTCTAAACCTGGCGGCCCCGCCCGAAGCCTTCAGCCTCCCAACCCTGGAGGAGAGTCAGTTGCGCGTGATCGGTGCCTCCGCACTCGTACCCACGGTTTTACTGTCTATTGGGCGGGAAGATTTCTTCCAGGTGTTTAGTTCATCTCCACAGTTTGCGCGCAATGTTTACCGGACGCTTTTAATCATCTCCAGAAAACTACTCCTGCATAACCGGATGTTGACTACGCTTAGCTTGAACGGACGACTGGCCGCGATGCTCTTGCGCCTGGCGATAAAAAGCTCCAACCAGGAGCACATTATTCAGGTGCCAATTAGCCAGGAGGACTTTGCTAGCTGGATTGGTGCCAGCCGCGGGCGGCTTAACCAAGCCATGAAGAGGTTGCAACAGACCGGCTTGATCGAGGTTCAGGGGCAGAAGGTCATCATCCTGGATTATCCCGGATTGGAGCGGCTGGCCGAAGAGCAGACTGTCGAAAAGTTGTAACAAAGGGGACAGATTCCGTGTAACAAACAGCACGGCAAAAGCCAATACGAAGTGCGATTATAGAAGCAGGTTTGAGCAAATCAAACCGGCTTCTTTTTTTCGAGCGAGGCTGTATGTCGAAACAAACACTTGAGTGGATCGTCGGGAAAATCGCGCTGGATGACAGTTTTCGGGAATGTCTGCTGGCTGCTCCAGACCCGACCCTGGCTGACTATGACCTGCTTGAGAGCGAGAAAACCTGGCTTAAAGCCATTGATCTCGAAACAATGGAAGCCATTGCAAACATCCTGGCACTTCGGCTGGGCAAGCACAACCCGATATATCGGGGATCAAATCCTAATCTAAATCCGAATGGAGGAAAAAATGTTGCGTAGAATCGTTTACCTTTTTTGGAAGGTTATTTGTTTGTTCATTACCCTGGCTCTCTGCATTCATGGTTTTTCGCCTCTACAGCCAGCTCAGGCGGCCATTTGCACCGTGACCAACGACGACGACAGTGGTGCAGGTACGCTGCGGGCGCTGCTGGCGGATCCAACCTGCGACAGTATTACCTTTGCCAGTGCGATGACCATCCACCTTGCTAACCCGCTGTGGATTGATACAGGCCGGACGGTCACGATCGATGGCTCGGACCAAGAGGTCAATATAACGGACGACAACTTTCGGCGTGTTATAACGGTTGCCAGCGGCGCTGACGCTACCCTGCAGAACATCACCATCACTCAGGGAAGCAACGAAGATTATTTTGTCGCATCTGAGGGAGCTATATCGGAGTCCAGCCTGATCCCGAATTTTGGAACCCTAAGGATCATCAGTAGCACGGTCAATGGAAAGCCGACTATGTCGGCAGGTATGGTTGGCAGTGGGATCATGAATAGGGGAACGCTGATTGTCGACCAAAGCACCTTTACTGGACACAGTGCGTTAGGTGGTGCTGCAATTTACAACGATGGATACATGAGCAGTGGCTTGGCGAATATTTCTGTGACAAACAGTACCTTCGCCACTAACACCTCGTGGGTAACGGGTGAAGGCGATATTTGGACAGGAGTAATTGGCGGAGGAGGCGCGATAACCAATTTCGCAGGAATACTTACTGTCACAGGCAACACATTCACCTCCAATACCGCACAGTATGCAGGCGGCGCGATTGTCGGTTACTATGGTGAAAACACTCTCACAAATAATACCTTCTCTGATAATATCGCGGAAAATAAAGGTGGGGCAGTCTTGCTGTTTGGAGGCGCACTGACCAACAATACATTCTATGGCAACAGCGCCCCAAATGGTGGCGCCTTGTTTATCTTGAACGTATCCCCAATGGCAGTGATGATGAGCAATAACATACTCGTCAATGGCACACCCGCTGCAGGTCCGAACTGCTTCTTTGAAACCACAGGTGGTTCTGAACCAGGCACTATTTCTGGCTCGAACAACCTCGCCGACGATGATAGTTGCGGGGCAACCTTTACCCTTTTCCCTGACTTGTTGAGCCTAACTGGCGGCTTGGGTAATCACGGAGGTCCAACTCAAACTATCCCTCTGCTCGAAGGCAGTCCGGCGATCGATGCCGGGGATGACATCCTCTGCCCCGCCACCGACCAGCGCGGCGTGACCCGCCCGCAGGGTGCCGCCTGCGACATCGGAGCCTACGAGTTCGAGGAATCCGTTATACCCATCGATTACGTCATCAGCGGCGCGGTGTACGATGACCTCAATGCCAATGGCAGTCGCGATGCAGGTGAGGAGGGCATTGGCGGCGCCCCTGTCATTCTTGCTTTGAACCTCGATCAGGTTCCCTTCAATTACCTTACCGCTTACTCAACGGCGGATGGCAGCTTCCAGTTCAACCTGACCCCTCCTGCTGGTGGTCTCCCTGCTGGTTTCAGTGTGTCTATATTTGTTGAGCCGGTTACGGGGTACAAAATTACACAACTGCCCGCCCAGTTTGCTGTCCTGACGGGCAACTTAACAGGGATGGATATCGGGGTCCATACAATTGTTCTGACCCCTACCCCGGCTGGTTTCCCGGACGGTTTGCAGGGCGTCGCTTACAACCAGACGATTACCGTCACCGGCGGGGACGCGCCCTATACCTTTACGCCATCATCTTTAGACCTTCCGGCTGGCCTTTCTTATGCTTTTGACGAGCAGCTGGGCACAATCACCCTGTCGGGAGCACCGACAGAGTCGGGGGAATTCCTGGCACACATCGATTTCAACGATGCAAACAATGTCTTTGCGCAGGTCCATGAGTATTTCACCATCCATCCACCGATGCAATTCAGCCCGGCGACCCTTCCGAACGGCAGTTTGGATACAGCCTATTCCCAGACGATCACGGTGAGCGGTGGCATACCTCCGTATGCTTTTGCAGTTGGCAGCGAGCATTGGCTTCCAGCTGGTCTGACCCTGGACACCAGCAGTGGCAGTATCGTCATCTCGGGCACCCCGTCTGAGGCAGGGCAGGCGACGCTGGATGTCTATGTATCTGACCAGAGCGGGAACACGATCGAAGTTCAGCGTGCGTTCTGGATCAAGACCGCCCCTTCCTTGAATCTCACTTCCTCTCTTAACCCCTCGTTGGAGAGTCAGCCGGTGACCTTCAGCCTTGCCTCAACGGCGACGGTTGCGGATTGGCCGGCCCCTTGGGGACAGGTCACCTTCAAAGCTGACGGGGTGGTTATTCCGGGTTGTGAGGGACTCTGGCTGGAGTTTGATCCGGGCACAGAAGAGCCTGCTCCAAACCCGGTGACCTGCACAATCTCCTCACTTGCGGTTGGTACGCACATGATTACTGCTGAGTTAACCGCCCTTTTTGGCCCCTATATGGACGGTAGTGCTGAGCTGCAGGGCGGTCAGACAGTCGATCCATCCACACCTCTGTACCAAACAGCTGGTTTCACCGCCCCGGTTGATCTGGGTGGGGTGCTAAATATTGCCAAAGCCGGGCAGATGATTCCACTAAAATGGCAGCTGCTGGATGCGGCTGGTAATCCAGTAACGGATCTGGATCCTGCCAGCGTCATGCTGACCGCGCAATCATATGCCTGCGAAACTGGCACCTCCACCGACTTGATTGAGACCTATACCACGGGTACCACCCTGTTGCAGAACCTGGGGAACGGCTATTACCAACTCAACTGGAAGACCTTGAAGTCTTATGTCAACACTTGCCGGCAACTTACCCTGACCATCGACTCGTGGACTGAAGAAAGTCTGACCAGCCTGTTCGTGTTCTCCAGGTAAGAATGGAATATAGGACATGCAAATTATGTAGAGACAGAGACGAAGGCAGTCGTTTACCCTGCTTCGCGGGAACAGACGAATACCCCTGAAGGGGTACCATTTCAGCTCCCCGCTACCTAATAAAAAAAAGACTTCAGAAACGAAGTCTTTTTTGTTTTTTCTACCAGAAGGTGGTCAGTCGTTTACCCTGCTTCGCGGGAACAGGTGAATACCCCTAACAAAGTACCTTGGCGCTACCTACTACTTAAAGGATCAGAAACAGTCGTTTTTGATTCTCATCAGAAATTGAAGGTCAACGGGTAATAGCCTAGGAATTGCGCAATTTGATGCGTGATCAGATGGGTAGAGTAAAATACAAGCAGGGTAAAAAATCTCATAATTTTTTGAACAAAAATGATGCCGATTTCTCAGTCAACCTTTACAATTTTCACTCAATATTAAATGGAATACCTTAAATGATGAAATCTTCCAATATTCTGATAATCGTTTTGCTGACGATAACCCTTACAGCCTGCAGCACGCCCGCTGTGACAACGATCCCTTCAAACCCGGTTGTGGAGGTCACAACGACCTCGAATCCTGTTGAAACATCGGAGCCCATCGTTGTAACGTTTGCCGATCCGGTGCTGGAAGCGATGATACGCGGCGCAATGGGCAAAACAGAAGGCGACATAACCGTGGCTGAAGCCCAGGCGGTAACGAGAATGAACCTCAGCAATGAATTACAAGACTACATTACAGAAGAGACACCGGTCAAGGATCTCAGCGGGCTGGAGAACTTCACCAGCCTAATAATCCTCGACCTGTCTAATCATGCTGTCACCGACATATCCCCTCTGCAGGGACTGACCAACCTAACCACCTTGTCGCTGGCTGGTACCCCGGTCGCCGATATATCTCCGCTCGAGGGGTTGACCAAGCTGGAGGTGCTGATCCTTTCAGGGTGCAAAGCTCAGGATTACAGCGTACTCTCCAACCTGGTCAATTTGCGGGTTCTCATGCTGGATAACACGACCATCACCGACCTTACTCCCCTGGCTGGGCTGACCAACCTGCGCCAGCTCTATCTGGCTAACTCTTCCATTGAGGATCTGTCCCCCCTTGAGGCCATCTATCCAAACCTTGAGGTTAAGGATTTTCTCATTGCCACAACCCTGGCTGAGCTCGGATTCAACCTGGACGTCAACAGCCACCAGGCCGTCTATGATAGTGAGGAAGTCTCTTTTACCATCCACCATATTGCATGGGGTTCACCTCCAGAGGAGTGGCACACCAATACCATTCGGACTTCAATGTATACAGAGAGCGGTCACAAGGTGTTATTGGGTTACTATGGCGATCTGGACGCCTATGTCTTCATGATAAACAAGGAAGGCGAACAACTCGTGAACTATGTCTACGATACCAAAAACGGTGGCCTAAACATCAGAGAAGAAGATCGCCTTAGGGCAGAGCAGGTGGTGCGAACGGCATTCGAGGTCATGGAAGGCGAAGATCCTTTGCTCGCTCCCATGCGCATTTTCCGCGACTTGGTTAAAGATACCTTCGGTATGACCGCTGAAAAGTTGTACGCTCTGCCTTATGCGCCGCCGACTCTCATGAACCTGGGCTTCTACGCGGACGAGGTCAACGCTGTCTATCTTTATGAATATCGCGGCCAAAAAGACGTCAACATGGAAGTCCACCGCCCCGAATGGGGTGAGAAGGAGTTCGACGTTCGCTTTTTCACACCCCTGAGTGATGAATATCGCATTGTCATCACCTGGCACTCGGCTGAAAGGAAGTTTATTGCCGGTGTGGACGATAACAGTCAGGGCGGTGCTAGCTTTGAGTATTTTGTCGATACAGGCGAGCATCTCGACATCTGGTGCAGCTACCAAGACCAGACCGTGGAAGAATACTTTATCAAAGCCTACAACGACCCCGCGATCGAGGACGTTTATCAACACTCCATCGACCTGATGGTGCAATACGTCAGTGATACCTTTGGCATGACGATCGAGGAGCTGTTTTCTCTGCCAACAGGTGAATGAGGATTAATGGGTGTCAACGAGACTTGTCAGGTAAGGTGACGTTAGGTCAAGTACAAGTAGTATTCTATAAAATTGATAACTATTGTTCGGTCCAATCGATATCTTTCGAACCAAAACCAATAATATCTATCAAGTTCTAAAAAACCTGGCTTTTCGGAATATTGTTAAGATAACTAAAGTTTCCAAAATCGGAAAATTGTGGAAAAATTGACGATTTTGGAAATGGTTTATTTAATGATAATTGACTCACATCCATTTTGGACAACGATTGACCTTTTGTGACAACAAAAATCTTGAATGATCTTAAAAAATAGCATATGAACGATAGAACGAAAGGATCGCGGCTTTTTATCATTCAATCATAATTCTTCAACCATCGTCCTCCGGGTCGCGAAAAAACTAATGCCTGTCCCTGTTATAAAAAGTCGCTATCATACATCTAGCAACTCGTAACCAAAAATCCTCCGGTCTCTTCAGAAGAGCGTCCCTCAGGCCAGACTAAAATGCTGAGCCTGAGTGAAAAACGCTCCGAAACCAGGAATATCTCTCATATCCCGGAGGTCAGTCGTTCGAATCCGCTCCCCGCTACTTAAAACGACTAGAAATGGTCGTTTTTTATTTAAATATTTCCTCTGCTACGCAGTAGTAATCTACCCAATTCTCAAAAATAGGATAACGGTGGGATTAATAATTTCATCTCACCCTTTTACAAAATACTTTAAGCATAGATTTTATGGCTTGAATGAAGGTATTATTGACTCAGAGTCCGAAAAACACTGAAGTACCAAATTGGAGGAGTATGGCCCAAGACAATGCAACTCAAGTTCAAAAAGGAATGGGTGCGATCGTCCACAATGGAGGCGTTGCCTTCAGAGTTTGGGCCCCAAACGCGCAATCGGTTTTTGTGAAGGGGGAGTTTAACGGCTGGTCAGATAATGCGACGCCACTGGCACAAGAAGAAAACGGCTATTGGTATGCAGACGTCGTTTCCGCAAAACCAGGAGACGAATATAAATTTGTTCTCATCAACGGTGACCAGAAGTTGGAGCGAATCGACCCATATGCAAAGCATGTCACCAACTCCGTCGGCAATGGGGTGATTTACGACCCGTCCAGTTTTGATTGGGAAAATGACCATTTTGTTTTGCCTCCGCACAATGAATTAATCATCTATGAATTGCACGTCGGCTCATTTTTTTCAGATACCGAAAACAAACCGGGAGATTTTGATACTGCCATTGAGAAATTAGGGCATCTGAAACGCCTTGGCATAAACACCATAGAAATTATGCCCGTTGTTGAATTTGCAGGTGATTACTCCTGGGGCTATAACCCCGCGCAGATTTTTGCTATTGAGAGTAGTTATGGTGGTCCGGACCAATTTAAAAGGTTTGTTCGTGAAGCCCATCGGCAGGGCTTTGGAGTTATTCAGGATGTTGTTTACAACCACTTCGGACCAAGTGACCTTGACCTCTGGCAATTTGACGGTTGGAATGAAAACGGTAAGGGAGGTATTTATTTTTATAACGATTACCGCGCCGAGACACCCTGGGGCAGCACCCGTCCTGACTATGGGCGTGAGGAGGTGCGGCGTTTCATTCATGATAACGCGATCATGTGGCTGAAGGAATATCACATTGACGGTTTGCGATACGACAGTACGCTTTACATCCGAACAATCAACGGCAACGAAGAAAACCAATTACCTGAGGGTTGGACGTTGGCGCAGCAGATAAATGGTGACATTCGCGCGCGATTTCCCCATGCCATCCTCATCGCTGAAGACTTGCGCAACAATTCGTGGATAACAAAGCCGGTAGAAGAAGATGGGGCTGGTTTCCATTGTCAGTGGGATGCTAACTTTGTGCATCCGGTTCGTGACGTTGTAACTCAAGCTCAAGACGAGCACCGCTCCATGGACTCAATTCAAAAGTCTATTTCTTTTCGCTATAACGATGATGCGTTTCGTCGGGTTGTGTACAGCGAATCCCATGATGAAGTCGCTAATGGTAAAGCTCGAGTACCTCAAGAAATCAACTCGGATGATCCAACTGGCTGGTATGCGCAAAAGCGATCCACATTGGCGGCCGGGCTCGTTTTTTCTTCGCCAGGCATCCCCATGCTTTTCCAGGGGCAGGAATTCTTGCAGGGCGAGTGGTTTCGCGACGATGTGCCCCTAAATTGGGATATGAACGATCAATTTCGGGGGATCGTTCGCCTTTATCGCGACTTGATTCATCTAAGGCTGAACACAAAGGGGTACAGCCGTGGGTTATGCGGTCAGTTTATTAATATTTTCCACGTAAATGATGCCGACAATATCATTGCTTTCCAACGTTGGGATCAGCATGGACCCGGTGACGATGTGGTTGTTGTGCTCAACTTCAGCAGCGCTCCGAAAGAGGGCTACGATATTGGTATGCCAGCCACTGGATCGTGGAAGCTACGTTTGAACAGTGACGCCACTATTTACAGTAACGATTTTAAAGGGTTTTTCAGCGGTGATGTAGAGGCACTTGAAGGGACAAGGGATGGATTGGATGCCTGGGCTACCATATCCATTGGTCCATACAGTATGCTGATATATACACAGGGGGAATGATATGCTGGTAAACGCCTGATTGTTACCTTATTTTTTCTGGATACCTCATCTTTCTGCGGAAAGCCTGACTGGTTGGAAAACTCTGGAAAATTGTGACTTAAGAATTTGCCACCTTATCAAATAATCTAAAGTTTTCCACTTCCGCAAGCATTTTTTTGTGATCGAATAACGATGGCTGATATTTCCACTCCACGGGTTGGCGGGGAGAGTGGCAGGATACAAAGGTTGGAGTGGGAGTGAAGAGGTTGGGGTTTTTCGGTGGGTTTTCAATCCCACCCTGCTTGCAGGCAGATAGTATAGTCTTTTTTACTCTTTCCTTCCCGAACGAAGTTCTGAGATTGCTCAAAATCGATATCTATCACCCGCAGACGCAAGCATCCCATTAGTCAAAATCCGCATCCGTAGAGCAATTTCGCCATCAATTGATGCAGTCCCTGCATTCCAGCCAATACCTTTGCAACTTCATCTTCCGATAAGACTGTGAGCAGATTTTCTGAGTGTTTGGCGCGCAGTGCGACTTTATTGCCCATGGAAACAAAAAGCTCACTTGACTACCAATTAGTACGAATTTTCACAATTGGTCCATAAAACTATTGACTTTTGTAAAAAACGTGTATATTATATATGTGAGCGGTCACGTGACCGGTCACAACCCAAGTAGAACGAAAATTTGAGGCAAACTTGATTAAAAAAAGGAAAGCCACGATCTACGATGTAGCAGAAAGAGCCGGTGTTTCCAGGCAGACTGTTTCGCGCGTAATAAACAACCGATTGGAAGTATCGGAAGAGACCAGGCAGCGGGTAAAGAAGGTTATGGTCGAACTCAACTTCCAGCGAAACGCTGTTGCGTTTAGTTTGTCCCGACAAAGGAGTTTTCTTTTTGGGGTTGTCATTTCCGGCTTGAAGTACCTGGGTCCTTCGAAGGTATTAAGCGGAATTACAAATAAAGCTGAAGAATTAGGTTACGGCTTATTGCTCAAAGAAGTTCAAAATTCAAGTTCCACAAATATTATCCCTGTGCTTAATTGGTTTAAAGCACATCAGGCTGACGGGATAATCTGGGCAGCCCCAGAGGTTGAAGATAACAGGCATTGGGTTAACGAAGTTTTCCAACAGTTTGATATTCCTATCATTTTTTTGACCATGGAAGAGGAAGAAAACGTCACGATTGTTGCAAACGATAACTTCGCGGGCGCAAAAGAGGCAGTAAATCATTTGATCCAGAGTGGCAGGAGAAATATCGCCCATGTATCTGGTCCACTTGATTGGTGGGAAGCCCGGCAGCGGAAATTGGGTTGGGAATCCGCATTAATCGAAGCTGGGATTCGGGTAGACGATCGCATGTGGACACAAGGAAACTGGTCTTCAAAAAGCGGAAAAAGAGCATTTCTGGAGTTGGTAGAAAAATTCCCTGAGGTCGATGGGATATTTGCCGGTAATGACCAAATGGCTTTGGGTATCTTACAGACAGCATCAGAAATTGGTAAGGCGATCCCGAGGGATCTTTCGATTGTCGGTTTTGATGGGGTTGCCGAGTCGGAGTTTTATATCCCATCTTTGTCAACTGTTTATCAAAACTGGGACGAACTGGGACGCATTGCAGTCACTGAGTTGGTTTCACAGATAAAAAATAAACTGACGGACAACAAAACGGTGGAACCGAAATATATCACCATAAAACCTGAATTAATTATCCGTCAAAGTTCTTGAATTGAAGAAGGAGGTGTCATATTAAAAAATTTGTGGATGTGGAATTGCTCTCATTACGGCAAATCAATAGAGCATTTCCGGGAAAGTCGAACGAACTCTTAAAAGCTTGAGTTTATTCGCTTATAAACTGTCAGTAAAAAATTAAGTTGATCAAATGGAGGAGTAAATGTTTTTCAAAAGGATTTCCATCAAGTTCCTAATTCTGGCAGTAATTTTTACTTTGGCTCTAAGCGCCTGCACTACTGCCGCAACCCCCGCCGCCCCTGAA
>MTKZ01016968.1_pt1 | contig 10990 bp, 8 predicted proteins | sample 1042781 | NCBI WGS metagenome assembly MTKZ01 (sample SAMN06212207, study PRJNA360539) | anaerobic digester metagenome | biome: Wastewater treatment plant; material: sludge; isolation source: anaerobic digester fed with sludge from wastewater treatment plant | place: Denmark: WWTP Viborg ...
GCAGCCAGCGCAGATTCTCTTCCTCCTGCTCTGCCATAATCCGCATCGCAGGAAAATCAATTCCGCCATTTCCTGGAACAACCAGTGTAAATCGGCTCTCGCGAAAACCCCAGCCTTTTCCCAGACGAATATCCCGCAGCGTATCCGCTACCAATCCATCTGCCCGTTCCAGTGTCCGAATCGTCAATTTCTTCATAGCAGAGGAGCCGGATGCATGGAGCGTCAAATCATTTCCCCAGATACTGACTGCCAGGGGGATATTTTTTGGAAGATAGGAGGCAGTCATCCCCTCATAAGGAATCCGCAGCGCATGTACCAGATCCGGTTTGGTACGAGCAGCAATTTTCGAGAGTTGTTTTCCGTAATATGGTATGACAATCGGACCTAAAAAATAACGCAATTTCAGAAAAAATGAACGAAAGCGCTCAACCAACATTCGTTTCAGGCTCTTGCGGTTGTTACTTTTTGCAGCCGGATTGGATTGACGATTTGTCTGACTGGCAGCGAACGTAGCGAACGCAATGGGAAGAACAAAAAAATCTTCCAGAGATTTCGGACGTTCACACGGATAACTGGATACCAGAATGACCTGGTGATTCAGCTTCTTCAGGCTTTCCAGCCAGTGTCTGGCAGTCGGGCTGCGCCCATCAGCAACAACAAGAATTTTCATGAATCAGAACCGCTCTTTCAATCCAAAAGATTTGTTTTAATCGTTTTTCGCAGATGACACTCTACAAAAAAATCAAGCAATTTGAAAAAAGCTTGCCTTATGAATCAATCGAGAAAACTTGCTGCCGTGATATTTTTTACACAAAGCGCAAAATCAATATAACGTACAATAATTTTCCCGATATTTCGAAGCGACAAATACAATCTGGTTGTCTCGTCTCTGAAAATTTTGATTATTTACTCAAAATTATGCCTTTACGCTATGAATCGCTTCAATAAATGTGCCGGTCATGGATTCCAGATTAATCTCATCATGGACAATACGGAAAGATGCTTCACCCATTTTTCTAAGACGGATCGGATCAGAAAGCAGATTCCGGATTGTTTGAACCAGGTGATCCAAATCACCGGCGCGAATCAGTACACCGTTATCTGAACGGATCAAATCATTCTGTGTACCATCTGCTTCCGCAGCAATTACCGGAAGTCCGGATGCCATCGCTTGTTGAATCGCCAATCCACCCGTTCCCGGCAAGACAAATAGATCGGCATGATCGAATTTTTCTTTCAGCGATTGATTATACAAAGCTCCCCAGAAAACTGTCTCTGGGAAACATTCTGCGGAAATCTCAACCAATTGCTCACGTACTGGTCCATCCCCGACAATCCACAGAATCGGATGAAATGATTCTTCCAAAACACTGCAGGCGCGGATCAGCAAATCAACGCGCTTCCGTTCCTGTAATCGACCGACATAAAGAAGAATGGGGGATTTTTCCCAGTTCGGTGTATAAGCACGCTGCGGCATATTTCCTTGTGGTCTGGGAGCAGCAGCGTTTTTTGCAATAAAAATGCGATCTGACGAAAAACCTGCCGCTCGATAGGCTTCGGCTCCCGCGCTGCTGTACGTTATTAATGCGTCAAAAAGCCGCAAAAACCAGCGTTGGGAGACATCGAACGTGGATCCGGTTCCCAGTCCCCATCCAATGACAGGCCTTCTTCGAAAACGCATCCACAACGCTGCAGCAATCGAAAATGGATAACGCCGGTTTGCTTCAAGGATTAGGATGTCCGGATTCCATGATTTCAGCCATTTCAGAATATCCAGTTGCAGACAGATGTAAAATTTTCCAGAGAACAAATGTAAATTCTTCCCTGGCCAGACTTTGGCAGAAACGGGTATCCTGGAATGGTCAATCATCTCATTCGGACGTGATTCACCAGAAAAAATTTGTAATTCGCCTTGCAGAGCATCCGCCAGCATATCAAAAAAAGGAACTCTGTAACCGGCAAGCACACGCTGTACCAAACCGACTTTCATACAATGACCTTTACTTGAGAACCATTTACATTCTTTTCGACTTCAATTCTTGAGGGGAAAGCATCTTTCAACTCATCCAGATGGGTGATGACCAATATTTTTTCAAAGCTATCTTGAATTGCTGTGATTGTTTCAATCAATTTTTCACGTCCCTCCGCATCCTGACTTCCAAAACCCTCATCAATAACAAGCATCTGCAGGCGGGCTCCCGCCCGTTTTGCCAGAAGTTTGGAGAGAGCCAGACGAATGGCAAAATTCACGCGAAAAGCTTCCCCGCCTGAATATAGCTCATAGTCGCGGGTGCCAAAGCCATCGCTGATGATAATATCGAGCGTTTCCTTTTTTATATCTCGTGTCTTATCTTTGTAGTCCCGCAGCGTGTTGAGTTGAATTGACATTTTATCATCGGTCAGGTTGCGCAATATTTCATTTGCGCTGTCTTCGATTTCCGGCAACGCCTGTTCGATCAACAGTGCCGGGATTCCATTTTTACTGAATGCCTTTTCCAATACTTTCAATCTTCCAATCAATTGGTTTAATTCTGCCCTTTCCAATTGAAGAACGGCTTTTTTCTGCTTCAGCGATTCCAATGCAGCCACACTTTGTTCTGCTGCCCCTCTGCGAGCCCGCAATGTATTTTCTTCCATCTGTGCAGCATCAAACTGTTTTTTTGCTTCAATGGAATCAGCTTTTAACGCAGTCAGTTTGTTGAGAGATTCTTTCTGATCCAGCAGAGCCGCTTCCAATTCCCGCCGTTTCTGTTCATTTTCAGCAATCCGATTTGATAGATCCTCGATCTCCCGTTTTAGCGGTTCCAATGCAGCCTTTGCTTTCAATAATGCCTTATATTGCGTATCAATCGACTGCAATTCGCCGACACGGTTTCGGCAGCGCTCATGAGCCGATGCATCATATTGTAGTGTCGTAATTTTATCTGAAATTTCTTCCAACAATTTTCGTTCTTCGAGACAGAACTGCTCTTTTGACAACCAATCATTGATCTGTTCGAACCGTTTTGAACCAATCTGCTGCCAACGGGAAACGATACTCTGATCATTGACGATTCGAGCAGAAATCGGTGCACATTCTTTCTCCAAAGTCAAAATTCTTTGAGAAATCTGTGTCATCTGCGCTATTGTGTTTTCATATGACTGTTTTTGTTGATCCAGTTTGTCCAGCTCACTCTTCAAACTGCGATATGCATTTCCAAGCGTTTGACCCTCATCCTGAAGCTGAGCCAGATATTTCCGACAATGCTCCTCGTTGAGATCTGTACCGCAAAATGGACAGGGGGCACCGACAGCCTCGCGCAGGTTATTCTGCTGATTTTTTATTTCAGTCATGCGGTTTTTCATTCGAAGGCATTCAGCCTTCTTTCCCTGTATATCTTCCATTAGCAGTTTTAAGGCAGCCGTGATTTCCTCTCTGGCAGTCGTCTCACGCTCCAAAGATTCAATTTCCTTCCGCAGTTCTGATTCGCGCTGTTGTTCTTGTACAATACTTTGCTGTGCTTTTTGGACCAGTTCATAATCCTGCCGCAGTGTTTTCTGTTCCTGACTTAATCGAGCTTGTTCCTGGCGAATTTTTGATAAGAGCTCGTTTTTGCTTCTTTCTAATTCAAAAAAAATGACCTGCTTGTCATTCCATGATGAAAATTCACTTTGAGCCTGCTTTAACTGAATGATTTTTTCTTCGATCTGGGCTTCATTTTTCAAATTTTCCTGAAAACGTGCGGATTCATCCAATCGGATTGCCAATTTTTTCCGATCTGCATCCATCTGGATGGAAAGCGTCTGTAATTGCGAATCCGTTTTTTTCAGCAAATCCTGCTGGGAAAAAATCAGCTGCTCCGTGTTTTTTGCGTTTTGCCACGCCTCCTGACGAACATTGGTGCGCACTTCCGCAGCAGCCAATGCTTCTGTTAACTGATCAAGCAGCTTTTTCCTTTGATCTTCCTCTGACAGTTCGCTTTCGATTTGTTCCAGCAAACTTAGAACGACTTCCAGACGATTCGAACGATCCTTGCGTTTTTCAACCGTCTTTAATTGAAAGTCATTCCATTTATCCAGATTTAGAATGCTACCCAATACTTCTTTTCGTTCAGTAGGATTCTGTTTTGTAAACTGATCCGCTCTCCCCTGCAAGAAAAAAGAGACATTGATAAAGGTACGATAATCCAAATGAAGGGTATTGCAAATCAGCTTATTCGTCAGTGATACGCTTCTTTCAGTTATCACTCTCCAATGATCAGCCATTTCATCCCAAATCTGAAATTCAACCGTTGAGGATTTTCCCTGTTCCCGAGTCCGGATGATTTTATAAATACTTTTCTCATACTCAAACTCAAAAGTCACTTCCGCCTTTCGATTATGGGTCGAATCGTTAATTACCGACTCATCATTCTTTCGGGCTTCCCCGAATAACGCCCATGTCATCGCATCCAGCATCGCTGATTTTCCAGCTCCATTTTGTCCAGTAATGCAGGCAACATGGATGGATGTGAAATCAATTTCAACATCTTCCTGATAGGATAAAAAGCCTGAAATCTTTATGGAACGTGGAATCATTTCTTTTTCACTGATCTGAATTCAACAAATGATCATCGGAAGGGGATTGCGGATTGTGATCTTCCGGTTGATCTTTTTTATTGCGATCAACCAGTACTTTATCAATTCTGCGGTTATCCATATCCACTATTTCAAATCGGTAATCCTCCCAAACGAAGGAATCACCGACACTGGGGATAAATCCAATCTGACTCAGAATAAATCCACCCAGTGTTTGATATCCGATGCGGTCTTCATCGGGCAATTCTTTGATATCAAGCGTATCTTTCAACTCATCCACATCCAATTGTCCATCCAACAGCCAGGATCCGTCAGCTCGTTCGACAATCTGAGGATCAAATCCTTCGTTCAGCCCCGGGACTTCACCGACCAGTTCACTGAGGATATCGATGAGCGTAATCATTCCGGAAAAGCCGCCATATTCATCCATCACAATCGCCACTTGTANNGTATCCAGATCAATTTGATCGCCACGGATATAACAATCCAGAAGTTTCTTGGAGGAAATTACTCCCACTACATTATCGGCATTTCCACGCACTGTCGGAAAGAAAACATCGTCGGAGTGAAGAATTTCTGAAAGCGAATCCTCGAGCGGTTCATCCAAATCAATCCAGGTCAGTTCTGTCCGCGGAGTCATCATTGCATCTACAGTACGATCGCTCATTCGGAAAACACTTTCGACAATATCCTGTTCCGTCTCCTCAAAAACACCAACTTGTTTTCCCTGTTCAATCATGACTTTCACTTCGTCTTCCGAAACCGGCAGCGCACCACTCTCGGTAACTCCAATGAGTTTGATGCCGAGTTCTGTAGACCAGCTTAGAAAAGCCACCAAGGGCTTGGAGACTTTTGAAAGGCTTCTCATCAATCCGCCCATACGCATGGATATTTTTTCTGGATTGGAGATTGCCAGTCGCTTGGGAATCAATTCTCCGATGACCAGACTGAAATAGGTAATTCCGATAGAGACGAGCAACAGCGCCAGAGTGTCCGCCACAGGCTTCAACAGGTCAATCTTTTTCAAGTATTGAGCCAATCCGCCGGAAAAAGCAGATGCGCCTAATGCACCGGTCACAACACCCACAAGACTGATCACAATCTGGATGGTGGAAAAGAAATCGCTTGGATTTTCAGAAAGATCCAATGCAATTGATGCTTTCTTATTGCCTTCATCAATATATTTCTGCAACCGGGCTTTGCGCAGCGAAACTACAGCCGTCTCCGTCATCGAAAAAAGGCCGTTGATGATAATCAAAACGACCAATAATAATAATTCACCTATTTTTCCTGACATAAAAAAATCCCTACACATACGAAATCTCTGATATGAGATTCCGATTTAATAAAAATCATATCATCCATTAACAATATCGTTTCATCAGTAATTCGAAATATGGACAGAACTTTCGAATCAATCAAGAATAACAACCAATCTTTTCAAATTTCGAATTTCTGCAGATCCTCATCCACAATGGACTGCGCTAACGACATCAAAACTCCGATTTCCCCGGAATCAATCGATTGAATCTCACAATACTTTTCTAATAGTTCCATCGGGCTCAATGCGCTGATACCTGAATGATCCTGAAAACGAATCCTCTGAGTCTGGATAGCTTTTCGAACGAGATGGAATTCAAGTGCAGATTCCGTTTTCTTGCGGATCTCCATTTCATCCAGACTGGATTCCCAATTCTGAGGATAATTGACAACCAGACGCACCATTGCATCACGCATATCGACTTGATTCGGCAAAGCATCCAATACTTCCTGTTGAAACGATTCCGCACTGCTGATTGTAATTTCAGTATTGAAAAACTTTCGTCCACTCAATTTGCGAAAAGAACAGGTTGTATGATGGTTTTCGATTTCCGCAATGATGAAACCTTTTTCTTCCCTGGATTCGCCGAAATTTACTCGTTCGATTGAACCGCTGTAGATAACGGGCGGTTGAAATCCTTCATTCAGATCCTGGTATTTATGAATATGCCCCAAAGCGGTATAAGAAAAACAGGGATTTTTTACCAACCCGCCAGAAAGGGTTACTTCCCTGCCAAGTGAGACTGCCTGGTGATTGGGATATTCTGCACCAGGGACTGAATAATGGGCCAGCAGAACAGCCGGAATCTGCGGATCTATTTCACCGATCGCAGTCTCGATTCTTTTGGAAATTTCAAATTCCAGTTGTTGATGGATTTCATCCGATGTCATTCTTCGAGTATCAAATGCAGCGATCATCATGGATTTAGGCACCCAGGGTACAGCCAAGACCTGGATCGGCAAATCATGCAATTCAGTCGGTTTCCAGAGTTTGATTGACTTCGCCAGATGCAGATATGGAACTTCCAGCGTATCGTATTCCTGCAGTGCATTCGCTCGTGTACTGGCAGGAGACACATCATGGTTACCCGGAAGCATTAAAACCGGAATGCGGGCATCCGACAACCGTTTCATCCGCTTTCCCCATTCCCGTTGAAATGTCGGCACCGGCGTAGGATCACGATATGCATCTCCGGCAAAAAGGACCAAATCGATCGACTCATGAAGCGCGCAATCCACAATCTGATCCAATGCGTTCAGAAAATCAATCGTTCGGACTGATAAACCGGTTTGAGGATCTTTCTTCCCTGTAGCAGCGCAATCAATATGCGCATCAGCAAAATGGAGCAAACGAATGGACATATTATTTCAAACCGATATCATTCAACAGTGTCTGACAGGCAGTAAAACCTTCATGGATTTCCAAACATTTACGCAAATCTGATTCTGCACTTTCATACACACCGAGCGCTGCATTTGCCATGGCACGCCAATAATAACTCTCCTCAAGATATGGTTCCTGCGTGCTGGCTAATGTTATGGATGCGAGAGAGATCACGTCGTTATACCTTCCGGAATAATAATAAGCGTAATAAGGACCCGTTTGATACCAGACGATGCGATACGGTCGCGTGCTTGTATCTAAAGCCGCATAGTGTTCGAAAGCCATATCGTACGATTGCGCAGCACCATAATAGTCATTCAGTTTCACCTGTGTGGACCCGCGATTGAAATATGCAAAAAACAGGGATTCATCATCCACAGCTGATTTGACTTGTTCATCCGCCATTTTCATCGCATTTCTGATCGCCCAATCCTCGTTCGTATAAGGACCCAGCAGCGCATATAATTCCGCTTCTTTCTCTCCCGGATAAACGATCATAAACTCGAAATTAAACGACAACCACTCCTGATGCAGCAGTTCATAACTGATCTTATAATTCGGTGTATAGTAAGAATCCTGCACCGTCCATTCTTGTTTTTCGTCGTCATAACCAGTAACAATATTATAATGGCCCATCCAGCTAAGGCGGCCGCTGACCTCCTGCATGTAGGATCCTTTCTCAATCAGTACAGGAAATCCGGAAGCAATCATCTTCTTCAGAAGTTGTTCAGTGCCACTGATTCGGACAATAGAGCGCAAATCGGAGTTTTCAGCAACAAAGTTTTCCATCTCGTAAAACATGACATTCTTATCTTTTTCGAAGGGTTTCAGCCATTTGCCGGCTTTAAGCCGATCGCCGTTCCATCCCCAGAATGTCATCGCCATCGACAGATTTGTCGGAGCGCAGTAATTCCAAATACCATGCTGATCTTCGTATTTCACTCCCTGAATGGAAGCGCTGGACGGAAGTGGGAGTTCTGTTGCAGTGGGAACGGCAGTGCTGGTCGGAGACGGTGTCCAGGTCGGAACTGCGGATGCAATCCGCACCACTGAGGATGCTGTATCCTTAATAAATGGAGTTACAGAGGGCATCAGCGTGGTTGTCGGATTGGGCATTACAGGTGTTTTTTCTACCAGAGGATCTGCACTTTCATCTATAGAAACACCTGCAAGCGGCGACGATTCCCGAGGGATAAAGAGCACCTGATCCGGGGCATGGTAGCGATAGAAGATACGTGATTTTAGATCATCGATATGAAAACTGATCAGAGTTCGCGCCGGTGTAAAAAGGCCGATGAAAACCAGAAGTACTACGATGATTATAAACAGGAAAAAAGGGCGGAAATCTTTCTCAGAATCCATATCGTTTATTATATCAATAAGTGTATTGCAGTATCAGCGATTCAAAATCGGAAAGAATTCTTTGTAGTTGTATGTTATTTTGCGCTTGGCAAAAAAACATTACAAAAATAAAAAAATCCTCCCGATCTTTCAAATCGCGGAGGTCAATCCTGCAATTTGAAATATGTGAGGAAACAAGTTTTCATTGAAAAATTGACCATGACGCGATCCACAGAACTGGTGATCTGTAAAAAAAAGTTTGAGAACTGTTTTCCTCCTTGAACCGGTTGAAAACAATTCTCAACTTGATCTTTCCATTGACAACCGCATGTGGAAAACGATTTATTCTTCATCCTCGTCAAAATGAACTTCCTGTTTAATTTGTTCAGGCTTCACTCTGACCCATAATGCAATTTTTTCTCCCTCGTCCGTCTCAACCAGACGAGCTGCTAAAATCGGAATTTCTTGTTCCAGACCGATTGTATTACGATAATGAAGGTACATAGTATCCTGCTGGTTCCAGGTTTGATAACAGCGCTCAAGCAGGCCGGCGCCATTCATCGTTCGAAGATTCGTCATCACAACGTCATAATATTCCGGTGATTCACTGATCCCAGAAACCCATTCAGAGTTTACGGCTTCAAATGTCGGTGTTGGTCCTTCGATGATCCTAATTTTATTATCCATAGTCACTCTCAATATTTATAGCAATTCTACATGTAGACCGGCCTTCAAATGAAGAGAAAAATTATTCTCTCAATAATGAAACCACTGCTATCATTATCAATCATACCATAGGAGACCCGGCAATTCGCAAGATGAGGAGGATTTTTTAAGCAATTCTAATTTTTATTGATTTTCGAGTCAGTCAAGAAAATGTGTTGTTGTGACATTTTCGTGCTTCATTCAAGAACACCAAAACGATGCGTTTTTCCGTCTTTTCTAACACTGAATCCTGTTGAAAATGCCAATGTTTTTACTTTTTCGTGAACAGGTTTAAGTCCGGTGATATTGTAAAAAAATCCGGCTTCCGCCGGATTTCCTATCACATCATTTCATCATCATGTCCACCGAATTCATTCGGTTTTCGTTGGCGATAGACGATTCGCCCGCGTGTCAGGTCGTATGGAGACATTTCAACCCGCACATGATCACCCAGCAAAATTCGAATATAAAATTTCCGCATTCTGCCGGACAAATATGCCAATACCTCATGCCCGTTTTCTAATCGGACACGAAACTGTGTGCCAGGTAATGCCTCAATGATCGTACCTTCAACACTGATTTTGCTATCTTCTTCTTTCGCCATCCTTAAACCTCTTCCTTCGGCGTATTATAAATTCGAGCGAATTAATCATGTTTCTCGAATTGTCGCCGTTTCATTCGGCGCATAGATTTTTTGCGTTCGATCCGATCTGTTTCGCTTTTAGAAACGAACCAGCGTTTTTGACGAACAGTACTTAGAATTCCACTTTTGACAACTTTCTTGCGGAATCGTTTCAGAATAGAATCCTGTGATTCATTTGGTCGAAGAACTACACTTGCCACTTTTATTCACCCCCCCTCATTCTATAAGGGTCCGGAAGGTCTGACCAAACAAATCATCGTTCCTGCTGATCTCGGTAATCCTTCCATAACAATAAGAAAGCGTCGTGATACGACACTTCTTAAGCGAAAAAAATTATACACGCTAATAAAATGTCTGTCAATTCAGCTGGCTGATTTGATTTATGACATAATGCTCCTTAATTCGAAATTTGGAAAAGTTTTTAAGAAAAGAGCAGTATTTCAAAAAATTGAGAGGGTATTTCATTGTTTGTTCTTTTTACTAAGCTGGAAATTTTCTCGCGTTGCTGATTAATAATAAATAGAAATTCTCTTCCATCAGTAACATTCCAGCGATTCGATTGATTACTTCAAATTTCAAAGTGCTGATCAAATTTCAAATTGCTGTTAACAGTCTGATAAAATCAATCTAATAATCTTGGATTAATACTGAATTGATTGAGTCATAAAGAAAAACGCTTAGAAAAGAAATCCAGTATGCAGAATCGTCAAATAAAAATCATGGCAGTCATCGGGACACGACCTGAGGCAGTAAAGATGGCGCCAGTGATTCAAGAATTGAAACGAAGAGAAAATATCGAGACGCTCTTGTGTCTCACTGCACAGCACCGTCAAATGCTGGATCAAGTGCTCGAATTGTTTGATTTGAAAGCAGACATCGATCTCAACTTGATGAAAAATCAACAGACGCTGCCAGAAATTACCGCTTCCATTTTGTTCCATATGGATCAAGTCCTGAAACAGGAAAAACCGGACTGGATTCTGGTTCAAGGGGACACAACGACTGTCATGGCAGCAGCGCTTGCCGCTTTCTACAATCAT
>MTKZ01000295.1_pt1 | contig 10989 bp, 7 predicted proteins | sample 1042781 | NCBI WGS metagenome assembly MTKZ01 (sample SAMN06212207, study PRJNA360539) | anaerobic digester metagenome | biome: Wastewater treatment plant; material: sludge; isolation source: anaerobic digester fed with sludge from wastewater treatment plant | place: Denmark: WWTP Viborg ...
GTGGCCTCGTTATCGCGACCCTGGCCCTGCTCGTCGGCGCGTTCCTGTTGGCCTCCACGGCCGCTGTCGGCTATAGCCTGGTGGCCCGCGACCTGCCGCGGCCGTCGGAACTGCGCCAGCGGGCCAGCACCTTCGAGACGGCCCGCATCTATGACCGCAACGGTCAACTGCTCTATGCCCTGGCCGATCCCAACGCCGGCAACCGCACCTACGTGCCCCTCGACCGCATTTCGCCCTACCTCATCCAGGCCACCATTGCCACCGAGGACAAGCGCTTCTATGAGAACCCCGGCTTCGACGTGCTGGCCCTGACCCGCGCCGTCGTCCAGGCCGCGGGCGAGGGCGAGGCCGTCGCCGGCACCAGCACCATCACCCAGCAGCTCGTCCGCGCTGTGCTGCTGGATGACCAGGAGCGCACCGAACGCACCTACCGGCGCAAGCTGCGCGAGATTATCCTGGCCGCTGAAATCTCGCGTACTTACGAGAAAAACGAGATTCTGGAGCTATATCTCAACGAGATCTACTACGGCAACCTCGCCTACGGCATCGAGGCGGCGGCCAACACCTACTTTGGCAAGTCGGCGGCCGACCTGACGCTGGCCGAGGCGTCGCTGCTGGCCGGGCTGCCGCAGGCCCCGGCGCTGTGGGATCCCTACAGCGCGCCCGATAAGGCCCTCGGCCGCCAGCGCGAGGTGCTCAGCCTGATGGTCTCCAACGAGTATGTCACGTTGGAGGAGGCGCAGGTGGCGCTCAACGACATGGCGGCCCGCGTCTACACGTTGCAGCGGCCGACGGTCACCATCCAGCACCCGCACTTCACCTTCACCGTCTTGCAGCAGGCCGAGGAGCTGCTGGGGGCGCAGTCGATCTACCGCGGTGGCCTTAGCATCCAGACGACGCTCGATCCCGACGCGCAGCACATCGCTGAGGAGGTCGTCGCCGCCAACCGCGACGCCGTCCTCGCCGGCGGGGCCAACAACACAGCCCTGGTGGCCCTCCAGCCGCAGACGGGCGAGATTCTGGCCATGGTCGGCAGCGCCGATTTCAACGACGAAGCCATCAGCGGCCAGGTCAACATGGCCCTGGCCCCGCGCCAGGCCGGCTCCAGCATCAAACCGCTGGTCTACCTGTCGGCCTTCGAGCGCGGCTGGACGCCGGCGACGCTGCTCTGGGACGTGCAGACGCAGTTCCCCGACGGCGCTAACCCGCCCTATATCCCCAAGAACTACGACGATGAGTTCCACGGCCCGCTGCGGGTGCGCCCGGCGCTGGGCAACTCCTACAACATCCCGGCGGTTAAGGCGCTGGAGTTTGTCGGCGTGTGCGAGTTTATCGCCAACGTCCAGAAACTCGGCCTGACGGCGCTGCAAGACACGGNNCCGAGGTGGGCCAGCCGCGCGACCACGGCCTGGCGCTGGCCCTGGGCAGCGGCGAAATCCCGCCGCTGGAGATGGCCGGAGCGTTCGGCGCGCTGGCCAATGGCGGCCGCTACATTCAGCCCTACGCCATTCGCCGCATCGAAGACCGCCAGGGTACGGTGCTCTATGACTACGTTGCCCCCGACGCCGCGGCCGCCCAGGTCGTCCGCCCGGAGCACGCCTACCTGATGACCAGCATCCTCAGCGACAACAACGCCCGCCTAGCCGAGTTTGGCCAGACGAACCTGCTGGATATCCCCGGCTATCAGGTGGCCGTCAAGACAGGCACGTCCNNAAGACGGGCACGTCCGGCTCGACCGCCGACGACGTGCGCGACGGCTGGACGATCGGCTACGCGCCACAAGCGCTGGCGGCGGTGTGGATCGGCAATACCGACAACTCGCCGGTGGCCGCCGGGCAGTCGGGTTACCGGCTGGCCGCGCCCATCTGGAACCAGTTCATGACCCAATATCTGGCCGGCAAGGAGGCCCTGGCCTTCCTGCGGCCGGGCGGCGTCGTCGATCGCGAGATCTGCGCCGACACGGGCATCGCTGTCAGCGCCACAACGCCCTGCGCCCAACGCCTGGTCGAGGTCTTCGCCGCCGACCAGCCGCCGCTGGACGAGACGCAGGGCATGACCCGCGTGGCCATCGACCTGTGGACGGGGCTGCGGGCCAACGAGTTCTGTAACGATGCCGTCTACGAGGCCACCTTTGGCGGCGGTGTGCCGGTTAACGGCCGCCCCGAAGTGCTGGAGCGTGAGCGGGCCTTGGCCCAGCAATGGCTCCAGACGGCCGGACAGAGCTGGTCGGGCCAGAGCAGCGGCGGAGTCTCCTTTGGCGCGCCGCCGGCGCAGGCTTGCGACGCCAACACGCCCCGGCCGCGGGCCGAGATCACCCGCCCGCGCGAGGAGCGCGACATTCCCGACCGGCGCGAGGTGCGCATCGAGGGCACGGCCATGGGGCCGAATTTCGCCGGCTATCAAGTTGAGTATGGCCTGGGCCAGAATCCCGGCGGCTGGGGACTGATCCAGGAGCGGCGGCCGGACGCCGTACAGGGCGACCTGTTGGCCGTCTGGGACACGACGCAGATCGACTACAGCGGCCCCGTCACCATTCGCGTCATCGTCTTTGGGCCGGACAATCCCAACACGCCGGAGAACGACCCGATCATGACGGAGGGGCGCACGGTGGTCAACCTGGTGCAGCCGACGGCCACGGCGACCACGACGCCGACCGAGACGCCCACGGCCACGGCCACCTTGTTGCCCACGGCGACGGCGACGCTCTTCCCAACGGCCACGGCCACGTTGCCGCCGACCGTCACCCAACCGCCAGCAGCCACCCTGCCGCCCAGCGCCACGCCGGTGGAGGATCTGCCCACGGCCGAGCAAAGCCTGACGCCTTTGCCGCCCGATGGCACGCCGCCGGCGACGCCGTACCCCTAGCGCCCGGTGTGCTGCGGATGCAAAACGCGACCGGGTTTGCATGAGAACCCGGTCGCGTTTTGGCCGCCTGATTTGTCCACCGGGCCGCTTTGAAGTAGCCTAAGGGGCGAACGAGGATACCTGTGATCGCTTTTGACGACGACGGACTGCACTACTTTCGCTTTGCCGCTTTGCCCGCTAATGGGGTCGCCGACCATGCCGTTTTCTCGCGGCGGGGCGGGGCCAGCGTCGGCCCGTTCGCCTCGCTCAACCTGAGCCTGTCGGTGCCCGACGACCACGCCAGCGTCTACGCCAACCGGCAGCGCGCCTATCGCCTCTTCGACCGCGACACCGACACCGTCGTCCACGCCCATCTGGTGCATGGGGCCGACGTGGCCCGCGTGACGACGGCCAACAATGGCACGTGGGTCGAGCACGTCGATGGTCTGATCACCGACCAGCCCGGCTGCGTTCTGGGGATGAACTACGCCGACTGCGCGCCCATCTTTCTCTATGACCCGCGCCACCACGCCATCGGCCTGGGCCACGCCGGTTGGCGGGGCACAGTCGTCGATCTGCCGGGGGCGATGGTGCGGGCCATGACGGCCCACTTCGGCAGCGACCCGGCCGATCTCATCGCCGCCATCGGCCCGTGCATCGGCGCGTGCTGCTACGAAGTTGGCGCGGATGTCAGCGATGCTGTGCGTGCGGCCTTTGCCGACGCTGAGACGCTGTTGCCGGCACGGGGCCACGCCCAACGCTGTCACTTCGACCTGCCGGAGGCCAACCGGCGCAACCTGCGCCAGGCCGGCGTCGGGGCCATCGAGCTGTCGGAGCACTGCACCGCCTGCCGCACCGACCTTTTCTTCTCCCATCGTGCCGAGCGCGGCCGAACGGGGCGCTTCGGGACGGTGTTCGCCCTGGGCGAGTAGAGCGGGGCGGCCGCCCACCCCACAAACGGCCAATCTGACGGACTATGAGCGAAGAACCCACCCGACAACACCGCATCCTGGCCATCGACGACAACGCCTATGCCCTCCGCATCGTGGAACACACCCTGCGCGAGGCCGGTTTCCGCGTCATCACGGCTATTTCCGGCGAAGAGGCGCTAGCCCAGATCGAGCGCGAAGGCCTGCCCGATCTGGCCATTGTCGATCTGCACATGCCCGGTATCAGCGGCTTTGAGTTTGCCCACCGCGTCCACCAGTACAGCGATTTGCCCATCGTCATGCTGACGGCCACCAACCACGAGGCCACCGTCGTCGAGGGACTGGAGGCGCACGCCGAGGACTACATCATCAAGCCGTTTAGCCCCGGCGAATTGGTCGCCCGCGTGCGGCGCGTCTTGCGGCGCATCGGCGAATTCGCCTATGACCTGGAGCCGCAAACGCACATCGACGAGCGGCTGATGATTGACTTTCCCAATCGCACGGCCATTGTGGATGGCCATAGCGAGGCCCTGACGCCCACCGAGACGAAGCTACTCTACATCCTCATGCGTAAGGCCGGCCATACTGTGCCGACCGACTACATCCTGCGCCGCCTCTGGCCGACGGAGCCGGTCTTTGAGGATCGCCTCCACGTCCATCTCCACCGGCTGCGGCGCAAGATCGAGGACAAAAAGGACAAATCGCGCGGCCGATACATCGTCTCTGAGCGCGGCGCAGGCTATAGCTTCCGCGACTTGCAGCAGACGCGCGCGGCAGCCGATGCCGACGAGCACGAATAGGCCCGGCGCTGCCGCCATGAGCTTGCCGCTGCCCTGCACCTTCGACGACGTTCGCGCCGCGCTGGCCCTGCCCGGCTTCGACGGCGCGGCGGCGCAGCAGCTGATGGCCCCCGTGCTGCGGCCGATGGCCCGGCCGGAGGGGTTGGCCACCCGCCCGCGGTTGGGCGCGGTGCTCATTCTGCTCTACTGCGCTGGCGACCGGCTGTCCATCGTCCTGACCCAGCGGCCGGAGTATGAGGGCGTCCACTCCGGGCAGGTGTCGTGCCCCGGCGGCCGCCACGAGCCGCCCGAATCGCTGGGCATGACCGCCCTGCGCGAAACTTACGAGGAGATCGGCGTTCCCCCGGCCGAGGTGGAGCTTCTGGGCGAGTTGACGCCGCTCTACATCATGCCGTCCGACTTCCAGGTGACGCCTTTCGTCGGCCGCTATATCGGCCCGGGACGGCCGCGCTTTATCCCCGACGCGCGCGAGGTGGCCGCCATCCTGGAGGTACCGCTCGACCTGCTCTTCGACCCGGCCACCCGGGCCGAGGAGGAGATGGAATTGCGCGGCGGCCTGCGCCTCGATGTGCCCTTCTTCCGCCTGGGCGAGGGGCGGGTCTGGGGAGCCACGGCGATGATTTTGAGCGAGTTTCTGGCGCGACTGCAAGCCGTGCGCGCCGGACTGGCTGCCAGCGGCCGCTAAACTTGCCCGGACAAACAACGGGCGCGGGCGCTCTAGTGAGCGCCCGCGCCGTTTCTCGTGTGGTTCTCGCCCGCTAGTTGCGCCGGCGGCGGGCTGCGCCCAGACTGATCACGGCGGCCAATGGCAACAGCAGGGCCGCGGCGCACGGACCAATGCCGATGCCGGTCGTCCCGGTGGGGCCTTCTGCGGTTGCCCCAGGGGTCGCGCTAGCCACAACGGGCGTGGCATCCGTCTGGGCGACATCGGGGCCGGCCGTGGGCGGCAGGGTCACCTCGCCCGCCTCGCCGCCCGTCGCGGTGATGCGATAGGCCGCGCCCTCGACCACGACCAGCACTTCCTCGCCCAGGGCCAGCGCCGCGCCCAGTTCCGGCCGGGCGCTCAGCAGCTCGAAGTAGGCGTCGGAAGCGAAGGGGATGACGGCCGGCTCGCCCGTCGCTGGGTCATAGGCGCTATCGACCCAGACACCGTCGCGCCGGAAGAATGTCCGGTCGCCGGCCGTGCGCACCGGCGCGTCGGCCACGGGCAGGCCCGGCGCGGCCCCGGCGCTGGCGCTGGTCATACTTGTCGGCAGGGCCAGCGGCGCTTCGGCCGCGGCCATGTCGCCCTCGGCCGCCGCCCGCTCGACCGCCTCCGCGCCGCTAACGGCGGCCGGTGTGGCTAGAAACTGCGCCTCCGGCCCGCTGCCCGACTGAGCCAGGATGTCGTTCTCGTCGATCAGGAAACTGGTGTAGGGCGTGATGACACCGTAGCGCGTGCTCAGCGAGACGATGCTCTGCACCAGTTCGGCGTCCTCACCGCGCAGGCGAATCTGCTGCATCAGGTGGCCGATGGCCCGCGTGGCCCACAGGCGCGGGATGAACGTCTCGCCCCCCTCGGCCCGGAAGGTCTGATCGGGGTAGGTGAAGGTCTGCGCCCGGCCATTGGTCGTGCCGCTCAGCGTGATGGTGGCCGGACCGCCCTCGCGGTAGCGGCCGGAGATGACCAGCTGCGTCCCGGCGAAGAGATCGGGCAGCTCTACCGGGTAGACCTCCTGCACGGGCACGCCGCCGTAGTCGATGGCGATGTCGGTCAGCACGGGGGCGCTAACGCGGGCATAGAAGGCACTGACGGCCTCGTCGATGGCCTGGCCGGGGCGGACGTAGGTCGTTGTCCCACGGTGGTTCTGGGCCAGCGTGTCCAGCAGCGTCGTGTCCACGTCGTCGCCGACGCCGAAGGCGAACAGACGGGCGTTATCGGGCATTGCCGCGGCAACATTGTCCAGCAGCAGCGCGGTATCGGTGATACCCTCGGTGGCCAGGCCGTCGGTCAGGAAGAGGATGGTTGTCGGCCGCTCCGGCTGCACCAGCGTGGCGGCTTCCAGCAGCGCGCTGCTGATGTTCGTGCCGCCGGCGGCGGGCAGCGTATCGATGTAGGCTCCGGCCGCGGCGGTTTCGCTCGTGGGCAGCAGCGTCCGCGCGTAGCTGCTGACCGTCGTATTGAAGGCCACCACGGCGAAGCGGTCGTCGGGGTTGAGGTGATCGACCACGTAGCGGGCTGCCCCACGCGCCTGGATGATCTTCTCGCCCTCCATGCTGCCCGACGTGTCGAGCACGAGGATGATGTCTTTGGCCACGATCTCGCCCGTGTCCATGCCCGGCGCGACCAACAGGACGAAGAAGCCGTCCTCGCCCGCCGCCTTGTAGCTCAGCAGGTTCAGACCGATGTCATCCGGCGTGACNNGGAGCGTGACGGTGTAGTACAGTTCGAAGTCGTCCAGGGGCGGGTTGGACGCCTCATAGCCGACGGTGGCGCGAAAGTCGCCGTCGCGGGCGATGGCCACGCGGTGGCTGGGCGAATAGAGGGTGCGGATGGCCTCGTTGGAGGTGATGGCCACGCGGATGCTCTGCTGCGTCAGCGGCGCGGCGGTGTAGATGCCGGCCGACTGCGGATAGACGTAGTGGAACGTGCCGTTGTCGGTCGTCAGTAGCGTCGTGTACTCAATCTCGATCCGTCGCTCCTCGCCCGGTGGAATGGGGAAGACGTTGGCCTGGATGGCGTCCTGGCCAACGTACTCCAGCAAAGCGGGGTCGCGCAGCTGGCGGACAATTTCGTCATAGACGGCGCGCGCCTGGGAAGCGGGCATCAGCTTGGCCTCGATGGGCGCACCGTTGACCCACATGGTCAGTTGGCTGACGGCCGCGCCGGCCGGCAACGGGAAGTAGTAGGTCCCCTCCAGCGTCCAGTCGTTGGGGTTGCGGAAGAGTTGCTCGATGTGGGTCGTGGCTACCTGGTCGGCGATGGTCACCTCGACGCGCTGGTAAGGGATTTCTAACCCCTTCATGTTCCAGACGGGCGGCGGACAAAAGTCCAAACAGATGGGAGGCTCGTCGATGGGCGGCGGGACGACGGGAACTTCTGTCACCTGCGGCCGGGGAGCGTCCTGGGCCTGGGCCAACCCCAGCGGCACGACCAGGGCGAGCAACAGAACGAGAGCCAACAGTCTTAGCTTCATTATCTCTTCTCCTTAACTTATGCTAATCTAAAGACGCAGGCGGGCGGCCCTAAGTTCCACGGCTTTTCAGTCGTCACCAATTGACTTGAGACCTGACCGGTTGCATGCTGGGCAACGGCGCGGAACTAGTCGTACAGCCTGGCAGGCTGTTGTCGGCGGCCACAGCCTGACAGGCTGTGCTACGGGCTGTGCCACAGCCTGACAGGCTGTGCTACGGGCTGTGACTGACTGAAAAACCCTGCCCTAAGTTCCCGGAATCTTCTGTTCCCTCTGCTATAATCGCCATCATGCCTATCCCTTCTCTGGCGCAAGCCCGTGTCGGCATTGTCGGCCTGGGGCTGATGGGCGGCTCTTTGGCCCTGGCCCTGCGCGGCCGCGTCGCCCACCTGCTCGCCGTCGAGCCACAGGTCGTCGCCCGGCAGATGGCGCTGCGCGAGGGCTTCGTCGATGAGGCCGCGGAAGCCCTGACGGCCGGCACGCCACCGCTCGACCTGCTGGTGTTGGCTGCGCCCGTGCGTGCCATCCTCGATACCCTCGGCCGGCTGCCCGTGCTGCGGCCGGCGGGCTGCGCCGTCATCGACCTGGGCAGCACTAAGCGCGCCGTCGTCGCCGCCATGACCGCCCTGCCGGAGCGCTTCGCCGTTGTCGGCGGCCATCCCATGTGTGGCAAGGAGACGGCCGGGCTGGCCTCGGCCGCGGCCGGCCTCTACCACGGGCAGACGTTCGTGCTTTGCCGCGTGCCCCGCGCCGCACCGCAGGAGTCGGCCGAGGCGCTGGCCCTGGAGCTGGTGGCCGCCGTCGGCGCGCGCCCGCTGTGGCTCGACGCCACTGAGCATGACCGCCTCGTCGCCGCCGTCAGCCACCTGCCGGCGGTGTTGTCGGCCGCCCTCATGCGCGCCGCGGCCGATGAGCGCCAGTGGACGGTCAGCGCTTCCGGCTTCCGCGACGCCACCCGGCTGGCTGGCAGCAACCCGCGCATGATGCTCGACATCCTCCTGACCAACCGTGAGGCGGTGCTGGCCGCCCTGGGCGCGCTGCGGGCCGACCTAGACGGCTTCGAGGCGGCACTGGAGGCCGGCGACGAGGCTGCGCTGGCCGACTGGCTGGCCACGGCCCAGGTGGCCCATGCCGCCTACCGCCGCTTCAAGTCGGGCGATTACCTGGGCCGAACGGAACGTGAATGACCCGGTTGTGTAGAGACGGGTCGCCGACCCATCTTTGCGGCCGGAAATGTAGTAGAGACGGGTCGCCGACCCGTCTCTACGTGTTCTATGAGGCCCGTTGCCGGATTCCCGGCCGCTGCTATAATGCCCGGTGCGCCAAGTTCGAGGGCGATTGCTTTCATGACATCCGATCCCCATCCATCGCGTCGTAAGCCTGGACTCCGCCTGCCGGCCTGGGCCCTGATCCTGCTACTGAGTCTGGGTGTGGTGATATTGGCTCTTAGCTCCGTGTGGCTTTTCCGCACCGTGCGCGGCTTTGCGGCCGCAACCGACGGTGGTGTCGGCGCGCCGCAGTTCGATCCGGCCACGGGCGAGGTCACGGAGGGCCAGTCGGGACCGATCATTCTGCAAGGGACGCCGGCCGGCGACGTCGCCGGTGTCGATCCCGATTCCATCTCCAGATGGAAAGGCACTCAGCGCGTCAACATTCTCCTGCTGGGCGTCGATCTGCGCTGCGACGAAGAAGGCAGCGCGCCAACCCATAGCGATACGATCATCGTCGCCACCATCGATCCGCTCAGCCAGTCGGCGGCGCTGCTGTCGCTGCCGCGCGACCTGTGGGTGGAGGTTCCCAACTACGGGGCCAACCGTATTAACCAGGCCTACTTCTTCGGCCAGGCCTACGAATATCCCGGCGGCGGGCCGCAACTGGCCGTAGAGACGGTCGAGGCTTTTCTGGGCGTGCCCATCGACTATTACGTCGCCGTCGATTTTCAGGCCGTCATCGACTTCGTCGATCTGATGGGTGGCGTCGTCGTCGAAGTGCCGGAGCGCATCGAAGACCCCACCTACCCCGACAGCTGCTATGGCTACGACCCCTTCACTATCGACCCCGGCCAGCAGCGGCTCGACGGCGCGACCGCCCTCAAGTACGCTCGCACACGGGCGACCTTTGGCGGCGATGTCGATCGCGCCGGCCGGCAGCAACAGGTCATTAACGCCGTCCGCGAGCAGGCCACCCAGCTGGACAACCTGCCGCAACTGCTGCTGCGCGCGCCGCAGCTGTGGCAGTCGTACCAGTCGCATGTAACCACTGACCTGTCGTTCGACGAGGCGTTGCAGTTGGCCAACTTCCTGCGCACGATTCCGCGCGAGAACATCCGCAATGTCATCCTCGACTACAGCTACGTCTACAACGACACCACCTTTGACGGCCAGCAGGTGCTTGTGCCCGTGCGCGAGAAAGTGCGCGTCCTGCGCGACGAGATCTTCGCCCCGCCGGTTGTGCCCACGCCCGTCCTGGAGGCGCTGCCTACGGCCATCGTCGTCGAGGATGCCCGCGTGGCTGTCTTCAATGGCACAGGGTCTTTCGGTCTGGCCTCCGAGACCCAAACCTACCTGCTCGGCCGCGATGTCAACGTGACTGAGATTGGCAACGCCGACTCAGCCACCTATTCGGCCACGCAGATCATCGACTACGGCTCACATCCCGGCACGGTGCAGTACCTCGTCCAACTCCTGAACGTCGCCCCACTGAACGTCAGCACGGGCACTAACCCGGAGGGTGACTTCGATGTCCTTGTCATCCTGGGGAGGGACTGGCAGATCCCCTAGCCGCGGCCGAGGGTGCCCTGCTGCCCGGCCGTGACATCGCCCTCGCGGCAAGGCCCAAACGGGCTGACGGCCCTGGCGGGCGATGCCGCCTCTCGCTGGCGTGGTGAATGGGAAAGGGCTACGGTGGCCTCTTTGCGTCCTGGCGTCCTTGCGTTAAAACTCTTTCTGAATGCCAGAACTAACCGCCATCATCCTGACCAAGAATGAGGCCCGCCACGTGGCCGAGTGCGTCGGCAGCCTGCGCTGGGCCGACCGCGTGCTGGTGTTCGACTCCCTCAGCGACGACGATACAGTGGCGTTGGCCCGCGCCGCCGGGGCGGAGGTGGCCGCGCGGCCGTTCGATAACTACGCCGCCCAGCGCAACGCCGCCCTCGACTGTGTGGCCACCGCTTGGGTGCTCTTTGTCGATGCCGACGAGCGCGGCACGCCGGCGCTGGCGGCCGCGGTGCGCCGGGTCATTGCC
>MTKZ01050003.1_pt1 | contig 10987 bp, 8 predicted proteins | sample 1042781 | NCBI WGS metagenome assembly MTKZ01 (sample SAMN06212207, study PRJNA360539) | anaerobic digester metagenome | biome: Wastewater treatment plant; material: sludge; isolation source: anaerobic digester fed with sludge from wastewater treatment plant | place: Denmark: WWTP Viborg ...
CATCGTCGGAAAAATCACTAAAAAAATTGATATTCGCCAATACGGTTCGTGCAACGCCGGCGCCACGAATGCGTTTCGCGTCCTAGGCTGGAAAGCCGGGCTTTTCGTGGCTCTTTTTGACATTGCCAAAGGGGCATTAACTACTGCGTTCATTTCCCAAATCCGTTTCGATATTCCACCGTTAAATCCCACCTGGTTAATGATTTTAGCCGGTTTATGTACAATTCTTGGACATACTTTCACCATCTTTGCCGGTTTTAAAGGTGGCAAGGGTGTTGCCGTCGGAGCCGGAATGATTATCGTTTTATATCCTCTTGCGCTTTTACCATGTTTGCTGGTCTTCAGCATTGTCCTATTCTCGACCGGTATCGTATCAGTCTCGTCAATCAGCGCCGCCCTCAGTTTGCCGATCATTTTACTGCTTTTCAATTATTTCGGGACTTCGCCGATAGATAAAGCACTTCTAATTTTCAGTATTTTTATCCCAATTTTTATTGTTTATACTCATCGTGCTAATATACGGCGACTTTTTAAAGGTGAAGAAAAGCCATTCGAATAATTAATTCTCCTACGTCGGCGGCGATCTTCTAAAAAGTAACTTTTTGTTTAGGATGAATTTGTCAGCCTATCGGTTCCGTCTCGCAATTCCGTTTTTGGGGCTGTTATTCCTCTCGGGTTGGGCTCAAATCCCGTGTGCCGACTTTGAAATTGTCGAAAGCATTCCGATTGAGACTATTCTCGATAATCCCGAAATTCGTAACACTTCCGAAGTCTGGGCAGAAATGATCGGCGCGGCTGATGAGACTATTGACATAGAACAATATTATATCTCAAATGCAGTTGACAAACCGCTCGAACCAATTATAAAGTTGATTGAACAGGCGGCGCGGCATGGTGTTAAAGTCCGAATTATCGTTGATGCCAGGATGGCTAAGACTTATCCCGAAACCATTAACCGACTTACTAAAACAAAAAATATTATTATTCGCCAAAGCCAGACTTTTAATCGCAATGATGGCGTTCAACATGCTAAATATTTTATTATTGATGGGAAGGAAGTTTTTATTGGTAGTCAGAATTTCGACTGGCGAGCACTCGAACATATTCATGAGATTGGCTTGCGCATTTGCCATCCGGAATATGCACGTCTGATGACAGAATTGTTCGAAATGGATTGGGATTATGCGGTATTGAATAAAATGCCTAACAGGAAATTGACTGAACCACATCGTTTTAAAGTAGCAATTGCTCCTGGTGATACAGTCAAATTCACTGCTTCCGGTAGTCCGGCTCGAAATTTGCCGGATGGAATGACCAGCGATGAGAAAGTTATTCTGGAACTCATTCGTTGCGCCAAAAAGGAAATTAATATCCAACTGCTTTATTATTCACCGCTGGATAAAAAGACCCAGTATTGGTCAAAATTAGACAATGCTCTGCGCGAGGCTGCGGCTCGGGGAGTCGTCGTCAATTTGCTGGTTTCCGACTGGAATATCAGTGCTGACGAACTACCTTATTTACAAAGTCTCGACATCTTGCCTAATATCAATTTAAAAATCAGTAGCATCCCAGAATACAGCGCTGGCTATATCCCTTTTGCACGCGTCGAACACTGCAAGTATATGATCGTAGATGAATCCCTTAGCTGGATCGGCACCAGTAACTGGTCACGTAATTATTTCTACGATTCCCGCAACTTGGGCTTGAAAATCGAAAATGCTACCTTCGCTAAAACTCTCCGAAATATATTCCTAAAAAGCTGGGATTCACCCTACGTCTGGCAACTAATCCCCGGGCAGGATTATCCGGAAAAATTTCACGGCGAGAAATAAGCCGCTTAAGTATACGTAGGACAGGCATTCTTGCCTGTCGGATAAAGACAACCTGGACAGGCTGGCATACCAATTTATACCATTTTCAATCGTAGGACAGGCATTCCTGCCTGTCAACTATAGGTTGACGATGACAGCCTAGAAAGGCTGTCCTACGATGTTAATATCTAATTTCGAGTTGGATTGAGCGATTTTGCGGACAGGCAATCTCAGCGATTTTACTTTGTTTATCGTATTTAAAAGTTGCCGTTTTGCCGCCGTAAAATACTTTCTGTGGCTTTTCCGAACACGTAACCCTGACAACTGACGGGATTGGAATCGCCGGTGAAGAGAATAGTATTTTCCCTTCTTGATGTTGGAGTGTCATTGTTTTTTCTGTATCACCGTCCAGATAATCAACGTAAGTAAATTGGGTATTTTCGTTGATTTCACCGGGATAGAGATGAATTATTAAATTTTCTTTTCCATTCAGGTTGCCTGCCCAAGTTTTTGAATTTCCTTGATAGATTTGTCCTGAAACATAAATTGAATTTTGCCTAATAAATACCGGTATTCGTTCTAATGGAATTGATTGACTAATTGTCAGGGGCCCTGAATATTCTTTATTCGGTTCATAATAGTCAATCCAGTTCCCCTGAGGCAAGTAAATCTGGCGTTCATTTTCCGCTGAAAAGACCGGTGCAATTAGAAAAGCCGAGCCAAAAATAAATTCATCCCAAATCGTGTAGGTATTTTCATCATCGGGATACATATAAGCCAAGGGCTTCATTAGTACTCCGTTTTTATAACTGGTATTAGCACAGGAATAAATATATGGGAGCATTTCCATCCGAAATTGACAAACATTGCGGAAAACCTCCTGAAGTTGTTCAGAGTATTTCCACGGTGGACGATCCTCACCGCTCCCACCAGCGCCGTCAATTTTAATCTCAAACATCCCGTTCCAAACACTCCACTCCAACCAGCGCATATAGAGCAGTTCATCAATTTTACCCTCCCCTAGATACCCACCGGTATCATTTCCCCAAACGGGAAAACCCATAAAGCCACATCGAATTGCATTAGCCATATTGCCCGCCATTCCATACCAATTATTGCGGCTGTCGCCACCCCACAAAGCGCTCAGATATGGTTGAGACCGATGAAAAGCCGCTCTGGCAAAGTTAAAATTGTCGCGGCCGTGGGCATTTCTGAGAAATTTATCAATCGTTTTAGCATACAAATAAACATATTTATTGCGCGCTTCAGTCTCCGTAACAGGTTCATACCAATCAGCGGTTAGAGGAAAATGCTCATCAGCTCGATCCATTTTATGCCCCTTGATGCCAACCGCATATTGGTTCGATGCTAAGCGTCGTTCGAATTCCGCCAACGCCATAGGGTTTGTTAAATCAATGTAATTTCTAGAATCTGGAAACAAGCCCGGAAAATCACTGTCGGAAAAAGTCAGTGGCCCAATCCAGGTCATTACTTGCATTCCATAGTAATCATTAATCTTTTTTATCCACTTCTCTGGCTCGGCAAATTTATCCGAAAAATCCATTTTCGACCACTCATGAGCGCCATTACTATAAGGCCGATCAATAAAGCAGGCGGTCAAGGGAATTTGTAGCTCATTAAATTTTTGTATATCATTTAGCAATTCATCTTTGCCGCCATTATTTTGATCGCGCCAGAAAATCGGGCCGCAAGCCCAAATCGGAATATATTTTGGTTTACCGATCAGACGGTAATATTCGCTATGGATTTTTTCTCCGGTGGGACCGTAGAAAATGTACCAGTCCAGCGTTCCGGTTTGGTGGTAAATCTCGGTGATTCCACCAATTCCCAATTTGTATTTACCCTTGGCAAAGGTATCAAAAAAACTGCCGTAACCTTTGCTACTTATGAAAAAAGCCGAATAAGCGGAGGCATAATTTTCGGCATAATCCAAATTACCAAGGCCATACACATCAACGTCAACGACATTGCCTCTCAAGTCAGGATTTTTCAAATTCCTCGGATACAGTTTCTCGATTAAGCCGAAATAATGCTCATTTTGATCTTTTAAGCAAACTGTGATATGATTGAAAGTCTGATGCGAGGCAAAAAAGTGGAAAGTATTTCCCGATTGCGCAATCCTTAAATTAATTTCCGAAGGGAAATCCGCATGGAATCCATCCTTTTCCGCCAGGCGTAATTTCAAAATTAATGAATCCTCGAAAACCTGTTCAACTATAATAGTGTCTACCGGAATAAAATTGAAGGAAAAAGAACTAATCTCGACGATTTTATCTTGGCTATAGAATAAACTCAATACATTATTCTGCAAATGAACTTTATATTGGTTTTTCTCCCAGATTACCTGAGCAAATAATGATTCCGCCGAAAGGAATCCAATTACCAATAAAATTTTAGACCATTTTTTCATCAGATAATTCCTACCAAATTTAAAATTGTTTTTGCAAAGTTAGAAATCGTTGATAGGCTTCGTCCCAGAGAGCGCTATCTTTAGGTTCATACCGTTTTATGCCCCTCATTTTGGCAACTATTTGTCGTGCTTCACTCAGATTTTTTATTTCTCCGAGAGTAATTAGTTGGACAATGGCATTCCCTAATACGGTGGCTTCGGCTGGGCCGGCGAACACGGACAAGCCGGTCGCATTGGCCGTCAATTGATTAAGTAAATCATTTTGTGATCCGCCTCCGACAATATGGATAAGTTCCACCGGACGATTCGATATTCCAACCAATTTCTCGAGTACATTCTTATAATCTAATGCCAGACTGTCTAATACACACCGTACAATGGCTCCCGGAGTAGTCGGCATCGGTTGGGAGGTAATTTGGCAAAAATTGGCTATCATCTGAGGGAAATTCCCTTGATGTAAAAATTGGGGATCATCTGGTATAATGAGCGACCGTAAGGGTGGCTCTTGCTTTCGCCAGTTTTACTAAATCTGAACTGGTATAATTTTCTCCCTCTTTCCGCCACTATTCGTTGACATTCTTGAATTAACCAGAGTCCCATAACATTTTTTAGGAACAAAAATGTGCCGAATACGCCACCTTCGTTGGTGATATTAGCCTTTAGAGCCGATTCATTGATTAGCGGGATCGCAATTTCCTGCCCAACCAGGCTCCAGGTGCCGCTACTGATATAGGTAAAATTTTTAATTTCGGTCGGAACAGCTGCGACCGCACTGGCGGTATCATGAGCCGCTACTGTCATTACATCTATGCCGTCATATTTACCCAGCTGAATACCTGGTGAAATAACATCCGGAAAAATATGATATGGAATTTGTAATTTATTAATTAGCGACTCAGCCCAGTTTTTTTGCAGTGGATTGTAGAGCTGAGTAGTAGTCGCGTTAGTAAATTCACACGCTTTTGCCCCAACTAACCAAAAATTTAATAAATCAGGAATTGTCAGGAACGTTTCAGCATTTGATAAAACTGCAGATTGCTTCTCGACTAAGTAACTTAGCTGAAATAGGCTATTGATGGGCATTATCTGAATGCCGGTTTGGGCATAAATTTCCTGTTTAGAAATTTTGGCAATGACCTTTTCCACTATTCCATCAGTTCGCTTATCGCGATAATGAACCGGATTATCCAAAAGAGCACCTTGTTTATCGAGCAACGCAAAATCAACTCCCCAGGCATCAACTCCCATACTGGCAGGCTTTAGGCTTTTCCCTTTTTCTAGACCGGCTTTGGTTTCCTGCCAGAGTCGTGAAATATCCCAATATAAAGTGCCGTTCTTTACTATCGGAATGTTTAAAAAGCGATGTAATTCCTTTAATTCAAAATTATTCCCGTCGTAGTTTACGGCGATAACCCGTCCCGATGCGGCTCCCAGGTCAACGGCTAGTACAGTTAATTTCGATCGCATTCAAATTTAGATGAATTAAAAGATTGAATTTAAACGGGATAGCCATTATTGGCTTCTGAAATTCCCCTCTCCTTAATAATCTTCTGGCGATAATTATCCTTACGATAGGCTGATAAAGGATCGCGCGGCACTCCCATTTCTTCCCGAACCTCCTCGAGTAATGGATATACATCCGTCTCAAAGGCTTTGGTCAAAATGCTCTGCGCTACAAGTATATCGCCATTCATCTGCGCAGTTTGAAGAGCCGGGTAATCTACAATCAACGCCTTGGCCAAGGCAATTTGACAATTTATGATACTCATTAACATGGCTTCTATTTTGGGCTCGATTGAATGGCTTTGATCAATCATATATACGATTTTATCAGCTTTTGAACCGGCCGCAACCAATTTGGTAAAGACATCAAAAAGTTCAAACGGGTTAACAGTACCTACAATTAAATCATCATCTGCATATTTCCGGGCATTGAAATGAAATCCGCCCAGTTTACCTTCACTAAGGAGAAAAGCCACGATATGAGGAATATTCGTACCGAGGGCATGGTGTCCGGTATCAACCAAAACATCAGCTTGAGGTCCGCATTTCATTGCCATAACGTACGCCATTCCCCAATCAGCTAGATCAGTATGATAAAAAGACGGTTCGAAAAATTTATACTCTATTAACATCCGGCAGTTTTGCGGCAAATTGGAATAAATTTCCTTCAATCCGGATTCAAGGTTTTCTTTACGCCGGAAAAGATCATCTTGTCCAGCATAGTTGGTACCATCAGCCAGCCACAAGCTCAAAACGTTGCTCCCGGTTTTTTCCATAATTTCACAGCAAGCTAAAATATGATCTATGGACTTTTGGCGGACTGCTTTAGAGGGATTGCATAAGGAGCCTAATTTGTACTGTTTATCCTGAAACAAATTGGGATTTATCGCGCCTACTTTAATCCCTTTGGATTCGGCATATTGTTTGAGAGCGGTATAATCATCGGTTTTATCCCAGGGAATATGGAGTGCTACGGCGGGAGCAATACCGGTCAATTTATGAACATAAGCCGCATCGGCAATCTTTTCGTAAACATTCCTTGCCGCTCCGGCGCAGGCGAATGTATTAAAACGCGTCCCACTATTACCGTATCCCCAGCTGGGAGTTTCAATTCGCTGACTTTTGAGTGCGTGTATGACTTTTTCAAAATCAATATGGGGATTATCAAAAATATTGCTCGATTTTCCGGATGGATTCATCACTTTCTCCAAATAATATTATCAACTTTCACTTCCATGTTTTCTATGTCAATATCAACTTTAGGCCTCATCCTTCTTTTCCATCCAAAAGGGCGCTGATACGAACCACATAATAGTTCCAACATTCATTAATAAAAGATAAGTATCCCATGAAATAGCGTTGGCAAATACCAGGAACGACGGCAAAAGAGTCAAAACCAGACCAATAAACGATATAATGATTAAAATTTTCTTCATAAGATTTTCTTTTTCCCTCTTACTTCGAGAACTTTCTGCTGAAAATAGCTTAGCCCAATATATAAAATGATAGCAATAAACCATCCCGGCAAAGCCTTGAAATAAATTTCCATCGGCAATAAAAATGCAATTAATAAAGTTATACACCAGGTTAAAAATACCGGCCAGCTGAATTGAATTTTCCTCACCTCGGCATAATTCTGAGTCAGTTTCAATTTAGGAAATAACCAGAAATCGGTGAAAATTACTGCTCCCATCGGCATCAAAATCAACCCATAGAGCGACACGAAATCCAGCAATCTCATCACCAGCGCTGGAAAAAAAGACGTAACGGTAGTGATGGCGCCGATTATCATTGTCACTTTCCAGGTTTTAGATTTTGGCATCACTGCCTGAAGTGCGAGCCCAGCCCGATATATAGTCGGGTTAGCGGTAGTCCAACCGGCAATGATTACGCAAGCGATCCCGGCTATTCCGGCAGCACGATAAGCAACCTGCCCCGGTGAAAATGCCAGACTATTATTTGATTCCAATAGAAAAAGCGAATATAAAATTCCCGATGCCAGCCAGGCAATGTAATGCCCGACAAACATACCGGCCGAAGAAGTAACGCCATAATACCACTTTTTGGCATAACGCAAAATGGATAGATCAGCCATACCAATATGCATCGCTAGATTACAAAACCAAGAGAAAAATATAATGTGCCAGATGGTGAATTTACTTTGACCTTCCAGGGGAACGCCGTTCCAGATTCTTTCCTTGGCAACTTCCCAGAAATTGGAAAAAGAACTAACTCCTATTTCCGGTAAAACCGCTACGGCTGAAGCGATAAATACCAAAGGCATCCACGGTGCCGCAAATTTGCCGAACTTGGCAACCACCGAATAGCCGAACATTGCCACCGCAGTTGTGACGGCACCAACCACAATCACCGCCACAATCCAGCCGATACTATTCGGGAAAAAGTCATTTAAAGAAGGCATCGGCAGATTAAAGGGAATTCCGATCGCCGTCGCTGATACGGCAATCATGGCACCTGCCAAACCACAAAACATTAGAGCATTGACCAGATTATACAACAAGGTCACTTTTTTACCGGCGATTTTTTCTAAAAAATAATAGAGTGTAATCCGGGCTCTCGTCGCTATCGGACCGGTAATGAATGTCCAGCTCAAAACGGCTAAAAGATTCCCGATTAACAATCCGGTTACTAGATCAAAAGCGCTGACGCCATGGGCGACAAAAAGTGGACCAATGACAAATTCGGTTCCGGCTGTATGTTCACCGGCATACATTCCCCAAAAACTGCCTGCCCCTTTTAATTTCGAGGGAGGTACTGGCGTTCGCTCGAACTCATTGATTTCATCTAGTTTCTTTACTAAAACGTTACCCCGTTTAGACTTCATGCGATTTCTCCAAACTTTGATATCGAATATCTACTTCAATCACCAAATGAACGTTCCTACCGTAATAATACCATTTTTTTGAGCGGGCTGGGTTTATCCCCGATTTTCAAACGATAAAAATATATTCCTGACGCCGAAGGTATGCCGTTCTGATTACAGCCATCCCACCTGATCTGGTTGATGCCGCTGGAAAAAATCCGAGGGCTAAGCGACCGGATTAATCTCCCATTCAAGTCAATTATCTCAATACTTACTTCACCTAATTCCGCTAAATAAAAGCCGATATTAGTAGCGCTGTTAAAAGGATTAGGGAAATTTTGGAAAAGGTTATAGTTCGTCGGAAAAACTTGCTTTGGATTAGGTTTAAGGTCAGAAGTGCTACGGGCAACTATCGTCAGTGTATCGGAACTAATTTCGACGACGTTATAAAATACGACACTGTAATAACGATTTAATGAACCATAGGAAATGAAACTCGTCATCTCCAGCGGTTTGTCCGAGCCATAATTGGCGTATAATTCAAATTGCCCATCGGCCTTGGACTGTTTGTAGATTTTTATATATTCACCGATGTTTGAGGTTTTTTGCGTGCGAACTTTTACCCGCATATATTTGTCCGAAGTCGAGACCAATTCCCAGCCCCAGATGGGAGCGTGCACAACGCGTTTTTCTAAAACCTTAATTTGATTAACGAGTAAAGTAGAGCCATCGGGAATTCCATTTTCTTTAATCTGAAATTTGAAAAATAGGGCTGGAGTCGGTTGAAATGGCTGGCTGAATAATACCGTGCTATCACATTTTAATAACGAGGCGTTGACTAAAGTAGTATCAATTAGCGTTGTCCAATCAAGTGAATCAACCGAAGCCGCAAAAGTAAAGGCAAATTCCGAAATTGAAATATTGGTAAAATTAATCTGAACTAAATCAACTTCAACCTCATCGCCCAGGTTTATTGTAACCGGCGTGCTGGTAGAAGAAAATACAGCATAAGTATTTGAATTCCCATCAGTAAGTTCTGGTACATTTGTTCCGGATTGAATTGCCAGTTTGCAAAGAGCGACGTCATTTTCGGTCTGGGATTCAATTCTTCGACCGGTTAATTCCTCCATAAGTATGCGGGCTATCAAATCAGAACCTTCGATTAGCGGGTGAATTCCATCCGGCATAAGACTGCTTTTATCCAGAAATGGTGTGTGGAGATCAATCAGATTAACATTGGCTGAGTCGGCGATTTGTCTTATCATAGGGATAATATCATTGACGATGATTGAATCTCTAATGTCCCAGGCACCGCTGAAAGCCGGGAGTGGCAGGCAAATATAAATCTCAGGACGGCTGGATAACTGCCGGAAAGTATCAATCATCGCGAGATAATCGGAAATAAATTCACCTTTATAAATCCAGTTGTAAGGTTTGCTATCGTTCGTACCCAGCATTATCGTGACAATGTTCGGATTGAAGTTGAGCGCCTCGGCAAATAATTTTTCGTTCCATATCGGATAATCGCCTTTTTTCAATAATGTCGTGCCTGAAACTCCACAATTTTTTACTTCATACCCAGCGCCTAAATAACGCCCTAGAGCCACCGGATAAGCATCCAGAGTCTTAGTTGCCATAGCGTTGCCTTCCGTAATGCTATTTCCGACGCAAGCAATTCGGATGACATTTTCTTGGGAATAAAGTAATTGAGTAACTAGGTTTAAAAAAATTGCTATACAAGCTATTTTTTTTGACAGTTTTTTCTTCATTCAAATCTCTCTATCTATCATTTGCCGATTTTTCCTCGATAATTAACGATATACTTGGCAATTTCTGCCAGCGGCGCGATCCAGATGTCTTTCTCATTTTGCTTTAGAAAATTAACTAGTTGATTGTGAGCCTCCAGAGATACATTAATATTATGTTCGCCGCCCACACCGTGAAACAAGAATACGATTAAAGCCTTATTTTTTAAAGCAGTCTTAGCTAGGTCAATCAACTCGACTCCCGACTCTCCATTGATCATAAAACAACCGATATTGTATAAATCAATGTCATCAATTGTTTCGAGACGGGTTTCGGTACTACGGGCACCGACGAAGTTTTCTTTAATTACATCAATGTACGAAATACCACCGACCTGCGTATCGCCACATGGGTAAGCAAATGTCCTTTTCGATTTCCCATCAATAATTTGCAACAGAACATTAGCCAATTTTATTTCATCCGTTATACGCGAAAGCGTATAAGTGCTGAGGTCATAATCAGGGTTGACCCAGCTCCGACTTGGCATTTTCCCGTCACAGGGATGAAATAAAGTATGATTTCCCAGTTCGTGTCCGTGATTGGCAGCTGATTTCCAATCGTTTGCCCGCTCTTGAACTGTTTGGAAATTTCCCGACAAATAAAAAGTGCCTT
>MTKZ01126348.1_pt1 | contig 10981 bp, 8 predicted proteins | sample 1042781 | NCBI WGS metagenome assembly MTKZ01 (sample SAMN06212207, study PRJNA360539) | anaerobic digester metagenome | biome: Wastewater treatment plant; material: sludge; isolation source: anaerobic digester fed with sludge from wastewater treatment plant | place: Denmark: WWTP Viborg ...
TGGCGGGACGATTGTTTACAGCGGCACGGTTAGGAATACAGGTGATGTGACGCTCAACAGCGTTGCGGTCGTCAACAGCGAGGGCGGGACGATTTCGAGCGTGCCGGCGAGCTTGACGCCGGGAGCGTCGGCGAACTTTACGGCGACGTTCACAGCGCCGGCGGACTCCTGCTCGATGACCCGGACAGTGGCGGCGAGTGGCGTGGGCAACTGCCCGAACGGGGGGCCGGTGACCGACAGCGCGTCGGCGACGTGCTCGCTGACGACCTCGCCAGGCATTGATGTTACGCAGAACTGCTCGGAGACGCAAACGACTCCAGGTGGGACGCAGAGTTTCACGGGCACGGTGCGCAACACGGGCAACGTGACGCTGACCAATGTGGTGGTGGCGAACACCCTGGGCGGAACTGTATTTGGGCCGGCGGCCTTGGCGCCCGGTCAACAGCAGAGCTTCTCGGGCAGTTATACGGTGCCGACGAATAGCTGCTCGACGACGAGCACCTCGACGGCGACGGGCCGGAGCATTTGTGGTGTGCAGGTAACGGATGCGGCGACGACGACCTGCCCGATCCTTACGGCGCCCGCGATTGTGGTCACGGCGGTCTGCCCGACCACGACTGTTTCGCCCGGTGGCTCCCTTACTTACAGCGGCACTGTCCGCAATGCTGGCAACGTCACCCTCACCGACGTCCGCGTGATAAGTGATCGCCCGGCGGCTAACACGACCGTGTTCACCGCAGCCTCGCTGCTGCCCGGCGCGTCTGCTTCCTTTACAGGCACTTATACTGTGCCTGCTGACGTCTGCTCCGTAACCGCCAACCTCCAGGCGACGGGCAAGGATCAGTGCACGCTCCAGCAGGTGGCCAACTCGTTTGTGTCCACCTGCCCGGTGGGAACCGCCCCTGCCATTGATGTCACCCTGGCTTGCCAGGGCCAAAGCACCAATGTCATTCCTGGCCAGAATCTCGCCCTGGGGCGGGGCAACTGGACGGAGCAATCCAGCACCCTGCTGGATATCACCGGAGGGAATTGGTGGTACTTTAGCCCGGAATACGCCGTGGATGGGCATCTCAGCGGTGTATATACGGACCACGCCATGTCTATTACCCTCTGGGGAACGGATCCCTGGTGGCAAGTGGATCTGGGCAGCGTGCAAAACATCGGCACAATCAACCTCTGGGGCCGCACCGATGGGTTTGCCAATAACGGCACTAATGTGGATGTCCTGGTGTCGGATTCGCCGATCCCCGCTAACCTGCAAGACGCCCTCAACCAGTCTGGCATCGGCGTCTATCAACGGTATGGCACCCTTGCCAGACCTTCTGCCTTCGAGGTGAACCGGACCGGTCGGTATGTCAAAATCCAGATGGCCGGCTACTGCAATCTGGCTCTGGCGGAAGTAGAGGTTTACTCGCAGTCCGTTGCTCCGCCACCGGTGGTGGCGACGAGCTTCACTGGCACAGTGCGCAACACTGGCAATATCGCGCTGAACAACGTGTCTGTGGTGGACAACCTGGGCGGAACCGTTTCGGCTGTGCCCGCCACTCTCAGCGTGGGACAGTCCGCGACCTTCACGGTGACGTTCCCGACGCCGCCGGTGGATCAATGCACCATTAACAGCACTGTGGTCGCCACGGGCAGCGACATCTGCGGCGGCTCGCCGGTCAGCGATACTGCTTCGGCAGCATGCGCGTTGCCCTCGCATCCGCGCATCACCGTCACTCAGGAGTGCCTGTCGTCGGCTCCTGTGGGCGGTATGATCGCCTACAGCGGCAGCGTCAGCAATGCGGGTGATGTCACCCTCACCGACGTGGTCGTGGTCAATGACCGCACGGGAAGCACTATTGTGTTTACGAGGGCTACGCTGTCGCCCGGTGAGGTGGCCTCCTTCAATGGCAGCTACCTGGTGCCCGCCGGCAGCGGCTGTACCATCACTTCCACACTGACGGCGAGCGGCAAGGATAAATGCACCACCGCTCTGGTCTCCGCCACGGCGTCGGCGACCTGCACGGTTACGACATCTCCACGAATCGTTGTCACGCAAACCTGCCCGACAACGCTCGTGCCGCCGGGTGGCATCCTTACTTACAGCGGCATCGTGAGCAACGCGGGCGATGTCACCTTGACTGACATCGTTGTGGTCAGCGATCAGCCTGCGGCTAACACGGTGATCTATACCGCAAACTCGCTGGCGCCGGGCGCCAAGGCCACCTTCACGGGCAGCTATACGGTGCCCCCCAATTGCTGCGTGAGTTCGAGCACGGTCGGCGCCACCGGCCGCGACATCTGCACCGGAGCTACCGTGGCGGATACCTTCACGGCTACCTGCACGGCGCTTACCCTGCCGAAGATCGTCGTAACCAAGGTCTGCCCGGCTGAAGCAGTGCGTCCCGGAGAGGTGCTTGAGTACAGTGGGACCGTCAGCAACGCCGGCACCATTACCCTGGTTGATGTTATGATTGAGAACAGCCAACCGACGCCCGGGCCGATATTTGGTCCGATCGCTCTCGCCCCTGGCGAGTCGGTGCCTTACTACTCATCCTACGTCGTGCCGTCATCTGACTTCTGCGGCACTGACACCGTAACTGCGCGCGGCTATGATTCCTGCACGTTGGCGCAGGTAAACAGCAGCGCCACCACCACCTGCCCGATTGACACAACTCCGCGCATCGCGGTGACGATGAAGTGTCCGGATTCGGCCACACCGCACAATGCGGACCTGCACTTCACCGGCACGGTTCGCAATGACGGGAATGTTACCCTGACGGATGTTTATGTGGTCAACAGCCAGCCGAGCAACAACACGCCGGTCGTCGGGCCTCTCACGCTGGCGCCCGGCGCCACAGAATACTTCAGCGGCAGCTTCCGCACGCCCAAGACGTGCTGCACTATCGTTAGTACTCTGACGGCACGCGGCAAGGATCGCTGCTCGACCGAGATGGTGTACGCGACCGCCACGGGCATCTGTGACTTGCTCAATACCCCGAGCATCACGGTGACCAAGGATTGCCCGTCCACCGAGGTGCCGGTTGGAGGTCTCTTCTCCTATACAGGCTCGGTCAGTAACTCGGGCGACACGATCCTGACCAACGTTTATGTCGTCAGCAGTGCTCCAGCCGCGAACACCCACTTGCTTGGCCCGATTGAACTGGGCGTAGGTGAAACGAAATGGTTCAGCGGCAGCTACATCGTCACTGCTGGCGCCAATCCCGTCACCGATACGGTTACGGCTACCGGTGTGAACACCTGAAAGGGGATTCCGGCCTCCTCCAGCGCCGACTGCACAGGGACATTGATTCCGTTCACTATTACCAAGGTGAGCGTTGTTAATGGCGTGGCGACGGTGAGCTGGAATGCAAAGGCTGGAACTACCTACCGGCTCCAGAGCAAATCGAGCTGGCAGGATCCCAACTGGGCTACGGTGCCGGGCGATGTGACCGCTACGGGCACTACCGCCTCCAAGAGCACGGCGGTGGGTACAGCCCCGCAAGGCCTGTATCGAGTTGTTAAACCGTAATCACCTTCGGGTGACTTGTTGAGCCAGCCGGAGGCAGGCGGGAAAAATCTCGCCTCCTCCGGCTGAGTTCAATTTGATAGTGAGATTGGATATATGAATAAGTGTTTCTTTGCCGCCGGCCTCCTGGCCGGTTCGTTATGCCTTCCGGCTTGGGCCACCAATACCGCCAAGATCCGCTTCGAGCAGATGGTCTGTGACTTCGGCAAGACGTCGGCGGTTCAAAGCGTGACGGGCGCCTTTAAGTATAAGAATGTCGGCGATGCGGTTCTCAAGATTGAGACGCCAAAACCCACTTGCGGTTGCACCATTGCGAGCCTGAAGCCGGATACGCTGCCGCCGGGCGAGAGCGGCGAGTTGGTGTTTACGCTGAATCTGGGCAGGGCGCGTGCGACCATGGAGAAGTACATTATGGTCAAGTCCAACGACCCGGAGACTCCGGAGGTGAAACTGACCATCAAGGCCGATTACACTCCGCTCTACGATGTTAGCCCGATGGCGTTGGCGCCACACGTACCTCTCGGCAGTCGAGCGACCAACTTGTTTACCACTATCACGCGCAGCGACGGGAAACCGCTTAAGATCGAGCGGCTTGTGAGTTCCAAGCCCTGGATCAAAGCCAGGCTTGACCCTGCCGCTAAGACGAACGCTTCCACCGCGCGGATTCTGGTTGACGTCGAGCCGGATGGGCCGCCCCGCCAGTTCAACGAATACGTGCATGTGTTCGCTGCCGGCCAAACGAATGGCCCAGCCTCAGTCCTGTATGTTTACGGCAAGGTCACCGGCGACCTGGTGGCCAATCCAGAGGCGCTGTATTGGAGTCTTTCCGGCCAGGGACAGGCGGCTACGAATCGCCCGGAGGCGCAGGCTATGCGGCGGGTGACCATTCGTTCGGCGAAAGGCCAGGGGTTTGAACTCAAGAATCTTCAGTGCTCGCTTGCGAACCTGGAGGTTAAACTGGAGTCCAAGGAGCCCGGCAAAGCCTATGACCTGGTTGTCAACCTCAAGGAAGCGCCAGCGCAAACGGTTAATGGCAAGATTTCAGTTGAGACGTCGGTGGCGGCGCAGCCGAAGATCGAGTTGCCCGTCATTATCAATGTCTATAAGCCATGAGGCTCGCGCCTGGGAGGCTATTGCCTCTCCGATGCGCTAAGGGCGCCTCACCCAAGCGCGGCGCGCAGGACCGCGAAATTGGCCTTGGCGGACTGTGGCGTGACGGGCTGATTGGCCAGTTCGTCGGCGTTATCCACTAATTCGGGCGGGAGGTCCTTCAGGAACGGTGAGGGGTGGCAAGGCACGTTGGCGCCGTATTTTTTCCGCGCGCCACAATGGCTAATCGTGAGCGTTTGCATGGCGCGGGTGATGGCGACGTAGAACAGGCGGCGCTCCTCATCGAGCGTGCCGTCTGCCTGCGCGCGCGAATGGGGCAATAAGCCGTTTTCCATGCCTACAATGTAAACGTGGGGAAACTCCAGCCCTTTGCAGCTATGCATCGTAATGAGCGTGACCCCTTCACTGGCGTCCGCGTCCTCGTCTTCTTCGCGCTCGGCGTCCAGGGTGATCTGCTCCAGGAATGCCTGCAGGCGATCCAACGGTGGCAACGAAGCGATCTCGGCCCCGTCGAGGGTGGCGATGACGTCTTTGAGGTTCCGAAGCCGATTCTCAGCGGTCGCGGGGTTCTTTTCGGTCCGGCGCAACTCCGCGAAGTAGCCGATTTCGTCCAGGAAGTGGTGGGCCCAGGACTGCAGCGCCTTGGGATCGCGCGAAAGGGCCTCGCCCTGGAGCTGTCCTCGAGCGCGTTGGAGGAGCTCGACAAAGCCCGCGATGCTCTCTCGGGTGCGGGCCTGGAAGGTGGTGGTCACCGCTGGGTTCTTCATTACGGCGAAGACCGGGCACTTGCGCTCTTGGCTGGCCGCCAGCAGGCGTTCCATCGTTACGTCGCTTAAACCCCGCGCCGGGACATTCGCAATGCGCAGCAGGCTCACGTCGTCGTTCGGATTGAGCAGGATCTTGAGGTAGGCAAGCAGGTCGCGGACCTCGCGCCGGTCGAAGAAGCTCTGGCCGCCGACCAGGTGGTAGCGCACGCCGGCCTGGCGCAGGGCGGTTTCCAGCGGGCGCGATTGGGCATTGGTGCGAAAGAGAATTGCCTGGTGGGCCCAGGGGGTACGATGGGCAAGCCGCGCGAACTCGATCTGCTCGGCGATGGTGCGCGCCTCTTCCTCGTCGTTGGCAAAGGCATGCAACGTGATCTTCGGTCCGTCGCCTTTCTGGGACCACAGTCTTTTGCCGCGACGCCGGACGTTGTGCCGGATGATCGCGTTGGCGGCGTTGAGGATAGTATTGGTCGAGCGGTAGTTCTGCTCCAGCTTGATGACCCGCGTTTCCGGGTAATGCTTCTCCATGTCGAGCAGGTTCGAGATTTCCGCGCCGCGCCATCCGTATATGCTCTGGTCGTCATCGATCACGACGCAGAGATTGCGGTGCTCGCAGGTTAGGTCATGGACCAGGCGGAATTGCGCCGCGTTGGTGTCCTGGTATTCATCCACCATCACGTAGCGGTAACGGGCGCGGCAGGCGTCCAGTGCCTCGGGATGCTCTCCGAAGAGCCGCAGAGTGAGCAGAATCAAATCGTCAAAGTCCACAGCATTACAAGCGCGCAGGGCTGACTCGTAGCGGGAGCGGATGTGCTCGGCCATGCCCCGCACGCTGGGATCCGCAAACACCGCGGCACGGTCGCCGCCGTTGCGCAGCCGGCTGAGCAACGCGAGAATCGCCGCCGGGTCGGCCTTCTCGCCTTTGGCGGAAATCTGCGCCAGAATCTTCTTGAGGACGCCGAGTTGCTCCGCTTCGTCATAGATGACGAAGTTCCGCTTGTAGCCCAGCTTTTCGATGTGCTGCCGCAAAATGCGCAGGCACAGGGAGTGGAAAGTGCAAATAGTGGGTGGCGAATCTGCCGCCGGGAGTTGGGAGCCGGGGGAGACCGTCCGCCGCGAGTGCTCTGCGGTTTGCGCCCGCCTGGGGATCAATTTGGCAACCCGCTCCTTCATCTCGCGCGCCGCCTTGTTGGTGAAAGTGACGCCGAGAATGTGCCCGGGCGCAATCCCGCGCTCGATGAGGTGCGCAACGCGATGCGTGATCACCCGCGTCTTGCCGGTTCCGGCGCCGGCGAGAATCAGGACTGGGCCGTGAATAGTCTCCACGGCCAGCCGCTGCTGCGGGTTGAGGGTGCCCAGGTTGCGCATCGCCCGCGGAGTTTAGGGAGCGTTCAAGTGAAGGCAAGAGGATTGGGCAGAGGGTTGGACGCGCGCGCGGCGCGGCGGCCGCAGAACTGCATGGCATGCCCGCCGCCTGAGTTATGCGCGCCGGTGCGGCGCGGCAGCGGGAAACACCCTACGCGATTCTGCGGCGATTACGGATTTCCTCCTCTCGGCGAGCCGGGCAAAATGTGTGCCATCGTTGTTGTCGCCAGAATATGGCATTGTGCTTGAGCAAGCTTAACACCCCGGGGCCTGGATGCCTGCTTCGGAAAGGGCATCGGGTTTTCGCGGTGCTGGGGAAAGCGGTCCCGCTCGGTCTGGTGGCCTTTGGACGGGAGGACGTCTCTCACAGTTGGGCCCTGACTGCCGAGTTCGGTTGCCTGCGACTGGAGCGGCTGTCTGGAGACGAGGAAGTGACTGAGCAACAGGTGTTTCTGCCGCTCCCGGCCGACTATGACTACGGCCTCACCGGTGCCGGTAATACGCCCGAGATGACCCGGGCCGTCTTTGGCCTGCTGGCTTCAGAGCTGGAGCAGTTGGTGAACGCCTTGCGCCGCGGCAGCTTTCCGGTGCTGGGGTTCTCGCAACGCGACCTGCGCTGCAGCCTTTCGTGCTGCCTTATCCCCGGGTGTTGGCCGCACGTGGTGACATCCAACGAGGCATCGCATGGGAATGTTGTGTCGCTGGAGGCGTTCATGCGAGTGATCGTGGCCTCTTTGCCGCAAGCTCGACTCCGTGCGCGGTTTCCCGAATTGCGTCCGGTCTTCGAGCAGATGACCCGGTTGGTCGCCAGGCGGCGTCATGGCCTTCCCTTCACCCGGGAGACTCTGGAGCTGATGCCGCAGCCTGTGCCGCGAAGGGCTTGAGCTCTTGGGAATTTGCTGAAAGGCGTGCCGAGGGAGCTTCTCTTCGTGACAGCAGCCTTGGAGCCGGGGTAGCTTGGGCGCATGTCGCCAAACACTCTGACTCTCGGCCACTCGCCCGACCCGGACGATGCGTTCATGTTCTACGGATTGGCCCGCGAGCTGATTCCAACCAGCGGGTTTCATTTCAAGCACATCCTGCAGGATATCCAGACGCTCAACGAGCGGGCCACGCGCGGCGAACTCGACATCTCGGCAATCAGCATTCACGCCTATGCCTACGTGAACGGGCAATATGCCCTGCTGCCGAGCGGCGCGAGCATGGGCGACGGCTATGGGCCGATGCTCGTGGCGAAGGAGAAGCTCTCTCGCTCCGAGGTCAGCCGCAAGCGGATCGCCGTGCCGGGCACGATGACCAGTGCTTTCCTCGCGCTGCAATTGTGGCTGGCCAAACCGGCAAGCGAGTTGGATTACCTTGTCGTCCCGTTCGACCAGGTCTTCGCCACTGTGCGCTCAGACAGGGCCGATGTCGGATTGATCATCCATGAAGGGCAGCTTACCTATCAGAAGGAAGGTTTGCAGGTGTGCGAGGACTTGGGAGTCTGGTGGGGCAACGCCAACAACGGTTTGCCGCTGCCACTGGGCGGCAACGTGATCCACAAGCGTTTCCCGTCCGCCACGCGCCGGGTTGTGTCGGATGTGCTGACTTCGAGCATCCAATACAGCCTTGATCATCGGCCCGAAGCGGTGCAGCACGCCCTCCAATATGCCCGCGACATGGGCCTGGACTTGGCGGATAAGTTCGTCGGGATGTATGTGAACCATTGGACGCTCGACTATGGTGAGAAAGGCCGGGAGTCTATCCGCCGGTTCCTGGGGCAAGCGGCCGAGCGGAGGATAATTCCCCGCCCGCCGGAGCTGGAATTTGTAGCGTGACCTGGCTGCGCCGCTGGTCGTGCCGGCCACGCCTTCCTCCCGGCTGCCATCCGATAGATCGTCCGTCCGTGCCATCACGGACGCCCCCCGCACCGGACGAAAAGGACGCAGCCGGGAAAAAGAACGGGCCCGGTGCACCCGGGCCCGGGAATAGAAGCAAACTGCTGAATTAGTAACGGTCGCGACCGCGGCCACCGTAGCCGCGAGAGCCACCGCCGGGCGGACGTTCTTCGCGGGGGCGGGCGATGTTGACGGTCAGTTTCCTGCCCCCCAGTTCCTTGTTGTTCAATGCCTGGATGGCCTTTTCTGCCTCTTCGGGGCTGCCCATGGTAACAAAAGCAAACCCGCGGGGACGGCCGGTGGCACGGTCCATCATCAGGTTGGCTTCGACGACGGTGCCGTGGGCGGCAAAGGCGTCCTGCAGGTCGTTTTCCGTGATGTTGAAGGAAAGGTTCCCAACAAACAGTTTCGCGCTCATTCGATATCTCTAACTACTGTCCTAGACTAACTTTAGCTTTCTCCAGACTGTTCCCGATCATCGGGTTTCAAATCATCACTGAACTGAGTTCACCTGAAGATTTACCATGCCATGGGATTGACAAGCTATCTAACAGACGCGCTAAGACTGACACTTCTCTGCAAATACGCAAGCCCTTTTTTTGTCCAGAATCACAGCATCACAGCATGGCTCCAAAAGCAGTTTTCAGAAAGGCCTCGGCCCGGGGGGCCATCTCTCCGCGCGTATGGTCCATTATATTGCCGCAGGGCCAGCAGTTGTTGGGCTTCAAACTCACGGATTGGACATCAATAACGGCGCTGCTATCTTGCCGCCATGACTCAATCCGGATACCGAGAGGCTATCGCCGATTTTATTTGCGCCCAAGCGAAGCCGCCGGACAAGTTTAGTCACCAACCCCGCCTTTACCGGCTCGCAAGGCGGCTGGCGGAAGGCAAGCCCTACGATGACGACGTTCTGTATGCGGCGGCTTGGATGCACGACCTGGGAGTCTTCCTCGGGCACCGTCCGGAAGCCCCGGCCGCGCTGGCGGCCTGGGACCACGTGGCGTATGCCGCCAGGAGGGTGCCCACGATTCTCAAGCAATTCGGGTTTCCAGAAGCCAAGATTCCCGCCACCATTGAGGCGATCCGGACGCATCTTCCGTCGCGCAAACCGACTACTCTTGAGGGCACGCTGCTGCGGGATGCCGATCTTCTGGAACAACTCGGGGCCATCGCAATTCTCCGCGTCGTCAGCAAGGTGGGCCGCGACACGAGGTTCGAGCGTCATGCCGACGCGGTTCAAGGCCTGCGCCGCAACCTGGAGTACCTGCCCGCGCAGCTCGAACTGGCCTCCGCGCGCCGCCTGGCTGAACCACGCGTCAAGGCCCTCAAGGCCTTTCTGGAGGCCGTTGAAGCCGAGGCCGATGGCAGTGATTCGTAGTCCAAGATCCCCAACCAATACAGGTCCTCCCGCTCGATCATGCCCGTGAGACCCAACGCTTTCGATTTGCTGGATAGAGTCCGGCGGCAAAACCCCGTCGTGCATCACCTGACCAACTGGGTGACAGTTTACGACTGCGCCCAAGTGCTCAAAACCCTGGGCGCGTCGCCGGTGATGGCCCACGCGCGCGAGGAAGCCGCCGAAATGGCCCAAATCGCCTCCGCCCTGGTCCTGAATATAGGCACTCTGACCGTGGGATTGGTCGAAGCCATGAAGCTTGCCGCCCGGAGCGCCAACCGGAAGGGCATCCCGGTGGTCTTGGATGCCTGCGGAGCCGGCGCGACCGCCTTCCGCGATCAGAAATGCCTGGAACTCCTCGACGAGGTCAGGGTGGACGTGATCAAGGGCAACGCTTCAGAAATCGCCAAGATCAGTGGCAAGAACGTCAAGACCCGCGGTGTGGATGCGACGGAAGTTGACGCCGACCTGGTTTTGCTGGCGCAGAGACTGGCGACCCAACGCAAGGCCGTCGTGGTGATTACCGGTGAATCGGACATCGTCACGGACGGGAAAATCACCTGCCTCGTCAAGAACGGCCACCCCATGATGACGCGCGTGGTCGGGACGGGTTGCATGGCGGCATCGGTCATTGGCGCTTTTGCGGCGGTGGAACGCGACCTGGTCCTGGCCGCCGCGTGTGCGCTTGCTTGTTACGGCATCGCAGCGGAGATTGCTGCCGAACAAGCATCCGGCCCTGCCTCATTCAAGGAGCGGCTTTTCGACTGCCTCTATAGCTTGGACCGGCAAACCGTGGACCGCCGGCAAAGGACCGACACCCTCCAACGGTTGCCTCCAGACGGCTAACACTACTTGCGCACGGATTCGACGTGCTTGCCGCGAACCTCCTGGGCGCGGAAATCCCACAACAGCCAGTCGTCATCTGGCACAAACCGGTCGAGCTTGCTGTCCC
>MTKZ01031009.1_pt1 | contig 10980 bp, 9 predicted proteins | sample 1042781 | NCBI WGS metagenome assembly MTKZ01 (sample SAMN06212207, study PRJNA360539) | anaerobic digester metagenome | biome: Wastewater treatment plant; material: sludge; isolation source: anaerobic digester fed with sludge from wastewater treatment plant | place: Denmark: WWTP Viborg ...
GTGCGGGTGGGGTATGATGTTATCTCTAGCTGCTCTGGGTCCAATTTACTCATTTGTTTATACCGAAGTTGGCATCCACCCGGATGGAGCTCTTGCACGAGGCACCGCCTCAGATCCAGATATCCCTAAGGATGTCGCAAATGCTAAGTGGTATGAAGTGCCTGGCATTTGGTGGAATACGGTTGAAAGATTATCCTGGACAATGGTAGGGAAACCAGCAACCTATGGGTGCAAGTTTAGGCCAGTTCTATCCTCAGTGCAGCTACAATAACCTTCTATTTAATAATTACAAGGTCATTCATTTCGGAAATTATCCAGTATTGATGTATTGTCTAAATGGTCTCTTGTTTGAGTAATCTAACAAGACTCTACAAAGCCAAGTTGGGGAATTGGGGTGCTAATTCCCCAACTTGGTCATTAATATTGCTATCTAGCGAGCTCCTATAAAGGCTCAAGCTTGTGTGATGTTGTGGTTTCGTAGCCGGTGAAAATAAACCCATTTGACGTGCTTCTGTCAACATATCATAACAATGTGGGAAATCATAAATAGCTATGACATTTTTATCATCTATTATCAATCCTGACGTAACAACCGGGAGGAATTCCCGAGGATTCCCAGATCAGGCAGTGATTGAGCCGCAGCTGCCAAAATTGGGGGGAGAAATCCAAACGCTGCGAGTGTCAGACCTACGATGTTATATACCATCGTAAACCCCAAGTTCATTTTCACCACGCGCATAGTTCGTTGCGCAATCTGAAAGGCACGCGGTAAAAGCGTCCAATCTTCGCGCATCAAAGCAATGTGCGCCGCTTCGATCGCCACGTCCGTTCCGCTAGCTCCCATAGCAATCCCAACATTAGCCTGTGCAAGTGCTGGCGCATCATTCACCCCATCACCCACCATGACGACAATATGCTTCTGCTCCTGGTAGTCTTTTACGATGCGAATTTTATCTTCCGGGAGCAGGTTAGAACGGTAATCAATCCCTAGTTGACCAGCAATGGCTGCACCAGTGCGCTCGTTGTCACCGGTCAATAATTCGATTTTTCGAACACCCAAACGTTTCAACTCTGCGAGAGCTGCTGGAGTTTCGGGTCGCAACGTATCGAATGCTGCCAATATTCCAGCCAGTTCCTGATTGACACGGACAAAGAGGAGTGTTTTACCTTGTTTTTCCAATTCAACTACAGCACCTGGGAGAGCAGTTTCTCCCATGATGCGCCAGCTGCCTACTTCAACTGACGTTCCATCGACCTGGGCTCGCACACCGCGACCTGGTTCCGCAATAAAATCTTGAGGATCCAATAAGCGCAAGCCTCGATCGCGCGCAGCCTGGCGCACAGCCTCGGCTAAGGGATGTTCGGAATATCGTTCAGCCGATGCAGCCAGAGTGAGAAGACGTTCCTCACTTAACCCATTTAGGCGGACCACATCAGTCAGACGTGGTTTTCCGGTGGTGAGGGTTCCGGTCTTGTCAATTAACACCGTATCGGCTTTGGCTAATAGTTCAATGTATCGACCGCCTTTGATCAACAGTCCGTGTTTGGCTGCGGCTCCAATCGAAGCGAGCATTGCGATCGGAGTTGCTAGGGCAAAGGAACACGAACAGGCCACCAACAGAACAGCAGCCGTCGACAGTGGATTGCGGGTTGCCAGAAAAGTTATTGCAGCTATCACTATTACGACCGGTAGATAATAGGTCGCAAACTTGTCGCCAATACGTTGTACTTCAGCACGGTTGGCTTCAGCTTCCTCTACCATGCGCACCACCCGTCCAAAAGTAGTATCAGAACCCACATGTATGGTTTTTACCCGCAGACTTCCCATCTGGGCGATTGTAGCTGCGAATACCTTCGCTCCCTGGCTAGCTTCAACCGGCATCGATTCACCGGTAATAGCTGCCTGGTTAACCGTCGCCTGGCCATCCAATACCAAACCATCAACTGGAATCTTTTCCCCGGGTCGGACGATCACGATATCTCCAGGTTGAACTTCGTTGATCGGAACATCCACCTCAGCGCCATTTCGCTCCAACCGGGCAGTTTGCGGTGCCATCGTGGTCAGATCTCGCACAGCCTTGCGGGCGCGGTCAGTGGTGAATTTTTCAGCATAATCACCCACCCGCATGAAAAACACCACTACAACCGCCGTAGCCCACTCACCGACAGCCAGCGCTGCTATGACCCCTACTGTCATGAGTGTGTGTGAAATGATTTGCCGGCGAAACGTTGCCTGAATCACTTTTTTAAAGACTGGGTAACCAAATAATAGCACCAATACAAAACCAACCGGCCAGGGTACGAATGTAGTAATCTTTTCAAACCACCCCAGCCATTCGCCAAAGACCACCACAAACAGAACCACGCCAAAAACAACCCCAAACACAGTTAGAATAGGCTTGGTAAAGTCCTGAAGAGAGCGCGACGTTGGAGTTTGATCAATTATGTTTTCAGGCACTTTATACCCGGCTCCCGCGACAGCTTTACGGATCATTGGTAGGTCTACTTGTGTTGGATCAAATTGAATGGTTGCCTTCTCGGCAGCCAGAAGCACAGTCACCGATTTCACTCCAGGAAGTTCATTAATCGCTTTTTGTACATGCAAAGTACATTCAGTGCAGTCCATTCCCATGACAGGAATATTCATTATTCTCAGGTCAGTCATTAATTTTCTCCTTAGGCAAATTAATCGGTAATTCGGTTTCTGGTTCATAGCGCGTGCATTCGTACACGCCGCGGGCAACATCGGCCAGTAGACTGCTGGTTAAGTTGAGAATTTCATAGACGCGCGGGTCGCTCAACTGGTAAATCACAAACTTACCCTGCTGTTGGGTGCTAACCAATCCGCAGTTACGCAGGCAACTCAAGTGGGTGGAAACATTGGGTTGGCTTAGCCCGGTCGCCATGACGATTTCACTGACCCTCCTTGGACCATCAACTAGAATTTCAAGGATTGAAAGGCGGGATGGATCGCTAAACCCCCGCATTAATTTTGCCTTCGTGAATATAGCCGTTTTGTCTTTAAGTCCAAGCATATGTTCCTCGAGATCATCATATATATATAATTATGTGATTATACGACGCTATCTCATCGTGTCAAGATAAACTAAAAAAAATCGGAGTGCCTTTAATTAAAATGGGCACTCCTGGCAGGGGGAAGATGGCGGTTATCCCGATATGAGTCGAATCTGCTATTGTAATTGTGAAAACTTTCAACACCGGGATTATGGAGAATCCAAAGTGATTTTACCCTCCCACCTGGTATGCAACAGCAATTGTACCTGGGCCAACATGGGTACCAACTACTGGGCTAATCTCAGACAGGATGAACTCGACAGGTGAAAAACGGAGGCGGGCGGTTTCTAACACCTGTTCGGCCGTCTCACGAGCCATTGCATGAAACACGGAAACCCGCACCGGAGAGCATCCGGCAATTCCCTCTTCCACCAAATTTAGCATACTTTCGATTGCTTTACGGTGCGTACGAACGCTCCGAACCAGTTCGATCTTTCCGTCACAGATTGTAAGCACAGGCTTTATGTTCAATGCTGTCCCTAACAAGCGTTTAGCGTTGTTGATACGTCCACCTGCTGCGAGGAATTTGAGAGTGTCAACCGTAAAATAGACACCAATTTGTCCGTAAGCCTTCTGCGCAACTTGTGTACACTCACTCAGACTAGCTCCTGCCTTTGCTGCACGCGCCGATGCAAGAACTTGAAAACCTAAAGCCATCGAAACCAGTTTTGTGTCCAGTACAGTTACATGCCCTTTTGGAAAATTCGAAATCGCACCAGATGCTGTTTGGAAGGTGCTCGAAATACCACTGGAGATTGGCAGGAACAGTACATCATATCCAAAAGCGATTAGTTCATGGAGGGTTTTACTGATTTCGCCTGCTGAGATCTGACTGGTGGTCGGTAAACTGCTCGATTTCGAAAGGCGGCTATAAAATTCAGTTGCTCCAATATCAACACCGTCTCGAAATGTCTGTCCATCCCAGTTCAAGGTAAGTGGGATGACCCGAATCGGAAGGCTGGCTACCAATTCAGACGGTAGATAAGCGCTGCTATCTGTAACAATTATGACACGGGGCATATTATCTCGATCCATTGGTTAACTCCACATTCTCCACAGGTAATTTTTGAAACGAATGATTCTCGTATGGTCATCCCAGGTGGAATTGGACCACCTTGCAGAACTTGATTAGCATGCAGTCACCAGACGGGATGAATATCATGCTTGAATCAAGATGCTTTACCGTGAAGTTGTTCTTCCAGAAACATCCTGCGATGGGCTATACCCGGCGCGAATTGGTCTCTCGATAACCAATCTGCCACTGATTGACGTGCTATCTCATAACCAACCCGGATCAACTCCTGGTGTTTGCTGAAGTCCCAGATCGGAACGGGAGGGGAGCTTTTCAGCAAAATATGTTGGACGGTCACATTACGCTCTGCTGCCAATGCCATTTCAACGACAGTTTGACGATGAGTGACTGAATAAACAAGTTTCTCCATGTACTGGTCCTGTCGGTTATCAAGATCTAGCATCCCGTTTGGGTCATTCAGATCGAGGGCAATGATCTCGGTAGCTCCCAGCGCCATGGCAGGCTCAACCGGTAAACAGCTGACCGCACCACCGTCCACAATACAATGACCGTCCTTCTCAATGGGGGAAAACCAGGGTTGCAATGCGGTTGAAGCAAGTACGCCTTCCAGAACAGATTGTTCGGGATGCAACCCATAAATAACCGGCTCGCCAGTATCCAGGTCAGCACCAATCAAACCCAGGCGTACATTCGTGATCTGGGCAAAGCGTAGATCCGGTGTGACCCCTTGCGAGATCAGGAACTTTGCAATCTGGCGGCTGGCGCGCTGATCTGAATGCAGGGACATGGCTTTTAACGCAAATCGGGCGAGGCGTGGATCCATCAATTTTGAGTTAGCCGCATCCTGGTAGGCATGTTCCAATGCTCTCACCCCTTCTAGGTTTACCCCCCACAATGCCAATCCGGCGGCATTCACGGACCCGATCGAGGTGCCCACGAGCAGGTCAGGTTGATAGCCGGCCTCGAAAAGGGCACGCAAAGCGCCCACCTGCAGCGCACCGCGCGCGCCACCACCACCAAGGACTAATGCCAGACAGTTTTTCATAATAACCTCTTCAGCTCTTTCACGATTTGCTTTCGCAATCATCCGGTAATAATCTCCACTGACCCCGTTATATCGACTACGGGAGTTCACAAGGCTCCCCCGGCTCCGGGGCATGTAGCACAGAGCCAAAAATTCGTCTCCGACTGCCTTTCGGTGCAAGAAGTAGCCTTCTGAAATACTGGTTGTTACTCTTTTATAATGCTTTCTGTTTCTCGATCAGGTGGGAGATGACTGGAAGGTCACTTATAGGATTATCTGTAGTACCGACCTCATGTAGATAATGTTCCTGCCAGATAACATCTGATAAGGTTTGGTACGCTCGATCATAGCGGTCCATGCCAGCTGCATAATCCAGGTCAAGGAGCGCTTCCTGGGCACTTTCGTCGGACGGTTCTGGATGATGGACAGCGATCATCTTTCGCAAGTCGGCATGATGGTCCCGGATGGGACATGGCATAAGCCAGTTGCCATTGCTATTCTTATAGGATTTCTGCCAATCTCGCAGTGATGCAAAAAACGGTTCCTGCCACACGTCATTCAGGGTCTTGCCATCCCGGTAAGCATCGTTAATATTAATCGGGGAGTAAGGCATGAACACGCAAGGGCTGACTGTGCCATTCCAATCGATGTAAAAATAACCGCCACCGGTATCGCTCCCGGCTGAAAGGCATCCGTCGCAGACTGTGCCATGATTCCAGAAATCCGCCAGGAAATAGCTCTTTTCGCGGATCAATTCCCAGGATTTATGCCACATCCACAGGCGCTGTTGCGGCGTTGGCATGAGATCCAGAGATACCGACCTGCCAATCGGCATATAGTGGAAGATCCAACTGTAGATAACTCCCTGCTCTTTGTAGAAATAGTCCATGAATTCATCGGACAGGATTTCCTCAGCGTTTTCGCAGGTAGCGGTTAGCGACATGCCATAAGGAACGCCGGCCTTCCGCAGGCGTTCCATCCCGGCCAGTACTTTATCGAACACCCCCTTACCGCGACGGGTATCTGTCCTTTCACGCCAACCTTCCAACGAAAATGCAGGAGACAGATTACCAATTTTCGCAAGGCGTTCGGTTGCTTTTTCGTCGATCAGGGTGCCATTGGTATACATCATGAAAAAGCAGTCGTTGTGTTTTTCGGCCATATCCAATAAATCTTTGCCCTCAGAGCGGTACGCCATAGGCTCACCGCCGCTGATGACAAAGAAACGCACGCCCCACAACGTCTTTGCCTCTGTTATGATCCGATCAAATGTTTCCCAGCTTAACTTTTCATTGGTCATAATTCCTGCATTGGCGTAACAGCCCGTGCATTGCAGGTTGCACGCTTTCCCCGGACTGATGACCATAAACGTCGGTGCATTGCTTCCCGTTTCTACCCGGAATTCTTCGGCAATGTTCCTGTTTTCTCCTTGTTTTAAGAATAAATCTCTGCCAACAATATTCAATAAGGTATGGATCACTTTATCCGAAAAATAACGATTCTCCAATGCCCGGTCCAGGGTATCCACAATTGCCAACCCGAAGGCAGCTTTGTCCTCATCAACGCCTGGAATGGAGTCATTATGCTGGTGTTTTATCCTCAGATCAGAAATGATAGATTTCTTTAGTTTTTTTACGATCACCTTTCTCAAGGGTCGGTTTTGAATCAATTGCGGTCCAGACTGAACGAGTAAATTGGCAATTGGACCAAGGGATGTTATCAGGTTTTGCGACGAAGTGCTCATGGCTTTCTCCTCCACTTATTCAATATATTCAATTTTATTTATGGGGCCAGGATTACTCGAGAGGTGTCTCTTTCGAAACCGAGCCTCTATTAAACTGTTCTTCCAATACCCATACCTTTACGCGATAACCTGTGAACTCGCGAGAGTTCTCAAAAGCCCTGTTTGGGGATGCCGATTTCCACTGAAGCATCCAGGTGGAATTAGCTACTGGGCCACTGCTGGCTGAGTCGACTTCGAGCCGAACCACTTGATCCCAGTCCAGACCGCGATAACGGCACCGATCACCATCGAAGTCCAAAGCGCGCCTGGAACTGAGCTGAAGCCCAAAATAAACGGCGCGAGGAACACCCATACAGCCCCAATAAAAGCAGCCTTGTGCCATTTGGCGATTCCGCAAACCAGCAGCGCGACGCCAAAGATCAGACTATTCCAAAGTGCTGCTCCAACGTTGCCAAATCCCAAGACGAGGGGAGAAATGCCGAGTAAGATACTGAGGATAATAATTGTCCATCTCATGGTTTTTTCCTTTCAAAAAGTCAAAGGGTGTGAAATAAGATGGAAGGCGTCCAAATCTGTCGCTGGTTAAGTCTGTTTCAAGTGCTATAGCTCGTTGTAGTGGACTAAATCCACCTGCGGCATTTGAGCAAGCTGTTTCATAAGCCATTGCCGTCTGCGGCAGTCTACGGTAACCAGCACTCGCCTTCCTGGGTCACGAGTGAGTGTCTCAAGAATGTTTTTTAATATTGCGTCATTTGCCTCCTTCCATTTTTTTTTAGCTGTTGGTCGTATCATCTCAATAATAAGGGGTGAAAGTCAGCCAGGCGCCCATGACCAGCCGAGATTGAGTTGTTTGGCTGCATTCTCAACCAGATGGGCTAAAGGCACGATCTGGTGAGCTTCAGAAATCCGGTCAAAGATGTAGCAATAAAAGCTGAGGCCGAGCTTTTTGGTTGTGGCAGCAAGGGTTGCGAAAGTATCCCAAGCACGGACGCCATCCTGAGTGCGTGGCCCAAAACTGACATCCCGTTTGCGAACCCGCTGGCGAGCGCCCAATTCAGCAGGGTTATTGTGCAGTGGAAGTTCGGGATGTTTCAACACCAGGAGCAAATTGGCTTTCTTGGCCTGGGATTTGGCGATGCGTTGATCCAATTCATCATATCCTGTGCGGGTGGCAAACAGGCGGTCAAATTCGGCCTCTAAGATTTGGCTTTTTTCTGGTGAAGGGCTTTGGCGGTAGAGCAATAACTGAGCGTAGAATTTCCAAAAACGCTTCAGGAAGTCGGCCAGCAAGTCCCTGTGCAGCGGAATGACAGGGATCAGCTTTTTATATGGGCGGCCTTCATGCACCCAGCACAGCAAGCATTCCCGGGTCAACCAGTTGAATTGCGGCGCATCATCACAGATCAGCGCCTGGATCACGGCAAATGCTGTCTCTGCGTGGTAGGCAGCAATGGCCGCGGCATCGATCAGGGCTTTGCGGCACTGAGCGCTCAATTTCGGCAATGCCGCATCCAGTTCGGCCAAGAAGTTCCCCTCTTCCAGGTCTTGTTCCCCATTTTTCTGAGCCCAGTTCAGTAATCCCCGCCAGGCTTTCTTTGACCAGTTCAAATTCCCCACATAGCCCAACGCTTCATCATTCAGCCGAAAGATGCGCGGCCGCCCCTGGCGTAATACATCCAATACACTCAACCGCTCTTTGGTTGGCCGTGTATGATACGCCGTGTACACCGGATTGCAGACCACGTGGCAGTGTTGATTTTCCCCATTTACCCGCGTCAGCGTGTCGTCTGTGTGCTGCCACGGACTGCTGCGCAGACCAGAATCGTATACCTCGGCGCTTTCCTGGTGAAACTCGGCCTGCTTTTTGATCAACAGATTGGATACCTGACCTTCCGAGATCTCCACCCCAACATTCGCAAAAAACTCATGGATCTTTGGCTCGCTCGCCTGCACCCCATAGTACATCACCAGCGCCAACGCCTGCACCCCTGGCCCAAACTGCCCTGAGTATCCCGGTGGCATTTCCGCTACATAGCTTTGCCGTTCACTGGCTGAGTAGTACTTCTCTTTGTGGAACAACACATTGTCCGTCTTCAGCACAATATCCTGTACCACTACGTCCACATACCCTTTGAACTCAGCATCTTTGGGCAGTGCCTCTGCGGATACCTTGACCACCTCTTCTCGGTCTATTTTGATCTGCGCTTTCTTGCTCTTCTTTCCCCTTTCAAGCGGTCTACTCCGCCGCTCTTTTTCTGATGAGTGATTTTGCGGCGCATCTGGCTTGCGCTTGTTCCCCTTGATGTTTGGCTTCCCTTGCTCCCCCTTCAGCCGGTTGATTTCGTCTCGCAATTCCTGGTTCTTGGCTCGCAAGTCTCGGTTTTCAGCCGCCAGTTGCTCAATCAAATTCATCAGCCGCACGATTAATTCGCGGGTTTGCTCATCCTGGATGCGGCTAAGGTCAATTCCGTCTATCATCTTGCGCTAAGTTTAGCTTGTTTCTGTGAGGTGGTCAAGGTTTTTTGACAAAAAAGAGGCCCAAAGATAGGTGGAAAACGCCTTTCTGAATTCTTTAAGATTTGGGGGTCCAACTAATCGTGATACAATCGACCTGCTTGTGCGGAGGATAGGGCAACGCAGGAGTGCGACCTGAGCGCCACACAAGCGGCTAAACGGCAGGGCAGGGTTTTTAGAAACACTGCCCGCTTTTTTATCCGCCCTGCCGGTAGCCAGTAAAGCGATAAACTCATCTGATCAGGCATTCAGAGCTTTGTGGCTGGAAGTGGATTTTGGCCGGGGGTTGATACGCCAGCGATTGATGTGGGCGGGAGTGGTTGTAAAAGTTCAGATATTGGGTCAAATTTAGCCTGGCCTCTCTGGGAGAAGCGTAAGATTTCAGGTAGATCTCCTCGTATTTGATGGTTCGCCAGAGGCGTTCAGTGAAAATATTGTCAATGGCCCGTCCTTTCCCATCCATGCTGATGTGAACCTTGGCCTCCAACAAGCGGCGAGTGTAAGCCTCGCTGGTAAAATGACTGCCCTGGTCGCTATTCCAGATTTCTGGCGTAGCCTGGGACAAGGCGGCATCCACAGCAGACAAGACAAATGGCAGCTCTAAAGTTTGGTCCAATTCCCAGCTCAGGACGTAGCGTGAGAACCAATCCAGGACGGCAACCAGATACATCCAGCCATTATTCAGCCGAATATAGGTGATGTCAATGCCCCAGACCTGATTCGGGCGGTTGATTTGCACGCCTTTGAGCAGATAAGGGTAAATCTTGTGCGCGGCTGCCCGTTTGCTGAGGTTTGGCCCTGGAGTAATACCGGCAATGCCCATTTCACGCATGTACCGCTGCACAGTCGGTCGCGAAATGCTCATTTCCTGCGACAAAACAACCGTGATCCGGCGTGAACCATAATACGGATGGGCGGTATAGATTTCGTCAATCCGATGTTTGGCGGCAACCTCTTTTTCTGAAGGGCCAACCGGTTGATAATAAATCCCAGTCCGATTGAGCCCCAGCAGCTCCGCCTGGACACTTACCGTCAGTTCAGGGTGATCCTGCTCAATCATTTGGTAACGTTCACTTCTCGATCGGTTCAAGGCCAGATTTTTTTTTGAGCCAGGCGATCTGTGTACTCAACCGTCCGATTTGCTCATATAGTTCGCTAACCTCTTGGGCATGGGCCGCTTGTTGTACCTTGCCCGCTTTGCTGCCATCCTCAAATACTCGGGGCAGACTTTCCAGCGCTTGTGCCTTCCACTTGTATAGCTGATTTGGGTGAATCCCATGCTCGGACGCTATCTGGCTGATTGACTTCTCTTCCTTCAATATTTCCAGGACAATCTGGGCTTTCTGTTTGGCGGTGTATTGTTTCTTCATTTCGTTCCAAGTTTACCACCTTAACTCGGCCTGTTTTTTTGTCCGAATTTACTTTACCACTTAACTGCTATACTTGGAAGTGCCAATCGGAGTTTGTTTACCCCCATTTTTTGAGATGATACTGGCGATGGCCTGTAAGGCGCGTTGAACTCTTCCAGATCGGTTGACCCTTCCCATCAAAGCAATAACATCCAATCCCATCGCTACCATCGAGCGAACA
>MTKZ01001721.1_pt1 | contig 10979 bp, 10 predicted proteins | sample 1042781 | NCBI WGS metagenome assembly MTKZ01 (sample SAMN06212207, study PRJNA360539) | anaerobic digester metagenome | biome: Wastewater treatment plant; material: sludge; isolation source: anaerobic digester fed with sludge from wastewater treatment plant | place: Denmark: WWTP Viborg ...
TCGCCGGAGTTCGACCTGCTGACGAGCACGATCAGCCATTTCCCGGCGCTGATGGCGGTCGGCGAATGCTACCTCGCGCTTCCCAATCCGGATGCCAATTTCGTCCCCGATCTGCAGACCAGCAATTTCGCGTCCCGCCTCTTCGAACTCTATCTTCTTGCCTGCTTCCGCGAGCAAGGCCTGATCGTCCGGCAGAAGCATGTCTCACCGGACTTCCTGATCGAGAACGATGGCGCCGCCTGCTGGATCGAAGCCGTGACCGCGAATTCCGAGACGCCCCGCTCCGGCGGGATCGGGGACTGGGTGCATGCTCCGGTCGATCGAAATGAACGCTTAACCGGCGCGCCAGCTGAGCGCTTCGCCAAGACGCTGCGCGGCAAGCTTCAGCGCAACTATCATGAGCTGGATCATGTAAAGGGGATACCCTTCGCTCTGGCGATCGCTGACTTCTATGAATCCGGCTCGATGGTTTGGAGCCGCGAGGCTTTGCCGACCTATCTCTACGGCCTGCGGGCAGATGTCGAAGGCGAAGGCGCCGGGCGACGTGCGATCGGCACGCCGATCAACAATCTTACGGGCAGGCACGGCATTCCGGCCGGGCTATTCCGCGATCCCGACTTCGCTCACCTCTCTGCCGTCATCTTCAGCAACGCGGCGACGCTCGCCAAATTCAACCGCATGGGCTTTCTCGCTGGATGGCGGCCGCCGGGCCTCACGATGACCCGCCGCGGCATTCTCTTCGACCGAACGCCGGGCGCGCTGGAGCCCATTGATTTCGATCTGTCGGTCGACAGCGCCGAATACCAAGCGCTCTGGCCTTGGGGCGAAGCCTGGTGTCAGGAACTGGAGGTCTTTCACAACCCACAGGCGACGCACCCCATTCCCTTCGATCTCATACCCGGCGCGACCCATTGGTTCGAGCGCGGCGGCGACGTCGAGTGCAACACCATGTGGGCGAACTCGGTCATTTCATCGATCACTCATCTGCGCATGGCCGGCGCGCAAGGCGAAAGCGAGCGGCCATGATCTGCCCGCCATGCATGCGTCGCCGTCCTCGCCCATCAAAGGAGCATCGTTGAACATGGAAACGGAACCATCCGACCGGACCATCGTCCTCCATCTCCTGCGCGGGGCTGTACCCGAGCGCGCCGACGAGATCAGCGGCCTATGGAGCCAGTATGGTCATGGTGTGGAAGTCGCGCCGAGCACCAAGGGCGTGACGATGAAGGCCGATGACAAGCGCATCCAGTTCGACACCAAGACGATCGACTTTTTCTGGCTGCTCGGCTTCAGCGCATGGCGTGCCATCGAGGTGTATTCGCCGGCCCTGCTGGTGGCGACATGGACCGGAATGCCGCTTGATCAGGCCCTCAAGATCGATGCCGAACGGGGGCAATACGAATTCGATTACAAGCAGCGCGTCAGCACCGCTCAATCGCTCATCGCGGCCGAACAGACCGCACAGATTTCCTGGCCTGCGGACATCCCCGAGCCGACCGCTGACCGCGACAGCTTGGGAGATGTCCAGCACAAGACGATGTTCGACCTCGTCGCGTTTGCCCTGGCCTTCGCGCTGCTGCACGAATTCCGGCACGTCATGTATTGCGCCGACAAGAGCGCACCGTCGACACTGCCCGAGGAGGAAATCGGCCTCGATAACTGGGCCCGCGAGTTCATGACCAGCGGCCTCGCCGCCTATGCGAAGGAGCATAGGACAACTACGCTCAAGTCCAGCAGAAGCGCGCGATGGGAATAGCGCTCGCCGCCGTGATCATCCATGCGATGACGCCGACCCACGCGCATTGGGGCAATCGGCAGTATCCACCGATCGCCGAGCGGCTGACGGCGATGATCGGAGGCTACAATCTGCCGCCCGGCTCGTCCTTCTGGCCCTTCACGGCCTGCCTTTTGATCACGCTGATGAGGCAGGAGGGCCGGCCCCTCGACATCATCGCGTACTCAAATCAGGAAATGGTCGAGGCCCTGCTCGACCGGCTCCGTTGACGCTGCGGGGAGCGCGACGTGCCGGTCTATTTCATTGGCGAAGATGAAAACGGATGCTCCCCGATCAAGATCGGCGTGGCGAAGAACATCGAGGCGCGCCAGCGCAACCTCCACACGGGGAATCCTTTGGAGCTGCGACTGCTCGGGTGGATCGAAGCGACCGACGCCTTCCAGCTTGAACGAGAGCTGCACAAGCATTTTGGATCGACCCATGTGCGTGGAGAATGGTTCGACATCGAGCCGGGTGACATCCTGGCCATTCTCAAGCGCGCCGGCCGCGCTGGATTTGTCGCCAAGAACGCCGATGCTTTCCAGATCGTCGGTTATGATCGCGACGCCATTCCCGAATACCTCGGCGTGTGGGAATGGGCCGATCTGGAAATCGACGAATGCTGCCCGTTCTGCGGATGTCTATGCGGCATGCATTTTCAGGAAGCCTCGCAGATGTACTATTGCATCCGATGCGACACGCTGACCGACTTTTCCGAGCTCGATCCGCGTGAGTATCCGCCGGACGAGTGATGTCCTGAAAGGCGGAAAGATGCCAATCCTGAGAAGCTGAAACCCGGCTTTGCGCTTCTGAGGGGAACGCCATCCCCTGCGGCCGGCCTTCGTCTCAGCCGCCCCCTTTTGCGGGGAGCCCCCGCAACGCCCCCTTCAGAGTGAGAGTGCGGACCGGCTTCGCCGTGACGGGTTGAGGGCTGAAAGAGGGGCCCCGGCGCCGGTCGCGGAGATCGGTGATGTCCAGAAAGACCTGACAAGCTCGGGCTGGCCAGGACCGGGCGAGCTATACGATGAACTTACCGACAATATCATCGCAGAACTTGAGGCCGGGCGCGTGCCTGGGTCCAACCTTGGAGGACGGCGGCTGCGAAGGCGCCACTTGCCAAACGCCGCGACCGGGCGGAATTATTCCGGGATCAACGTGCTGATCCTTTGGAGCGCCGCGGCACGGCTTTTCGGGCCAGAGCGGGCCCACCTTCCGCCAGGCGCTCGCGCTCGGCGGCAATGTCCGCAACGGCGAGCGCGGCACGTCCGTCGTGTACGCCGACCGATTCGTACCCGACGACGAGAAGCGGCGCGCCCGAGCAGGCGCGAGCGGCGATTGATTGCTGCGCAATCTTGCTATGCTCGGACCCTTCCCTCCTAGTGATTCGCGCCTGCCATGAGCATTTTATCAAGCGATCCGATTACTCAGCTCGCATTCTCGATGTTCGAGAGCAAGGGTGTCTATGCTTTGCTTCTCGGCTCTGGTCTCTCTCGTGCAGCCGGGATTCCAACTGGATGGGAAATCACTTTGGACCTAGTTCGACGAGTCGCGCTCGCGCAAGGCGTCAAGAATCAGTCCGATTGGGCGACGTGGTATCGCAAAACGTATGGTGCGGAACCCGATTATTCAGCGATTCTAGCAGGACTGGCGGCCTCGCCTGCCGAACGGCGATCCATCTTACATTCGTACATCGAGCCTGACGAAGACGATCGTGCAGAGGGTAAGAAACTTCCGACAGCCGCGCACCATGCAATCGCGGGCCTGGTTCGCGACGGGTATGTCCGAGTGATACTAACGACCAATTTCGATCGGCTATTAGAAAATGCACTGCGAGAAGTTGGCGTTGAGCCAACTGTCGTCACCTCCGTCGACAGCTTGTCAGGAGCCGAGCCGCTCACACATAGCCCGTGCTACGTGCTGAAGCTTCATGGTGACTACAAGGATGCACGCATCCTGAATACCGACGAAGAGTTAGGCGTGTATCCGCCGCAATACGATGCGCTGCTCGACCGCATTTTGGATGAGCACGGTCTTATAGTTTGCGGTTGGTCAGGCGAGTGGGATGACGCGCTACGGGCAGCATTGTTGCGCGCTCCTAACAGGCGTTACCCTACTTTCTGGAGCATACGGGGGAAAGNNCGGGGGAAAGTTGGGAGCGGCGCAGAGCCCATCATCAGTCAGCGTAAGGCTGTGACCATTCCGGTTGCCGACGCCGATAGCTTTTTTCTGAAGTTGGCCGAGCTGGTGAAAACACTCGCCGAGACTCGGAAGCAGAGTCCGCTGACGATTGATATCCTCGTCGGCTCTATCAAGCGGTACGTTGCGAGGCCGGAATTTCGCATTCGACTCGATGAAGTCATCACACAGGAAGTTAACAAGCTTTTCGACCGCCTCGACGCGAAGGAGCTCTCTCCGCAGGGTGTGTGGTCCGTTGAGGAATTCCGCCGACGCCTTAAACTCTATGAGGCCACTACCGAGCCGCTCGCGAAAGCCTTTGGTGTTCTCGGACGATGGGGGGATGACGCCGAGCTTGCACTCATTGCCGATACGATCCGCGGCGTCGTTGCCAGGGCGAACAAGGTGGGCAGCGGCCTGAATATATGGCTTGATCTAAGGACGTATCCGGCCGTTCTGCTCATGACTGCATATGGGCTCGGACTTGCGAGAGCAGAGCGTTGGAAGACCTTGCATGACCTGTTTTCTCTCTCGATGCCTAGGGACGAGCGGGACCCAAAACGTCTCGTGAATTCGCTCTTCCTGTGGGACTGGAGGGGGTCAGACGACAATCTCTGGAATAACGTTGAAGGTTTCACGACAGGCAACAACCGCCGAAAAACACCACTCAGCGACCATCTATTCGACGTATCCTTCGAGTGGGGCACGGCGTTTTTGGGCGTCCCCACAGACAATGCTCTGCTGTTCGATCGTTTTGAGGCGCTGGGGGCGTTGGTCCACCTTGAAGAGAACAGTGAAAGGGCACTGAAGGATCAACTGGAGAACGGCGACAGGAAGGCTAGGATGTCTGTCGGTCGCATCGGCTGGCGAAGCGAGGGGCGACGCTCAATAGAACACGAGCTGAAATCAACTCCTACCAGGCAACAACTGCTTAAAGCAGGGTTCGCATTGGGCAGTGAAGCATACCTCGATCTATTCTTGGAAAACCTATCACGGGTAGCACGATGGATGGAGTGGCGCTGACACTCCACCTGGCGATACCGGCCAGGGAGCAGCCGGACGATGTCTATACGCCTGAGAGAACTGTTTGCCTGTACGGAGCAAGGCGGCGCTTTCGTCGCCGAATCTGCCGATGGTCGACTCCTGCATATTGGCGAGGTGCCCTCCGGGCTCGCCTGCAACTGCGTCTGTCCCGGCTGCGGAAGGCGGATGGTTGCGAAAAAGGGAGATGTGCAGGCCCACCATTTTGCGCACAATGCTCAGCAAGATGGCCGGTCATGCGCGTCCGCCGGCGAGACGGCCCTGCATAAGTTTGCGAAACTCATTTTGGATGAGCGCCTGGAAATTACTTTGCCAGCGCAGGTCGTGGAGGAGCAGAAGGATCGCGAAGTTGTTGTCCGGGCGGCGAAGCGTACTTTCGATCGAGCGATCCTAGAAACCAAAGATGGGCAGATCGTTCCCGACGTCGTGCTGCTCTTACGCGATCGCAGGCTCATCGTAGAATTCAAGGTCACTCATCCGTGCGACTCAATAAAAATCGCCCGGATCCAAGCGATGGATGTCGGCGCAATCGAGATCGACCTCTCCCAGTACCGCGACCACAAGCTCAGCGAGATCGGAGACCGGATACTTTACGACGCGCCGCGAACATGGCTGCACAATCCGCGGGAACGTGAAGCGCGCGCACGCCTCGAAGTGAGAGCGCTACAGCGAGCAGAGGAGAGGCGGACGCAAATCGAAAATTACCGCGGCTCCTATCGCCATCGTTCACCGTCAGAATCCCCGGGAAGCGGGGCATGCGAATCTTCGGCCCGGAAAAACGGCCTCGCCGACCTCATCAATCTGCCGGTATATGGGGCTGGTTGCTTCACAGTGGCCGTTGCGGAATGGCAAGCGGCTATTCTGGAAGCATTGCTCGCTCCAACGAAAACGCCTTTCCGAACTCGAAATGGGCTCGCGGCACTCCGAAGCAGACGATGGCTCGACTCATCGTTTGCTGACATTTCGGACGAAATCGTATGTGGGGTGCGAGCGGCCGGGATTCCGTTCAACTCCCCCTTCCAGGCCGTCGAAGCATATCTAACGCAACTCGAGCGCCTTGGCTTCGTTCATTCGGATCCGACTGAGATTTGGCGGCCCTCACATACGCTACAGGCACGGATCGATAAGGCGCGCGAGCTCCGCGCGCGACCGGTCAAGCGTACGCGCGAGCTCCGTCAATTAGTTGAGGAGCTGATTGCCACTCTTCCAGCGGATGAGACCGCTGCTTTCGTATTTGAACAATGGTGGAGTTCAATGCTCCCGGAACGCGGCCATTCACCTCGTGATGCGATCGACTTCGATGAAACGAAGTGGCGATCGCTCACGAACGACCTGGATAATATCGCGACGCAAATCCGGTTCTCGCCGCGAGAACGCTTAGACCTTTTTGGGCTTCCCTACCACGGCGCCCTGGCGCGCGCACTTGAGCGCAAGCATGCAGAAGAAGCCGAACGTCAACGCGCCAATCAAGCGAAAATCGAGGCAGATAAAGCTGCCCGCGTCGCCGATCTGCAGCATCGCGCGCTTCGACAGATCGGGAGAGAAGCGGAACTCTGGCTCGTGACGACAAACTCTAACACTGGGGGACGCCCTCCCATCGAGGTCGCTTTGGATAGCGAAGCTGGTCACGAGGATGCGGTCCGCGCGCTCCATTACCGAGCAAGAGAGATTGAGGTTCAGCATCGAGCAAGCGAGCGGAAGGCAAAAGCCGTGGCGGAGCTCGCCGCGCTCGCCCAATCCCGGTATTCNNGCCCGGTATTACGACGACGAGCGAGCTAATTTATGGATGCGAGGCAGGAGGCGGGAATTAGGTGGTAAATCGCCGGAGGAGTTCACGGTTGATGATGCTACCCGGCAGCGGTGTAGTGAGCTGCTACCTACGAAACGTTCGCGTCGATAGGAACTCGGATGTTCTGTGTCAATACACCGCATAGAGACAATGAACCGGCCTTCTAAAAAGCACCACTTCGTACCACAGGCGCAGCTTCGAAATTTCTCTGCGGACGCGGAGCGCCGTTTTCTCTATGTGCTCGACAAACAAACGGATCGATCATTCCGAACTTCGATCCTCAACGCTGGCTCAGAGAACGACTTCAACACCATCAGTCTCGGCGCCAGCAAGTGGAACTTCGAAGATCTGTTCCAGGAAGTCGACACCCGGTCGGCTTTGCTTATTGCGGAGATCCTCTCGCGCAAATCGCTAGCCTGGCTATCCGAGGATGATCGGCTTGCTTTGGCCGACTTGTTCGCCACCCAGATGCTTCGCACGCATTTCAGTCGAACCACGCGGGCGCACCTCGCTGATCGTCTTCGGGAGATCACACGGCAGCTCGGCTACGATCCGGATCAGAATCCGACCATGGCGACGCCCCCCGATGCAGCACTGCGCCTCGGCGCAGTACGGACATTCCTTGATCGCAGCGAGCAGGTCGTCGCGCTTCTGCGCCTGTATCCCGCCTTATACCGAGCAAACGGGGACCATCGGTTCATAATCTCTGATCATCCCACCGCAGTGATGAATGCTTTTCCCTATGGGGAACTCGGACTTACTTCGCACGGCATACTAGTCGTCCTGCCGATCTCACCAGAGATTATGATTGCCTTGCACTGCCCGACAATTGTGAAGCGCTATGAGTTCGCTGAACAAGCGAGTCGGGAGGCAGATCAAAAGGAGCGAGTGTTCCGATACAGAGACGGCCTCAGGTCCGGCAATCCGATCGATATTGATGAAGATGCGGTCCTGTTCCTCAATCATCAGCAAACGGTTCATAGTGCGCGGTACCTCTACGCGGCCACCGACACATTCGATCGCGCGCGTGAAGCGTTGGAACAGCAACCTCACCTTCGGTCCGTCACGACACACCTTACGTTCGGCGAAATGGGACGGCCGTCTAAACGACATTCAGAGATGCAATCGGGAATACACCTCGTAGTACGCGGTCCTGCCGATCACGGGATCCTCACAATCGAGGAAATCGATCCTTCCGGAGAAGGGATCACCGCTCGGACCGGCCAGATCACATTGTTAGCCCAAATGGCATCGGATCAGGGCATGCTCCGTGTCGAACTCTACGTCGATGGACGCCCCATGCGCACCTTGGGCGCTGCCATGGTGGAGCCTCTTGGAAACACAGCCGATGGCTGGTTCCGCGTAGTTCACCGCGATGCCAGTTTGAGAGAGTTAGGCAAGCGTCTCGATCGCAACCGCTTGTAGCCTTCCATTTCCGGCGAGCAGGTCCCCGATATCAAACTTCGAGCAGTTGGCAGCACAGGCCTGTTCCACAGCATGCAGCGCAACCTCTCACGTCAAAAGCACTAGGTGACAATACAAGCGTCCGCGAGCCGCGCTTCCTCGTCCATCCGATTTGCACGCTACAGCACTCTGGACTTGGGGGCGGCATCAGGGGACCCTTTGTTTGGCATCGTAGACAATTTAGATCGATGCATGGCAATTGGGTTACGCGTAGATGGCGCCGAAACGGGTCAGCAGGAATCTCGTCAGCCACCACAACGGTAGGTCTTCTGGCGAGCCCGCACCGACAGCGTCGCGCCATGGATATGCGCATCTCACTCAGCGCGGTTTTGATCTTATCGGGGGATCATCGAAGCGCTTGCAGGGACTCATGGTTGAGAGTGATAACAACAAGCGGCGCCGGCTCGTCGAGTTCAAGGATGGTTGCCGCTATGGCAAATTTGGAAGAACTAAAGCTTATGAGCTGATCGCCCACGAGAGGATCAGGGCCTACAAGATGGGGGGCAAGACCATGATTGATCTCAACAGCATAGATGAATATCATGCTTCGCTGCCGAGGGTCGAAACGAGAGCAAGCTAGGCCGCCGATCTGCGCAGCCGCTAAGTCCTCACACTGCTGCCATGACCGAAAACACCGATAATGCTCCGTTCGACCCCGCGCTGGGGGCCATCGAACCGCACGCCGGAACGCTGACCGCACCGCCGGACGGGCAACAGCTTTACAAAATCATGACGATTGAGAACCTGCTCCGGTCGGTGAGCGGCGGATACCTCTATTTCAACCGGGTCGATAGCTACAAGGACTTCCGGAATGCCGACGGGCATGACGGTGAGCAGTTGCAACAAGATCGCGCCGCCAATGAGGCCGCCAAGTTCGAAAGGGCACCCGATTTCTCTGGGGCGGACTATTATGACCGCTGCCGAAACCGGACCTATGCGTGCTGCTTCTCGCTGGAGAACTCCGACTACATCTGGCACGAGTACGGGAACGGCAGCGCACATGGTAAAGTCGGCATCGCTTTCGATTTCGCGAAGCTGCGTGCCGTCATCAATGAGATCATGAGCGTCAGGAATGGACTGCTGTACCGGGGAAACGCCTGCAAGCAGATATTCTCCGTAAACTACGGAATCGTCGATTATTTGTCGTGGGAAGAGGTGCGGGAAAATATCGATCGGATGCCCAATCCGATCCGCTACACCTACGTCAAGGACAAGAGCTATGCTGATGAGCGCGAGTTGCGTATTTCGCTTTCGGCGATTGGCATGGGACATTTTGTCTTGGCCGATGGCACGAAAATGGAATTTGCCCCCGGACTCGAACTCGGCTTTGATTATCGAAAGGCCATGACAGATGGCACGATCACGGAGGTTTTTCCCGGCCCCGGCTGCGACCTCGATTTCCTCCGCGATGAACTCGGCAAGCTCGGCATCAAAGCGGTAGACGGCGCGGCCTAAAGGCTAGGCAGATAATCCAGCGGCACTTCGCCGCCGCTGTGCGTCCCAATCTATAGGTCTTGTTCGGGCGCCGGCTTCTTTAAACCGCGCGGCTCCAGTAATTCGGCGGGGGTTTCTTGCAGGCCACAGAATGCGCTTATCCGGTGATTACCGTCGAGGATGCTCAAGCCATCGGGAAGCCTTATCGCAACTAGCGGCTTTTCGAAGACGCCATTCTTCATCAGGTAATCGGCCCCCCTCTTGAATCGCCTCCCGGTCTCCTCATCAATGGTGCCGCTTGCTTTCTCCATCAATATCTGCGCCACAATGACCTTCGTACCCTGGCAGAGATTTGCAAAGCCACAGTCAGTCGTTTCGCGCTTCCAGCTAACCTCTCGCCACCATGAAAGGGGCCTGTATCCAAGGATGGCTGCCCATGCGTGATTGCCGAGCGGCTCCGGCGGCGGCCAACCCGTATCGCCAGCGCTGCGGTTTGCGAGGTAGAACAGCCACAGTTCAATGACTGCATCGGGCCAATGCGGAAGATAGCGCTTTATATCGGCTAGAGATACCTCCGGCGGTCGCCACTTCTTCTTCAGAATCTCGGCGAGTTCTATAGCTTCGAGCAGCGTTAAGCTCCACAATTCCTCGACGAGCTTCGGCACATCAGCCATGGCATGATCCTGCGGTCATGATTTCATTACCACTATCACGCAAACGCCAAACGGAGGCGCACGGCGGCTTTCTGCTTTCCGGTTGCCGACGTGCCCTCATCGTTAAGCAGGGTCGAGGCGATCGAGCGGAAGCCGCGGGCGTAGTGGTCGCTGCCGGCGCTTTCAGTGTTGGTCTGGCCAGGCGCAANNTCTGGCCAGGCGCAACCGACTCGCCCCGAAGTCGTTCAACACGAGGTACGTATCTCGCTCGGCATCGTGGGGCAAAGTGTAAAGACTACGCATGACAAGGCGCTCCCTTGACCTCGCGATATCAAGTTTGGGCGATCCTATCGGGATTCGAGTCGGAGCCGGGTTCGATTCCGGTCGTGGCGCTTGTGGAGACCAGAACGGCATGGGGCGCGCCTGCTGCCGGGGAGCCTGCTGGCTTATTTTTTGCCAGCGAGTACCGCGCGTCTCAGCTTGCTGGTATTTCTGCTGGTATCGGCAGCAATCCGTGACTAAAATCGCCATAAATTCGGATAGTTAAGGAAATAGGTGACTGCCGGCCAGGGGCACCACGCGGTTTTGCCGGAAATGCAGGTTCTGCACATATTTACGAGAGCTTGGCTAACTCGGGCTGTGCAGACAA
>MTKZ01123985.1_pt1 | contig 10979 bp, 6 predicted proteins | sample 1042781 | NCBI WGS metagenome assembly MTKZ01 (sample SAMN06212207, study PRJNA360539) | anaerobic digester metagenome | biome: Wastewater treatment plant; material: sludge; isolation source: anaerobic digester fed with sludge from wastewater treatment plant | place: Denmark: WWTP Viborg ...
GGCCATCAGGAATCTGGCAGAGGGGGAGTCGAGCCTGGGATGGTGGATGCTTGCCTGCCTGGGATTGCTGATCGGCTTCATGTCCAAGGGGCTACCCGCCATAGCGATCTACCTGACCGGCTTGTTGACCGCGGCCATCGCTCTTCGACAGCTTCGGCTCCTCTGGCGCTGGCAGCACATCGTTCCGCTGGCGTTGTTCTTTCTGGCAGCGGGAGCCTATGGTCTGCTGGCCTATCGCCAGGGCGGGCTGCTCGTCTTTCACCAGCACCTCGTCGAGCTCCTGTTTCGCGGGACGCGATGGAAACCCGCCATGCTGCTGCACGCGATGCTCAAGCCGGCCGTGATTTTTGTCGCCTACCTGCCCGGCTCAGCACTGCTTTTGTTGCGGTTTGCCCCAAGATCATCAGACGAACCCGACTCCACGATAACCAGGGTTCGGATCGCCGCCTGGAGTTTCCTGCTCACCGGGGTGGCGTTGTTCATCCTCTCGCCGGTGAACAACACGCGCTACTACCTCCCGCTGATAACGCCCCTGGCGGTGTTGGCCGGAATCTATGCCCACTCGCATCAGCTTCCCGTGGCTGCATTCCTTCGGAAGAACCGCCTGCTCAAGGCCATGGCCGATCCGGCAACATGGATGGTCATCGCAGGCTGTATCTACTGGATGGTTTACATCGGAGCGGTCGAGCCGCGACGAGCCTACAGCAATTCGCTGCGGGACATCGCGACCCGGTTCGCCGACCACGTGCCACCGAGCCAGACCGTGTACGTGGACTCACAGGATGGCTACAGCTCGCTGTTCTGGTACCTCGATCGCCCGGTGCACGGCGGCTGGGACATCGGCGAGCCACTGCCGCCGCCTCCGGCATATGTGGTCCTGGCCGAAGAACAGGCCAGGCTGGCCGTCTCCCTGCAACGTAAGGGCCTTGTGCTGGTTGTTCAGGAACAGGACCACGAAGGGGTACCGTACGCACTGTGCCGCGTTCAAGATGCCCCGTAACGACCGCTCCCCCACTCGGCCTCGAATCCCCGCCGCTCGGCCCAAGATCCACACCGCTTGGCCCGGAATCCCTTCCGGGCCACCATACCACCGCTCGGCCGGGAATCCTTCCGGGCCACCCTGCCCGACGCAATCCGCTCCGCATTTAGCGAGAATGAGGACTAAGAATCCTCATTATAGAAGGCCCCAGAATGGATTCCGGGGCCAGCGAGCAATGGATTCGGGGGCCGGTGAGCGACTCTTCCGCCAGTACCTTCTCGCCCTCCGTCGTGGCCACATCAGTACGTGCACTCGCGGGCGGCATCCGCAAAGACTTGCAGGTGCTCGGGCGGCGTCTCAAAGAAATGATCGCTGAGCGAACAGATGTACCCCCCGTCCTGTCCCACCGTTTCGAACAGCTTGTGAACCGCGTCTCGAATGGCCTGCCGGCTGCCGGTGGTGAGTGTGTTGAACTGGTCGACACCGCCGATCATCGCCAGGCGGTTGCCGACCTTCCGCTTGAACTCCCAGGGCTCCTGGTTCCCGCCGACGCTCGGCGGCGCCAGCGTCTCGGACGCGTCGCAGCCGTTGGCCACGATCATCTCCTCGATGCCCAGTGTGCCGCCGCAGGTGTGATAGGTGACCTTGAACCCAAGGTCATGCAGGGCATCGTGCATCCTGCGGTCGTACGGAAGGCAGAACTCCGCGTGAATCTGCGGCGATATCAGCGTCGATGAGCCCGCCCCGCCACCGGTCTCGACCAGATCGAACTTCGCCCCCTTCATCGACTCGATAAACCGCATCTTCTTGTCCAGCAGAACTCGCAGCAACGTGTGTACCCAGTCCGGCTGATCGATGCAGCGGTAAATCAACTCGCTCACGTCCGTCAGGCAACAGGCATGTTGCCAGCACCCGGCCTGATCGCCCCATACGAAGCCGCGCAGAATGCCTTCGTCGCCGACCTCATCGTACGTCTGCGCGATCGGCCCGGGATCCAGCGCCGGCACGGGCATGTACTTGCGGATCAGGTCGATGTCCTCGTCGTGCTTGATGAGGTACTCAGTGATCCAGGTTGTCTTGCGGTCTCCGGCCGTCTTATACGTCATCGTGCCTTCCGGCGTCGTAATCGTGTGATGAGCGATCCGGTTGTCCGGGTCATCGCTGATCACTTTGACCTCGTCCACCCACTGTCGTTCGGAGAATCTGGCAAAGTCGGCGTCGACCAGCCAGAACTGCCCCATGAGCTGAAAGTACTGAATCTGGGCGTCCATGCCGAACCGTCGGAAAGCCTGGAGCGGACTCATCCCGCCAAGGTAAGTGTCCAGATGATACGGCTGCCACTGGTGCACCGACACCGGCAAACGATCGGGCTTTCCGCGATTCAAGGCACAGAGCAGGCGTTCCTTGCTGGTCATAGGCGCTCTCCAGGCGTGCAACGCAGGAAATGGTAACACCGGCATAGGAGGTGTGCCAGATCCTCACCCAAGAGGCTGTCAGCAATCAGCGGTCAGCCCCGCAGGGCGTGCTGTGCACGCCTCTGTTCCGTTCCTGCGTAACGCGATGAGTGTTGCCTATGCCACGGGCCGCTCGATGCCGACGATGACCTCCGAGCAGCCTGCGAGAAAAACTGTTGTTTGCGGGCACCCATTGTCGTAAGATGAGCGGAGGAGTCGAGAAGGGACTTCCCACACGAGTGCGTGCTGGAGAGCTGGCGGACAATCGTGAGTGTGCGGAGCCGGCCATCATGAGTCGCTGGATCTGGAGCAGTACAGTTCTGCTGCTGACCGTCGGGGGCAACGAGGCTGCCGGCGTCGACTTCACGTTTGCCATCTGGTCCGACACGCACTTTGGAGCCTACGACGGCGGCGGTTACCGCGATAATTCCGCCGGAGACATCGCCTCGCTGGCGGGGACACCTTACCCGCCGCAGATCGGCGGCACGGTGGGCCCCATCGAGTTTGTCCTGGTCACCGGCGACATCACCGATAACACCGCTTTCATGCAATATCAGGACAACGACGGGATGACTGACGACGACTTCATCTCGTGCATCAACCGCTGGTTCACGATGCCGGTCTATGAGATCACCGGCAACCACGATTCCTACAACGAGCCGGGAGCCACACAGATCCGCGCGGCCATCGCGAACCGTCACGGCGGCACCTCTTACAGCTTCGGCCATCAAGGCGTGCACTTCATCGGCCTTGACGGCTGGACCAGCAGTGATGAACCCTTTCACACTTCGGCGCTGCCGTTTCTCGAAGCACACATGCCCCTTGTTCCAGCACAGCAGCCGGTCGTCATTTTCAGCCACTATACCCCGCGCGATCCGCCGCATTCGCAGTGGGACCGGTTCTTCAACGCCGTGCAGGGACACAACATCATTCTCATGTGTCACGGCCACGAGCACTACCCGCGGGTGGGCGGGTGGCGAGGATACGACTATCTTGTGACCTCCGACTGCAAGGTCGTGCATGGAAACCAGGCCTTCTCGGTCGTGCGCATCAGGGGTGCACAACTGGTCGGCATCGGCTACGACTGGTACAACAATGCCTGGCGAACCGACGCCCTGATCAACAAACCCATCACCGGAACAGGCCCCCATATCATCGTTGAGCCCGTCGCCCTTGCAGCCAGCACGACGTGGAGCATCAGCCCGCCGGCCGACCACTTCGTCGTACGCAACGGGGGTGGCGGGACTCTGAACTATGAGGTCATGGCGCATGCCGCCTGGATCGGCGTTCAGCCGACGTCAGGCAGCAGCAGCGGCGAATACGACGATATCAGTGTCATCTACAACGTCGGGGGGTTGCTGCCGGGAGACTACGAGGCGACCATCGAGGTCCGCGACCCTCTTGCGTTCAACTCGCCGGTTTCAGTCGACGTCCAACTGCAGATCAGGCCCGTGCCCGGCGACCTCGATGTCGATTTCGACGTTGACCAGGAGGACTTCGGGCGGTTCCAGGCCTGCGTCAGCGGTGCGGGCATCGCTCAGCATGCGTCGCAGTGCGCCGGCGCGCGCCTCGACAGTGACGACGATGTTGACGCCGGCGATGTCGCCATCTTCCGTCGCTGTCTGAGCGGACCGAATGTCACGGCCGACCCCACCTGTGCCCAATGAGGCCGGCTCGGGCATCGCTCATTTGCCAAAACCGCCAAAACACCCATAATGTCGGCAGCAGAGACGTTTGACTCGGCACGGTGCCTGCGGTTTGTGCGAGTTCGCCCGAGCAGGAAACATCAGTGACTGTCAAGATCGGTGCGGACAATCTGGGTGACCCCATTACCGCCCATATCCATGGCGATATGGTCACACTCCGGGAAAGCCAGACCGCGGCCGACGCGGTGCGCACCATCCGTCAAATGAACATCTCCGACAAGATCGTCTACCTGTACGTACTCGACAGGAACGACCGTCTCGTGGGGGTGGTGCCGGTACGACGGCTGCTGGGCAGCGAGCCCGGTGCGGCCATCCAGTCCATCATGGTCTCGCCGGTCATGTCGGTTCAGACCTCCAGTTCCATCCTGGAAGCATGCGAAATGCTGCTGAACCACCGCTTCCTGGCGCTGCCCGTTGTGGATGCCGACAACCGTCTGCAAGGCGTCATCGATCTGAGCCAGTTCACCGACGAAGTCCTCACCAGTGCCCAGCAGCAGATGGACAGCGCCTTTCAGTTGATCGGCGTGCATGTCGCCCTGGGACGCCGCGTCTCGTCCTGGAGAAGCTTCCGGGACCGTTTCCCCTGGTTGCTCTGCAACATGGCCAGCGGGATCGTCTGCGCTTTCATTGCCAGTCGGTTTGAATTGCTGCTGAGCCAAGTCGTATTGCTGGCGATGTTTCTTACAGTGGTGCTGGCCCTCGGCGAAAGCGTCAGCATGCAGTCCATGACCATCACCCTTCAGAGCCTGCTGGGGCGCCAGACCGGCTGGCGACAGATCCTGCGGTCGGCGCGCAAGGAACTCACCACGTCCGTCATGCTCGGACTGGGCTGCGGCGGCATCATCGGCCTCACTGCCTGGGTCTGGCGGGGCGCCTCCTTGCAGGCCATTGCAGTCGGCGGCGGCATCTGCCTTTCCATTATCACGGCCTGTTTCCTGGGCGTGGCGATTCCGACGGCCATTCACAAAATGAAGATCGATCCGAAGGTGGCCGCCGGGCCGATTGTCCTGGCGTCGGCCGATATCGCCACCCTGCTCTATTACTTCAACCTCGGCCAGTGGTTATTGCTCAAGTAGATCTCATCGGGCGACAGGATACGATCGTAGATCACCACGTCGTCAATCCTGCCTTCAAAGCTGTCCTCATTGCCGGGGCCTGCGGCAATGAGGAACTGCTCGGCATCCGTCGGGGGCGAGGCCATGCGGCTCGACACTTCCGGGACGGGGCTGCCGTTCAGGTGCACGCTCACCGCGCCGCCATCCCGGACCATGATAACGTGGTACCAGACCCTCGGTCTGATCTCTGTCGTGCCGGCGACCGCCTGCGAACTCGGCTCACCGCCGCGTAAGACCAGGTGCCCCGGCGACCCCGCAGTCCCGCCGATCGACAGAAGCTCCGCCACCTTGCCGCCCGCCCCGCTCTCGCGACGGCAGAACAGGTACCCCGTCGTCGCCCGCGCGTCGGCCGGCATGTAGTTGCAGAACCACATCGCCAGCGTGCAGCGATCCTGGATGCCTTTGATCGAAGCCGTCATACGGCCACCCGCAAAGTGCGGACACGGATTGACCGGCCCGTTGGCCGGCCGTGGCTCGAACTCGGGGCCGTCCAGATAAAAGGCAATAGCACCTTCGTACGCCGCATGGTGACCGTGGCCGGAGACATCGCCCGCGGCCGGACCGCTGAACTCATCCATCGGCCACCACGCCAGCGGCTTCGACGCGAGGATCGCCTGCGCCCGGGCATCCGACGGATCGGGCAGCCCGTCAATGGCCCGCCGAGGCCGCTCACTGACTCTCTCCAGCATCGACAGCAGCGCCTCGGCGATCTTCGGCTCGGCGTCGACTTCGAGTTGTGCGGTCCGGGCCGGCCAGGTCGTGTAGCCGCCCAGCTTGTGCTGCGCCGGCGGTGGGATGTAGCCCTCTTCGCCGTTGGCCAGGGTGACGTTGAAGGTCGGCCGGAGCGGGCTTTGAGCCTTGATCCTCAAGCCCGTCAGGCCGAACACCTCGCACGGAGTCGCCGTGATTCCCAAATCACCCATTCGGATCACTTGCAGCTTCAACTCGCGGCTCGGCCGTTCGGCAAGGAATACCTGCTCGCGGGCATAGACTTCCTTCTGATCTTTGGGCTTGCGGCCCTGCATTTCAGCCACGATGACCTTGGAGGCGTCGAGGCGCTTCTGATCCGGCTGACGAACCCCCAGCGTCAGCTTTGTCTCGATCATCGTCAGATCGACCGAGTCCTGGTAACGAATGCCGCGATACGTCTCGAACACAATTCCCGAAAGCGCCTCGGCAATCGTGCGATGGTCATGCTTGGCCAGCGGCTTGCTGTAATCCCCCCACCACTGATCGCCGCTGGTGCCCTGCGACATCATCACCACCGGCGGCGGCTCACTGCCACGGGCGCCCAACCGATCGATCATCTTCTCGGCGAACTGGCCATAGTAGTCGGCCGAAACCGGCGTCGCGCCGGCGTAATGCATCGAGTAATTGGCCAGCAAGGCCAGCGGCCGACCCTCGGCCGATTGCACAGACACCACACTGACCTCCGAATCCACCGGCCCGGACGGCCCCTCGTAATCAGGATTGTTGGGACCCGGGTGCATCATCGCTCGAATGGTCGGCTCGCCGAACGGATCCATTCCGATCCTGTCCGGCCGTCGGATCCACCGCCGGCAGTGCGTGTGCTCGGGATCATTGACCGTTGCCCAGCCGATCTTCGCCGGTGCGAGCCTGCCCGCCGCCCCCATGATGCACTCGGCAATCCACGCCGGCAGCTTCGCGGCATAAGCTGTGTCCGCGTCTGTGCCGAGACAGCCCATGGCCGACGGCGCACTATGGGTGTGCGTCGCCGAGATCATCATCCGGTCGGTTGCGATGCCGGTTCGCTTGGACGCCAGCTCCTTGGCTTCGTCGAGCAGTTCGCGAGGCAGCACGCAACTGTCCACGACCACAATGGCGACCCGCTCCCTGCCGCTGCCCAGCACCAGGCATTTGGCATGGAGGCGGTCGTTCACCTTGTCCGCCGTTCGTTCGAGGAAGCCGCCATTGATAATGACCGGCAGATCCGTCGGGGTGATGTCCACAGCGTGCGCCCCGGCCACGAGCCCGCCCGTCGGATTGGCTGCCTGGCCATCGGACTGAGCGGCGACGACCAGCACCATCACCACCGGAAAGAGCCGGCCCAGGACGAGGCTGCAACCCACAATCGAGCTTGGTTGGGTATCCATGCGATAGGCCTCCATCAGCACACGACCATCGTATCATACGACCCGGGTAGTCGACAGGGTATCTCTTTGCCGGAATATCCGCCCATCGAAAACTGGCATGCGGCCGACGACAAGACTCCCTGAGGCTCAACTCGGAGCGACCACTCCTCGCGGCGGCAAAGCCAATGAACCCGGCCTCCAGGACACAACTGCAGCCTTGGTCGGGCACGCCGCTCCGCTGTGGCCAAGACCTTCCTCAACCGGCTGCGGCAACGTTGACAATGCCGGCCCCGGAATCCTATCATCGGGCCCGGCTCGTGACCGTCGACGGGTGTGTCCGCAGCCTGCCGACGGAAAACCACCGGCAATAGAAGCCTGCCGCGAACCTGATCTGCCCCACTGGATTTGCGTGGCCCTGCGAGGTTTGATCGACGGCATGAGGGGTCTGGAACGGTCCGGCCGGTGCGAGAAGACAAGAAAACACCGTCCAGCGGTGACCAATTGTCTCCATCGGCAGGCAGCGGCACAACAGGCGTGACGACCGGATGAGATGACAACAATGACTGCACCACAAGTCACCGTCATCGGCGCAGGCATGATCGTCAGGATCCAGATCCTGCCGACGCTGTTCCACATGCAGCGAACCGGCCGCATCGGCGAGATCCATATCTGCGCCCACCGTCCCGCTCATATCGCCGATCTGAGATCATCGCCGACACTCGCCCGAGCATTCCCGGGCCAGGGATTCATCGCCCATCCGGAGCCGGACATGATGCGGGCTGATTCGGTCGACCCGGAGCTGTACCGAGAGGTGCTCAGGTCGGCCCCCCGCAACAGCATTGCAGTCATCGCGACACCGGATCACATCCATTACCCGATGATCTGCGAGGCCCTGGACACCGACCTGCACGTCTGCACGGTCAAACCGCTGGTCCTGCGGCACGATCATGCCGAGGACATCACCCGCCGATCGCACGAGCGCGGCCTCGTCGTCGGAATCGAATACCATAAGCGTTTCGACCATCGCAGCCTGATGGCCAGGCAGGCTTACCGGGCGGGGCGACCCGGCGAGTTCCGGCTCGGCCAGGCGTTTCTGCACGAGCCCTACTACTACCGCGACTCGAACTTCCAGAATTGGTGCACGTGCGAGAATACCGACATGTTCACCTACGTGGGCTGCCATTACGTGGACCTCGTCGCGTTCATCACCGGATTGAGGCCCGTCTCGGTCAGCGTCTGCGGCATCCGCGATCGTTATCCCAACGGCAACGAGGGATTCCTCTGGACCGACGGGCGAATACGATGGGAAAATGGCGCGATTCTGAGCGTGGCCAACGCCATCGGGTATCCCTCCGGCGCCGCGGGCGGCAATGCGCAGGGGTTAACGATGTGGTGCCAGGGCAGAACCGACGCGACGCTGATTGAGCATTCCGACGCTTACCGAGGCGTGGCATACCACTACACGTCAGCCGGCAACGAGCCGGGCGATACAGCCTATGCCGAGCCCAATCCTGACTACTTCCAGTTGCTTGACACCGGCGGACCGGGCCTGACCCCCGTCGGTTACGGTCACCGCAGCGTCGAGTACATCATCGAGGCTTGCTGTCGGGCTTCGCAGATCGCCGGCCTGGACGAACGCCGAGCACTCGTCGCACAACTCGATCGCGAAGGAATCATGGCCACCCCCGCCAACAGCAGCTACAACGAACTGGTCATCGAGGCGGCACGCAAGAGCATCCTCGCCGACGGCCGCGAGGTCCTGATCCGATATGACAACACGCCCGCCGTCGCGTTTCGTGAATACTCACCCGATCGAATTTCATCGAAGGAGTAACCCATAGAAATGGCAACAAAGGAATTTCCGCTTCAGCCTCGCGAGGTTGAGCCGATCCATACGAAACATCGCACGATCCGCACGCCGATCCCCGTGCCCGACTCCGTGCCTTTCTTGACGCGCCTGCGTGAGATGGAACCTCGCAGCATGGGTGGCCAGCCTCCGGTCATCTGGCACGGCGGCGAGGGAGCCACGGTCCGCGATCGCTACGGCAACCGGTGGATTGATTTCTCCTCCGGTGTGCTGGTGACATCCTGTGGCCATGCCCACCCGGCGATCGTCAAGGCGATCAAGGACATGGCCGACCAGGGGCTCTACCACGCCTACTGCTTCCCGACTGATGTTCGGTACAAGCTGGTTGAGGAGTTGGCGAGTTGGCTGCCGCCGCCGCTGAAACGCGTGTTCGTCCTGACGACCGGCTCCGAGGCCTGTGAATGCTGCATCAAGCTGGCCCGCACGCAAGGGCTGCGGGTGGGCGACAAGAACAAGAACATCTTCGTCTCGTTCGACTACGGCTTCCACGGCCGGACGATGGGCGCCCAGTTGGCCGGCGGAGCACCTGCGCTCAAGGCATGGCTCGGCGGTGACGATCTGCACTTTGTGCAGGTGCCGTTCCCCGACGGGTTCCGCCAGAAGGACACCAGCTTCGCCGTTTTTGAGGCCGCGCTAAAGGCAAAGGGCGTCGACCCGAATCGCGTTTGCGGCGTGATGAGCGAGACCTACCAAGGCTGCAACGCCACGCTGATGTCGCCCCACTACGCACAGGCACTGCGGGCCTGGTGCGACACGTACAAGGCCGTCATGGTTTTCGACGAGGTGCAGGCCGGGTTCGGGCGAACCGGTGCGCCCTTCGGTTTCTCGCATTTAGGCGTCGTGCCCGATCTGGTGGCCTGCGGCAAGGGCATTGCCGGCGGAATGCCGGTTGCGGCGGTGCTCGGCACCGACGAACTCATGAGCATCTACGGTCCGGGTGAAATGACCAGCACGCACTCGGCCAACCCCATTTGTGCGGCCGCCGCCCTGGCCAACCTGCAGGTCATTCGGCGGGAGAAGCTGGTCGAGAACGCCGCCCGCCTGGCACCACTGATGGCCGCGGCCGTCCGCAAGATCAAAGATGCCTCGAAAGGACGGATCGGCCATGTCGATTCGACCGGGCTGGTCGGCGCGCTGCAGTTCACCAAGCCGGGCACGACCGATCCGATGCCCGACTGGGCGTGGGAGGTCGTCTGGAATTGCGTGTGCAAAGGTGTGCTCCTGTTTGCGCCGGTGGGCGTTGGCGGCTGCGCCATCAAGCTCAACCCGCCGCTGGTCATCAGCGAAGAAGCCTTGCGCGAGGGCCTGAGCGTGGTGGAAGAGGTCGTACACTCCTGCTGACGTACAGAACGTCGTTCCCTGGGTAAAGGCATGAAAGTGAATTCGATCGCACAAACAACCTCATCCGAGGCCTTTCGCCGGCATCTCACCGATCTGCTGGTCAAGATCTGCGCGATCGACACCGTCCCCCGAGCCAACGTCGCCGCAACAGCCCAAGCCGAGTCGCAAGTCTTCGACATCATCGAACAAGAGGTCAAGGGGTACGACCTGAAGCGATCACACTGCGTGCGGCTGCCGATCAACCCCTCGATTGCCCAACACCCCTTCTTCTCCCAACCCTACTACACGCGAACGCCTGAGAACTCGGCTGGCCTTCCGGTCGAGGAGTGCTATGCCGACCGGTGCAACCTGGTGATCCAGATCGACGGCGATCAGCGAGAGCCCAAAGGCGTCGGACAGGCACTGAATGCTCATATCGATGTCG
>MTKZ01008258.1_pt2 | contig 10978 bp, 10 predicted proteins | sample 1042781 | NCBI WGS metagenome assembly MTKZ01 (sample SAMN06212207, study PRJNA360539) | anaerobic digester metagenome | biome: Wastewater treatment plant; material: sludge; isolation source: anaerobic digester fed with sludge from wastewater treatment plant | place: Denmark: WWTP Viborg ...
GATCTCAACGTCGCGGCCGAGATCCGCTTCGGCCGCATCCCCGAGCTCGAGCGCCGCATCCACGAAGCCACCGCGCACCTCGACGAGCTGCAGGTCGGCAACCGCATGCTGAAGGAGGAGGTCGATGCGGAGGACATCGCCGAGGTCGTCAGCAAGTGGACGGGCGTGCCGCTCAGCCGTCTCATGGAAGGTGAGATGACCAAGCTGATCCACCTGGAAGAGCAGCTGCACCAGCGGGTCATCGGCCAGGACGACGCGGTCACGGCGGTCGCCAACGCCATCAGGCGCTCGCGAGCAGGACTGTCCGACCCGAACCGCCCGATCGGTTCGTTCATGTTCCTCGGCCCCACCGGCGTCGGCAAGACCGAGCTGGCCCGCGCCGTCGCGGAGTACCTGTTCGACGACGAGAAGTCGATGGTGCGCATCGACATGGGCGAGTACATGGAGAAGTTCTCCGTCACTCGGCTCATCGGGGCGCCGCCCGGCTACGTGGGGTACGACGAAGGTGGCCAGCTCACCGAAGCGGTGCGCCGGCGGCCCTACAGCGTGATCCTGCTCGACGAGATCGAGAAGGCGCACCCCGACGTGTTCAACGTGCTGCTGCAGGTGCTCGACGACGGCCGGCTCACCGACGGGCAGGGCCGCACGGTCGACTTCACCAACGTGGTGCTCATCATGACCTCCAACCTTCCGGGCGACCCACTCGGCTTCTTCAAGCCCGAGTTCATCAACCGCGTCGACGACATCATCCGCTTCCGGTCGCTCACCGAAGACGACCTGCTGCGCATCGTCACCATCCAGGTCGAGCGCCTGCGCTCGCGCATGGCCGATCGGCGCATCACGCTCACCCTCACCGACGCGGCCCTGGCATGGATCGCACACGAAGGGTACGACCCGTCGTTCGGCGCTCGCCCGCTGAAGCGCGTCATCCAACGCGAGATCGCCGACCCGGCATCGTTGCTCATCCTCGCCGGCACGGCCAGCGAGGGCGACACCGTCACGGCCGACATCGTCGACGGGCGCCTGGTGCTCACCACCCACTGATCGCCGCCTGGCCTGCACCGCGACGTCCTGGCGCGCGGAACGATGCTTCGCAGCTCAAGGAACGACCAAGGTCCCCACTCACCGTGACCAAAGCCCACTCGCGGACTCACTTGGTACCCGTACCGTGTCGCCAGGCAAGAGAAAGGAACGGTCATGACCATCATGTCGCACCGGTTCCTAGCGAATGGGCTCACGGTCCTCGGTTTGGGCCTGGCAGCCACGGGATTCCTCGGGGCCACCAACATCAGCGCCGATCAGGGCGCAGAGAGGGTCGCCACTGTCAACCGGTGCGGCGGCCCGGTGCTCGACATCGTCGACGAGGCGATGCTGCGGGTGGAGTGCGAGGAGACAACCACCACGGCGGCAGCGACCACCACCACCGAGGTAGCCACCACCACCACCGAGGCGGCCACCACCACCACGGCGGCAGCCACCACGACCACCGAGGCGGCCACCACCACCACGGCGGCGGCCACCACGACCACCATCGCGGCCACCACCACCACGGTGGCACCCACCACCACGCTGGTCACGACCACGACAGTGGTACCCACCACGACGCTGGTCACGACCACCACAGTGGTACCCACCACCACGGTGGTACCCACCACCGTCGCGCCGACGACCCTGGCCGCAACGACGACTCAGGTTGCCAGTGAGGGGCCGGTGACGACCACGCAGCTCTCCAGCGCGCTGCCCACAACGGGCGGCGATCCGACGAGCCGGCTGGTTGCCGGCATGGCACTGGCAGCGTTGGGTGTGAGCCTGCGGCTCGTCGCACGGCGCACCGCCTGACAGGTACGTCGCTGTCCAGCAGCTCAGCGCAGGTCGGCCACCACTGAGCTGCTGCGGCCGACGCACGCCTCGAGCTGCGAGCGCAGGCCCGGTGCTGTGCTCGGGTCGGCCAGCGTGGTGAGGCCCGGATAGACCACCCTGCTGCCGACCACGTTGCACAGCAGCACTGTCCAGGGCTCGGTGAGCCACGAGCCATCGGGCTGCTGGGTGAAGCGCACGCTGGCCAGCAGCCCATCGAGCGTGCGAGGGTCGGAGTACTTGTCGCGGCCGCTCACACCCATGCCGGAGATGAAGTTGCCCAGGCTCCAGTAGACGAGCGTGCCGTTCACTCTCTCCACCGGCTGCACCACGTGTGGGCCGTGGATGATGACGAGGTCGGGGTGCGCCTGAGAGGTGATCTGCTGCACCAGCGCCCGGTCGTCTCCGGTCGGTGCGTTCTGCATCTCCACGTACACGTGCAACGACACGATCACCACCTCAGCACCCGCGGCGCGAGCGACGGCCACGTCGTCGATCACGTTGGCGGCTGTCACGCCCTGGCGCAACCGCCACCAGTCGGCCGGGAAGCCGGTGTTCGAGTTGCGGGCGAACGCGAGGTGGCTCACCTGCACGCCGCTCACGGAGATCAGTTGCGGCGCCGCCTCCGCCGGGCTGCGGGCGGTGCCGGCGTGGCCCAGCCCTGCCCCGTCGAGCGCCTCCAGGGTGGTGCGGATGCCGTCGACCCCGGCATCGTTGGCGTGGTTGGAGGCTGTGCTGCACCGGTCGAACCCGAGCCGCACCAGATCGGCAGGCAGCTCAGCGGCCGCCAGGATCAGGTTCGTGCCGTAGTTGCTCTTGCCGGCAAAGCCCACCGTTGCGCCGGGCGCGCCGATCGGTGTCTCCATGTGGCAGATCGCCAGGTCGGCAGCGCGCAGGATGGGCCCCACCGGGCGCAGCAGTGGCTCGTAGTCGTACCTGGTGCCCGCAGGTGCCCAGCCCGCAGCAGCGTTGTTGACGAGGCCCTCGGACAGGAAGTCGCCGACGGCGGCGACAGTGAACGTGCGGCTCGGCGGCTGCAGCCGAACGGCGCCTGTGGAGACCTCGCCCGGGTCGGTGGGCTGAGCAGATGCCACGGCCGCGGCGAGCGCGACGAGAGCGGCCGTTGTCACCACCAGCACACGCGTCGTACGCATCGCGCCAGCGTAGGTTGCGCGGCACCAGCCACGCCGCCCACAGCGTCGGTCGCCTACGCTGAGCGGCCGCGACGCAGAGGAGGAAGCATGCCCGAGGAGTTCGAAGGTGATCTTGCGGGGGCGGTGTTCTGGGGTGCCGATCTCAGCGGCGCCCGGTTCCGCGACGTCGATCTCAGCGGCGTGACGATCAGTCATGCCTCGCTGGTCAACGTCGACATCGACGCACTCGTCGAGCACGTCGTCATCAACGGCGTCGACGTGACGGCATACGTGAACGAGCGCGATCCGTGGTACCCGCTGAGAGCGATGCTCCGTCCTTCCGACCCCGACGGCATGCGCGCCGCGTGGGCGGCCCTGGAGAGCGAGTGGGCGAAGACGATCACCCGGGCGACGGCCCTCGGCGACGACGCGCTGCACGAGTCGGTCAACGACGAGTGGTCCTTCGTCCAGACCCTCAGACACCTCATCTTCGCGATCGACAAGTGGTTCACGGCGCCGATCCTCGCCGAGCCCTTCCACCCGATCGGGCTGCCCAACTCCGGTTCCATCGACTACCCCTGGCCGGGTCTCGACTACGCCCTCACGCCCACGGCCGCCGAAGCGCTCGCCGTGCGTGCGGATCGTTCGCAACGAGTTCGCGACCATCTCGCGGTGGTTGCGACGACCGACCTGATCCGCCCCGTCGAGGTGCTGGAGAACGGCACGAACTCGGTGCAGGACTGCGTCTTCACCGTGTTCGAGGAAGAGTTCTGGCACAACCGCTACGCACAACGCGACCTCGCACTGCTGGAAGCGACCGCCTGAGCCCACTGTCGAAGTGCGGGCTGCCGGGGCCCGCAGTTGCGGAGATCTAGCTGTTGCGGAAGCGGCGCACGGCCAGCGGCGCGAGCACTGCGGTGATGGCCAGCGACCAGGCGATGGAGCCCCACACGTAGTCCATCGGCTCGGTGCCCAGCATGAGCGCACGCACCCCGCGCACGGTGATGCTCAACGGCTGACGCTCGGCCCACCAGCGCAGCCAGTCGGGCATGGTGTCGGGCGGCACGAAGGCGTTGGAGGCAAACGTGAGCGGAGCCAGGAGCGGGAATGCCGCCGCCTGCGCGGCCTCGCCGTTGGTGACCGAAAGGCCGATGAGGGCGAAGATCCAGCAGATGGCGAACCCGAACAGCACCATCAGGCCGACGCCCGCCGCCACCTTCAACGCGTTGGTGTGCGTGTTGAAACCGACGAGGAAACCGACGAACAGCATCATGGTGACGACGAAGACGTTGCGCGTGGTATCGGCAAGCACCCGGCCCCCGAGTACCGCCGATCGACTCATCGGGAGCGACTTCAGCCGCTCGAGCAAGCCCTTGTTCTTGTCTTCTGCGAGGCCGACTGCAGTGTTGATGGCGCCGAACGTGACCGTCTGCACGAAGATGCCCGGCATCAGGTAGTCGACGTACGGCAGGCCGGCTGCGCCGCTGGGGATCGCACCGCCGAACACGTAGCGGAACATGAACACGAAGATGAGTGGCTGCACCAGTGCGAACACCAGCAGTTGCGGCACACGGCGCACCACGGTGAGGTTGCGCCACACCATGGCCATGGTGTCGCGCGCAGCCCACATGAAGCCGCTGCCGGCGTGAGTGGAGATGGCGACGTGAGTGGGGAGGGCGGCGTTGGGGGTGTTCATGAGTTGGCTCCGCTGTTGCCGGTGAGGGTGAGGAAGACGTCGTCGAGCGTTGGTTCGCGCAGCGCAACGTGCGCAGGAACGACGTCGGCGCTGCTGAGCCGGTTGAGCGCATCGCGCAGCGTGCTGGGGCCGTTGCTCATGACGAGCCGCACGATGGTGCCGGCGGCAACGGTGCCGCCCAGCAGCTCGGCAGCCACGACGGCGATCTGCGGGGAGGCCAGCTCGAACTCGATGACCGTGTCGCCCAGGCGCGACTTCAGCTGCTTGGCCGTGCCTTCGGCGGCAATGAGACCTTTGTCGATGACGACGATGTTGTCGGCCAGTCGATCCGCTTCCTCGAGGTACTGGGTGGTGAGCAGCACCGTGGTGCCGTCGGCGACGAGCGTCTCGATGACCTCCCAGAGGTCGAGGCGGCTGGCCGGGTCGAGACCGGTGGTCGGTTCGTCGAGGAACAGCACGGGTGGGTGCGTGACGAGCGCGGCACCGAGGTCGAGCCGGCGGCGCATGCCGCCCGAGTAGGTACGCACCGGGCGGTTACCGGCATCGGTGAGGTGGAACTGGTCGAGCAGCTCGTCGGCGCGTTGCCGTGCGGCGGCCTTGCCGATGTGCGTGAGCCTGCCGACCAGGACGAGGTTCTCGCGACCGGTGAGGTTCTCGTCGACGGCTGCGTACTGGCCGGCGAGGCCGATGCTGCGCCGCACCGCTTGCTGCTGATGCTGCACATCGAACCCGTTGACCGTGCCCTTGCCGCTATCGGGCTTGAGCACCGTGGTGAGCATGCGCACCATCGTGGTCTTACCGGCGCCATTGGCACCGAGCAGCCCCAGCACGGTGGCACGAGGTACCGCCAGCGAGATGCGGTCGACCGCCACCACGTCGCCGTAGGTCTTGCGCAGGTCTTCCGCGAGAATTGCCGTTTCCGTCATGACGGTTGACTCTACACAATGATTGACTTGCATCAATCATTTATTGAAGTCATGTATTCGCTACACTCCCTGGCGTGGCAGAGCCGGCGGCAGACCCGCAGATGAGCGAAACGTGGCAGCGCATGATGTCGTTGTTCTTCTCCCGCCGCGATGCGTTGTTCGCCGAGCTCTCCAAGCTGGCCCTCACGCCCCCGCACGGGCACGCGCTGATGTCGCTGCGGCATGGGCCCATCCGCATGCGCGACCTGGCCGATGCGATGGCTTGCGATGCGTCGTACGTCACCGCCGTGGCCGACCGGCTGGAGGAACTGAGCCTGGCGGTTCGGCGCAACGCCAGCGATGATCGCCGCGTCCGCGAGCTGGTGCTCACTGCCAAGGGCGAGCGCGTTGCGGCACGGCTGGATGCCATCTTCAGCTCCCCGCCAGCGGCATTGGCAGCGCTGCCCGCTGCCGACCGCGCGGCACTGACGCGCATCTTACGCAAGGTGGGTGAGCCCACCGATGGCGAGTGGCTGCCCCGCCGCTCGCTGCGCTGAGACGCGTCGGCGCACCTCGCGACGTAGAGCCGAAGGTCCATAGCCGACGCACGAGAAGGCACGTACGTTCGCGAGCGGATGTTTCGCATCGTTCGCCATCAGGCTCTGACGCCCTCGACCTTCCTGTGGGAGGTGGAGGCTCCCGACGTGGCCGCCTCTGCGCAGCCCGGCCAGTTCGTGATGGTGCGCCTTCACGACGGCGCCGAGCGCATTCCGCTCACCATCGCCGACTTCGACGCGGACCGCGGCACGGTCACCGTCGTGGTGCAGGCCCTGGGTCGATCGACCGGCGAGATGCGCGATCACTACCACGAGGGCGACACCTTCGCCGACTTCGTCGGGCCGCTGGGCATGCCCACCCACATCGAGCCCGCCGACCCCGCCGGCAGCCGCCACGTGGTGCTGGTCGGCGGCGGCCTCGGTGTTGCCCCGGTCTTCCCTCAGTTGCGGGCGTTCAAGCAGGCAGGTCACCGAACCACCTGCATCGTGGGCTTCCGCACCGCCGAGCACAGGTTCTGGGAGGACAGGCTGGCCCAGTGGGCAGACGAGCTGATCGTGTGCACCGACGATGGCAGCGCCGGCCGCGCCGGTCTGGTCACCGCCGCACTCGCAACGGTTGTCGACGCCGCGCGACCAGAACAGCTACCAGACCTGGTCGTGGCCATCGGCCCGATGGTGATGATGCGCGCGTGTGCGGAGGTCACCCGCGCCGCGGGCGTGCACACCGTTGCGTCGCTGAACACGATCATGGTCGACGGCACCGGCATGTGCGGTTCGTGTCGCGTCACTGTTGACGGCCAGACACGCTTCGCCTGCGTCGACGGCCCCGACTTCGACGCGCATGCGGTCGACTTCGACGAACTGCTGCTGCGCAACCGTCGCTTCGACAGCGAGGAACGCGCTGCCGCGGCCGACTACGAGCACCGCTGCCAGGTGGAGGAGACCCTCTTCGTGCAGGGCAGGCGCACCTACAAGAAGCTGCGCGAGATCGAACCCACGAAGGTGCCGATGCCCGAACGCGACCCGGAGGTGCGGTCACGCACGTTCGACGAAGTGACGCTGGGTTACTCGTTGTCCGAGGCGCTACGCGAGGCCGAACGTTGCCTGCAGTGCAGCCGCCCGACCTGCATCAGCGGTTGCCCGGTCGCCATCGACATCCCGCGGTTCATCCGCCACCTGCTGGTGAAGGACATCGATGGCGCGTTGAGTGTGATTCGCGAGGCGAACATCCTGCCGTCGGTGTGCGGCCGCGTCTGCCCGCAGGAGACCCAGTGCGAGAGCCAGTGCGTGATCGCCCGCAAGATGGAGCCGGTTGCCATCGGCCGGCTCGAACGCTTCGTCGGCGACCACGGCACCGTGGCCACCCCCGCGATCGCTGCGTCGCACGGCACGCGCGCGGCGGTGGTCGGTTCCGGCCCCGCCGGTCTGGCGTGCGCGGCAGACCTTGCGCGGGCTGGCGTCGACGTGACGATCATCGAGGCGCTGCACGTGGCCGGCGGCGTGCTGCGCTACGGCATTCCGTCGTTCCGCCTGCCACGCGACATCATCGATCGCGAGGTCGCGGGCTTGGTCGACCTCGGCGTGCACATCGAGACCGACAAGGTGGTGGGCCGCACGTTCACCGTGCACGACCTGCTCACCAGCCGCGGCTTCGATGCCGTCTTCCTCGGGGTGGGTGCGGGCGCGCCGTCCTTCCTTGGCATTCCGGGTGAGAACGCGGGCAGGGTGATCAGTGCCAACGAGTTCCTCACACGCGTGAACCTGATGGGCGGCGATCGCTTCCCCGACATCGACACGCCGGTGGGCATCGGCACCGACGTGGTGGTCATCGGCGCCGGCAACACCGCGATGGATTGCATGCGCGTCGCTCGACGCCTTGGCGCCGACGTTCGCTGCGTGTACCGCCGCAGCCGTGCAGAGGCCCCCGCACGGGCCGAGGAGCTGCGCCACGCCGAGGAGGAAGGCGTGCAGTTCCTCTTCCTGCACAACCCGGTGGAGGTGCTCACCGACGAGGCCGGCCTGGTGAGGGGGCTCCGCGTGGAACGCATGGAGCTGGGCGAGCCTGACGAGCGCGGCAGGCGCCGGCCCACGTCGACCGGCGAGATCAGCGACATCGTCTGCGACACGGTCGTGGTCGCGCTGGGCACCAATCCCAACCCGATCCTCACCCGCAACACTGCCGGTTTGGCACTCGACGATCGCGGCTACGTGGCGGCCGACCCGGTGAGCCAGGCGACGAACCTGCCCGGGGTGTTCGCCGGTGGCGACATCGTCACCGGCGGTGCGACGGTGATCCTCGCGATGGGCGCGGGGCGACGAGCCGCCGCCGCGATGCTGGAGTACCTCGACTCCGGCACTGCCGCGCACTCCACCGTCGCCGAGCCGGCCGGGGGTCGGTTGTGCCCTCGTTGCCGTCGGCCCACCGAGAGCGACGGCGATGGCGACGAGGGTGTGTGCTGCGCGGGCAGCACCCTGTCGTGGCGTTGCACCGGTTGCTCGAAGCGCAGCGAGGGGTTCGCGTTCCCGTACGGCCGCTGCCCCGCTTGTGGCGGTGTGCTCGAGGTCATCGACGAGGCAATGCCAAGCGACACGGCACTCGACGACAGCGCAGTCGACGACACGGCACTCGACGGGGCCGCCCTCGAAGCCGTACGGCACGCATTCGAGATCGAGTTGGGTGGGCGCGACTTCTACACCGCCGCCGCTGCTCACACCACCGACCCGGCACTGCACGACATGTTCGGCCGCCTGGCGAAGATGGAGCACGAGCACATCGACACGCTCGTGCGCCGATACCACCTGGCACCGCCCGCCGGCGCCGAGGGGAACCTCCACCCCGGCGTCTTGCAGGCAGGCGGCGACGAGACCCCCGACGACCCGTTGGAACTGCTGCAGATGGCGATCACGCTCGAGCGTCGCGCCGAGCAGTTCTTTCGGGAACGCATCGACGAGGCGGCACCTGCAGCACAAGCCCTCTACCGCGAGCTGGCGGCGGAGGAAGGCGAGCACATCGCGCTGCTGGTGACGGAGCTGGCGGCGCTGCGCAGCAACCGCCGCGGCCTGCTCTGATGCGCAGCCCACTCGCGGGCGTGGCTCACCTGTTCGCGATCAGGTGAGCCAACTCGCCACCGCGGAATCGTCGCCAGGTGATCGCTTGCATCACACCCAGCACCACTGCGATCGAACCGACCACCACCAGCCCGGGCAGCCGGTGGCCCACGGCGCACAGGCCGGCGGCGACCGCGATGGCTGCGAAGCGCTCGCGAGCCACGCGATGCACGGCTCGATACTGGAAGGCCAACAGACCCCCCACGAAGAACGCGATCGACAGCGCGAGCAACCAGCGATCGTCGACGGTGAGATGCCCCTCGGGGTGCGGTACCAGGTGCTTCACCACGACGGCGTAGAGGATGAGGCCGAAGACGATCGGAACGTGGCCGAACGTGTACAGATCGCGAGCGAACACGCCGCGGCGCGCTCCCTGCAGCGAGCGCAGGAGGTGCTCGCCGACGATCGGTATGAACGCGAAGTAGGTCCACCACAGCATGCACGCGACGCTCACGGCCACGATGATGGCCAAGGCGGTGAGTCGGTCGAGACGGATCTCACTGGCCGCTGCGCCGGCGGCGACCAAGACCTCGCCGAGCGAGATGATGACGAACAGCGAGTGGCGTTCGGCGAAGTGCACCGGGTTGATCGCCCACTCGCCACTCGCCGCACGGAGGCCGCCGATGAAGTTGAGCAGCGCAGCGCCCACCCACAACGCCACGCGTGCGCGGTCGTGCACGAACGCACCGACGAGCACCACCACCGGCGCGACGGTGGCCAAGCTCGCGTAGCGGATGAACGCGGGCCGCAGCAACGGATCGACGAGGGACACGCTTCCCTGCATGCCCAACACCAGCAGCTGAACACCCATGTAGGCGGCAGCGAACCACACGCCGCTGCTGTCGAAGGCGTCGGGGATGCTGATGGTCATGATGAGCGTGACCGGGATGCAGCCGAGCACCAGCACTCGCGTGCGGGCGGTGCGCTGCAGATCGATGGCGCTGCCGGCCCACGTGAACTGCGACCACTGCCACCACACGAGCAGCGCGATGAGGAAGCCCTTGGCGGTGCCGGTACCCGTGGGGTGATGACTGATGAGCGATGCGATCTGGGTGACCGCGAACACGAAGACGAGATCGAGGAACAGCTCGAGGTTGGTGGCGTGGCGCTCGTCGGCTCCCGCTGTGGTTCCCGATGCGACGACCTCGCTCACACGGCGCCTCGCTGCTGGGCTGCGTTGGCGTGCGCCGGGAAACCTTCGTGCGAGCTCATCGCCAGGATGGTGGGTGTCATGCGCGCCAGCGCGGCGGCATCGGCCCTGGCGATGGCCGTGCGCTTCAGGAACGTCTCGGCCGTGATGCCGCTGCTGACATGAGCGAAGCCGCCGGTGGGCAAGCTGGCCGGGCAGCCGATGACGAAGTTGCCGGCACTGAACAACGTCTGCTGCCCGATGAGGATCTCGCCGGCGTTCACCAGGCGCGCCAGCAGTTCGGCCTCGGCAGCGGGAGCTACCGCGACCTGCAGGTGTTCGGGTGCCCAACGGTTGGCGACGTCGGCCGCCTCATCCAGGTCGCCCACGAGCACGCAACCACCGTTGCTTCCCAACGCCGCACGAGCCGCTTCGGCGCGAGCAGCGGGCAAGGTGGCGAGCTGCCGCTGCAACTCCACGTCGATCGCGTCGGCGAGCACGGCGCTGGGCGTGATGAGCAGCACCGCGCTGTCGGTGCCGTGCTCGGCTTCGTTCAACAAGTCGGCCGCCGCCCAGCGAGCATCTGCGCTGTC
>MTKZ01129399.1_pt1 | contig 10978 bp, 10 predicted proteins | sample 1042781 | NCBI WGS metagenome assembly MTKZ01 (sample SAMN06212207, study PRJNA360539) | anaerobic digester metagenome | biome: Wastewater treatment plant; material: sludge; isolation source: anaerobic digester fed with sludge from wastewater treatment plant | place: Denmark: WWTP Viborg ...
CTTTTTCTAACGCTCCTTCCAACCCGCATTAAGGCTTACTGCTTTTCTTGAATCAGCCGTGAGCCTCCTGACCGCATTCGCCGCTCTGGCACTCAGCGCGATGCCGTCATTCACCCAAGCCCAGACCATTATCTGCGGCAATGTCTCCGGCACCTGGACCCCTGCCGGCAACCCGTTTATTGTCGCGTGTGATTCGACGGTCCCTTCGGGTCAAAGCCTTACCATTCAGCCCGGCGTCATGGTCTGGATGGGATCGAATGTCACCCTCACAGTAAACGGCTCCATAGAAGCCTTGGGCACGCCCAGCCAGAGGATCACATTCCAGTCGCCGGTGAGCTCTCAGTATTGGGGCAACATTTACATCTATAACGCCTCTGGCACATGTCGCTTCAAATACTCGGACTTCTCGAATGCACAGTATGCGATCGCCATGAGAGCTACGGGAGGCAACCGGCGGATGTACACCGACATCTTAAACTGTTCCTTTAGCAACTGTATCCACGCGGGGGTTTATGCCGAAGCGGGTGGGATAGCAGGTTATAGCGGAGGCTACTATTATCAAGATGCCATAATCTTCCCTTCAATTACGCATTGCCTGTTCAAGAATACGGGAAACGGCTGCTGGGTGCTCGTCAAAGGACAGATTAATGGTCACAGTCAGGTTGGCTGGGGTTCCGCGTATGCTACAGCTGTCGGAAACATCTTTCAAGACCTGCTTGGAACAGCGTTCCTTATGCAGGCTGAGAGCTACGCCTCCGATTCAGGATCAACTTTCATACACAACAGTGTGGTCAATTGCTCGGGAGGGACTGATGCGGCTGACCCATGGAGTGCAGAAATCCGGGACAACATCTTCATGGGGAACACGCAGGCGGTGAAGGTTTCCGGTTCCTTGTCTCGCACGGTAACTTTCAATGACTTTTATGGGAACACCGTAAACTTCACCGGATATCCCGCGAACTACGGTCAGGTGGTTATTGCTAACCGCAATGGTACTCCGTGCGATCTCTTCTATAACATCTTCCAAGCTCCACAGTTCTTGGCAACGAACGACTTTCATCTGGCGGTTAGCTCGCCGTGCATTGACGCTGGGGTGCCAGATGCGGCCTTCAATGAGACTTGTTTTCCGCCTTCGCTCGGCAATACGTATGCAGATTTGGGCGCATACGGAGGCCCCTGGGCTTGTGGCTGGCTGGAGGCGCCGACAATCTTGATTCAACCGGTGGGGCAAAACTCTTGCCTGGGCCAGACAGCGGTGTTCTTCGTTTCGGCGGCTGGCGCCCAGCCTCTCGCTTATCAGTGGTATTTCAACGGTGTCAGCCTGCCGGGAAGAACCTCTACAAACCTTGTCCTGGCAAGCCTCCAGAAGAATCAGGCGGGGCAATACACCGTCGTTATCACAAACATGTTAGGTAGCGTAACCAGCGCATCCGCCCCACTGGTGGTTAACGATGCCTGCATAGACCTGCGGATGTATGCCGGGCTGAACATCGCCGGCCGGCAGGGTTCGTCCTACGTCCTGAGCTACACGACGAACTTAAACAACACAAACAGTTGGGTGCCGCTGGCGACGAATGTTATGGGCAGTTCAGGCTGGTTCTATCTCGACATGGACTCGCCGTTCTCGCCGCGGCGTTTCTACAAAGCCGTGCTTGAGCCCTAGGAGCCTGTTGAAGAACCCCCGATTTCCGGATTCGCAACCCAGACCGGCCGGAACAAATTGCTCGCCAGCTCCAGGATCCAGAAGCGCACTTGAACCGTTGCTCTGTCCGTCACGGCCGCCGTGAGCAGCAACCAGTAGTGTAACCAAGAGAAAAGAGCCCCGCGCAGGGCTGCTAACTGTTTTGGCGTCCCAAACCCGAAGAGTTTGCGCATCAGTTGAGATAGATTGTAAAACGCAGCCGCCAGTTTGAACCGCTTATTCAGGTTTTCCCATCCTCGCAAGGTCGTTCGCCTCATACCTCCGCAGTCCAGGATATGGGCAAAGCTGCGTTCAATGTGCATGCCGCGCCGCCGTAAAAGGTCTTTGCCGGATTGGCTTTTGACGCTGCGTCGTGCCGCTCGGACCGCTCGCTTCTGATCGGCTTCCAGCCGGTCCAGGCGGCGGTTGTTAATCGGGTCGGAGATCACCGTGCGGATATTCTCTCCCTGGAGCGCTTTCAATTCCCCCACCGCATAATAGCCTTTGTCGGACGTGACGCTTTTGAGCGTTAGCGTGTCCAGTTCCTCTCCCGAGGCCAGGTTGATGTTCTGTTGTGCTTCCAAAACGCGGGGGGCCATCCCCTGGTGATCGGCCTGATCGCCGGGATGCACTTGCGCTTGCACGATTGCGCCGGTGTCCAGATCCACCACCGCCTCCGGTTTGTAGATCATGTCGGTGGCGCCGTCTTTGGTCCGGCCAATCTTGGCGTCAGGATCATACGGGTTCTCCCATTCCTGGTTGCTGCCTTTGCCCGGCCGGTGGCGATCAAATTTGCGCACTGCCGCCGTGTCATCCGGATCAATCCCCTGCTCGGCGGCCAAGCCTTTGACATAGTCCCAGTATTGCTCCTCGGTATTGCGGTGGACCAAAGCTCGCAACGAAGCGTTGGCCTCGATAACTGAAGAATCAATCCCCAGGTTTTTGCCCCGCAAAAGTCCGTGCTCGCGCAAGGCTTCCAAGGTCAGGGTGAATATCCGCTGGTAAACCTCCAGCCCCAGCCGCTGGCGAATCACCGTGAAGCTGGAATGATCGGGCGTCTTCTCATCCAGTCCGTAATTCAGAAAAGCCCGGATGGACATCGAATCGGCACAGCGCGCCGCGATGGCACGTTCGCTCGGCAGGTCTTCAAAAAAGCCAACCATGATCATCTTGAGGTAAACCACCGGATCAATCCCCGGCCGGCCCACTCCACTCGTATCATAGGCCGGAGCGCACAACGCCCGGACCTTGGCGGCAAATCCAAAGCTTTCCAACGTTTCCTCCAGCTTGGCGTAGAACCCACTCTTGGCCGACGTGACCACTTGATCGGCGGCAATCCAGAACTCGGACTGCGCTGCCTTCTTCTTCGCGGCGAACATGATTGTCAGACAGCATCGTCAAGTATCTATTCAAAATAATGTGATATTTCAACAGGCTGCTAGAGGGGCCGCGCAAGTTCTTCCGTCTGCGAATGCCGTGAGACGCAGTTGGGAAGGGGGGCAACCCTTAAGTTTGCCCCTTTACGATCCACTGCACTTACAACAGTGAATGACCACAATTTCTCACCACTTTATTCTTGACGAGGCCGCGCGAAGGGAGTGAAACTGCCGATGAAGCTCCTGCCTTGGGGGGTGGGGGCTTCGAAAAGGGTCCGGAATCAGCCTGATTTCGGAGGCCAATGGGGATGGTCGGGCCGCCACCCCGCCAACAAGTCTGTCGAACATGTGGATCTGCAACCACGCGAGCCGAGCGGATGTTGGAGAGAAAGTCCGAAGGAATGATTTCTGTGCCTGCCCGCCAGCCGCAAGCGTCCGCGAGGCCACGTGTTTTACGGTCAAACGTAGAAAAGGACTGCACACCATGAACAGCTACCCGTTTATGTCACGGTGGACCAACGGCGTTCCGCGCCGGGCAACGCCTCTGAGTTTCGCCACCGCCTTGCTGGCAGCGGTTATGTTGCCCGTGGCGGCGTCTGCCGCATCGCCGCAAGCCCCGGCGCAAGGCACCCAAGTCCCCGTCATTGTGAACGTTTACTCCAACGCCAATGTGTCAACGCAGTACATTGCGGGCGCGATCGCCGAGGCGAACAAAATCCTGGGCCAGGCGAACATCCAGTTGGTGCCGGTGAAGATCAACGATCCAGTTACCAGCACCAACAACGGGGACGATGGCGACGGGAAGTTCACTTACCCCGAACGGGAAGGAGCCCGCACATTTGGCGGCAAGGAAGTGGCGGGGCTGCCGGGTGGCAGGGGGATGAAGATCTCGTTCGGCCAGCAGGTCAACGCGACCAATGCGAGCTGGATCGGAGTCGCGATACACCGCGACCCGACGATTATCGTGCAGCAGTATGGGAGCCCCAGCGACACCGGGCAGACCATCGCGCACGAGGCGGCGCATGTGTTCACGTTGAGCGTGACGCACATGATCACGACCAACATCAACTCGGATACGAATGGACACTCGCCGCCCATCGCGGGCCCGGCAGGCATTAAGAACCTGATGGCCGAGACGAACTCCCCCGGTGCCACCAACCTGACCGAGCTCCAGATTGAGGAGATGAACAAGGAGCTGACCAACTTCGGATTCAACGTGAAACAGTTTAAGGAATACTACCCGGCCGTGGCCGCCCTGGCGCAGTCGGGCGCGGCGCGGGATGATCATGGGGACGCGATTTCCACCGGGGGCCACGGCGGCGATGTGAAGGACATTCACGATCTGCAACGGATCTGGGCCGGCTCGGACCAGGACGTGAATACCATTGATGTCTCCCTGGGTGTGGGCGGCCTCATGCCGTCCGAGGGCCCGCTGGAGGCTTTGTACGCCCTGGGTCTGGACATTGACAACGATCTCGGCACCGGTGTCAGCTACGCCGGGCGGGCGGGGGTAGACCGGATTGTGCGAGTGCTGGTGTCACGGCCCATAGTGCCGGGGCCGCTGCTGGTGGAGGGCTTCGTGGAGGACCCGATTACGCATGAGGTCAGGCCGTTGCCGGGGCCGATCGAGTTGCGGACGGAGCATGTGTTCAACGACCGGGAAGGGCCCACTCTTCCCATCAGCACCACCCTCGCCTTCCAGGTGCCCAAGGACATGTTGGTGTTGGCGGCGCCGCAGGTGCCCGTTGTGGCTGCCGCGGGCATCATGGCGGAGTTCTTCGACACGGTGGAACTGGCGTTTGATCAAATGCTCTGGGCGCACCGGCCGGACCTGCGACTCTACGGGAGCGGTGTGCCTCGGGCCGGCGTGCCGTATCCGTTCACGCTCACGCGGATGTCGCCCAATCAGCCGGTGCAGCTTTATCTGGATGACACGCTGGTTTACAGCGGGACCTTGAGCCCCGCGGGCAGTTGTGCCGGCAGCTTCCTGCCGCCACTAGATTTGGGGAACGACAGCCTGCATTTCCTGACGGCATTGGATCAGACCGAATCCTTCGCGGGTAATATTACCAGTCCCAAGCCTGCGCTGTCTGTTTCCGCCCGGCACGCGGGGACGGGGGTCGAGGTGTCGTTCGCCAGCTTGTCAGGGGTGGATTACGTGGTGGAGCGAACCGAGTCGCTGGCCCCGTCTGGATGGGGGCTATGGACCAATGTGACCGGCACTGGCGAAACGATTGTGCTGTTGGATACCTTGGAGCCGGACGGCCGCTACTACCGAGTGGGGATGCAATCAGTGGACATGGGCATCACCCAAACTGCAATGCCCAACCCGGTGATGGTGGGACAGGAGCTGACCTATACGCTGGAAGTGTGGAGCATGGGCGGTCCGCCGGCTCGGAAGGTGCAGGTTTTCGATCCGCTGCCGGCGGGCGTGGAGTTCATTGAGGCTTATGTCGCGGGGCCGGCGTGGGGTACATGCGATTATTCTGATGGCATGTTGATCTGCGAGCTGCTGGACCCTCTGCTGCCCGGGCCGGCGGTGTCTGTGGTGATCCGCGTCAGACCGCAGGAACCGGGATTGCTGGAGAATACGGCTATTGTCGCCAACCCGGCTCCGGACCCGGTGGCCGGCAATGATTCGTCCACGGTGGTGACGACAGTCTTGGCTCCTTAGCCGGTTAGGTGGAGTACTAGCCAACCCTTCCACCTGCAGCTTGGAGCCTTCAGTCTCCAGCCTGCTCCCTGTCATACCCAAAGAGAAGTAGAAGAAATCAAAGAAGCCTGTTGAGGCGTCTCATAGCAGAAGTTGCTTCTTGCCCGCCCGCCTGCACTTGGCGCTGCGCGGGTGGGCGGGCCCTACGAGTCTTCAGTCAAGCAAAGCCGACTGCAAAGTCGGCGCTCCGGTGGCTGTGTAGAGATGCGCCAGATGCAAGTTGAGAAGTGGCAAAGGGCTTGTCAGGAGAAAGCGAAGTTGGCTGAATGGGGGTGATGGGTGCCGCCAAGCCATACCAGTTGTTTGCCGGAATGCTGTTCGTCCTCGCCGGCGGGGGTCTTGCCCTGACCGCAGCACCAGGGGCGGAGCGCACCGTGCCGGTCATCTACTGCACTGACTTGTTCCACCCGCATGGCGACCCGGATGATCATTTTGATCTGGCGACGCTCTACGCAATGCCGGAATTGGTCNNGGACATCAAAGGCATTGTGCTCGACCAGGGCCGGAAGCAGTTGGAACAGCCGGGGAGCATTCCGGTGTCGCAGATGAACCGCATCGCGGGGCGCAACGTGCCGGCGGTTGTCGGACTGGCGGACCCGTTGAAGAATCCGGACGACAAGGCGCTGCATCAGCCGGCGGAATTCCAGGGAGGGGTGGAGTTGATCCTGCGGACCTTGCGCGCCTCCGCCAGACCGGTCAGCATCGCGACGGCAGGCAGCGCGCGGGATGTGGTGGCCGCGTTCAACCGGGAGCCGGAGTTGTTCCGGACCAATGTGGCGATGGTGCTGGCGTTCATTGGCGAGGCGTCCGATCCCACATTCGTGGAGTGGAATGTCACACTCGATCCGCAGGCGTATGTCGGGCTGATGCGGTCGGGGCTGCCGATTTTTTGGGTGCCGTGCTTTGACGGGGGGCTCTGGCAGAACAAGGGGCACGCGTCGTTCTGGCGCGCCGGCCACCGGGCGTTGCTCGAAGAGGCGGCGCCGGAGGTGGTTCAGTATTTCATCTATGCGCTGGAGCGGGAGACCGCCGAGCCGCTGGCGTTCCTGTCGCGCCCGGTCGAGCCGGAGCGGCGGGCGCGGCTGTTCGCCGGGACGCGGAACCTTTGGTGCGGGCCCGTGCTGGGCGTGCTGTCGGAGCGGGAACTAGTTTCTGACGGCACGCGCTGCGCCTCAGTTCTGCCGCAGACCAAACGGAGCGCTGCAAGCGGGGGGCGCAAGCCCTTGTTCGGGTTTCGCGAGGTGGACATAACCGTGAGCGAAGCGGGGGTGGTCAGCTACGGCAGAGAGGGCGGCTCGCACAAGGTGCGGCGGTTTGAAGTGCGGGACCCGGACCACTATGAGGCCGGCATGGTCGAGGCCACTGCCGCGCTGCTTTCGACCTTGGGCAGGGCAAGGAATGCGCCCGGCCGGTAGAGCACCAGAATTGAAGAAATTGCTTCTTGCGCGCGCCCGGCTGTGCTGAGCACCGCGCGGCCCAGGGAGAATTGGTTCTGGGTCTCACCAAGCATGGGGCGACGGCAGGAGCAGGCGGGGCGGGGTGTCAACAGGTGATGTCACCGGCTGAAGCTGAGGTCTTCTGGCGGGAATATTCTGTTTGCCACCCGCACGCGTCTTTGCTAACTAATCTGCATTGGCATGCACAACCCGGTCCCAGACGGCGGTTCGTCCTCTGCGGCGCAAGGATCCGCGCCAACCGGCCTCGCTTCCGAGCTCTATCTCGTCGCCCGCAAGGGTATTCAACAAGGCCCCTTCACCCTCGATCACATCCGGCAGTCCGTCGCGTCGGGGGTTTTCGCCGCCTCCGATTTTGCGTGGACCCAGGGGATGCCCAACTGGCAGACGCTGAGCGAGGTGCTGGCCAGTCATCCTGCCCCGCCCGCGCCCGCCACGTCCCCGGGCCAAGCCGGGCCGCCGCTCTACTGCGCCCAGTGCGGGGAAAAGAACGGGCAAAACGATTACAGATGCGCTCGCTGCGGCGCGTTGCTGCATCCGGCGCCGCGCCCGGTTTCAACCGGCGGAGATCCTTTTCAGGCGCTGATACCCTATAAGAACGCGCAAGCTCTGTGGGCCTATTATCTCGGCGTCTTTTCCCTGATCCCTGTTTTGGGAGCCCCGCTGGCGTTGGCGGCGCTGGTCCTGGGTATTCGAGGGCTGGCCCATTTCAAGTCGCATCCTGAAGCGGGCGGAAGGGCGCACGCCTTGACCGGGGTAATTATTGGCTCGGTAGTGCTTCTAGGACACGCGTTTCTCATTCTGCTGATGGTCATTCGAGCGAACTCATAAGAACATATGTATTGTCAAAAGTGCGGAACCCAAAATGATCCAAACGCCTGGAAATGCGCCAAGTGCGGCGAATCGCTCCAGGGAACCGGGGCCCAGGTCCCAACCCAAAACGTCCCCAACTACCTGGTCCAGTCAATCCTCGTGACCCTGCTTTGCTGTCTGCCATTCGGCATCGCGGCCATTGTGTATGCCGCGCAGGTAAACGGCAAAGCGCAGGCGGGCGACATCGCGGGGGCGATGGAATCCTCGCGCAAGGCTAAGATGTTTTGCTGGATCGCTTTCGGCCTTGGCCTCGCGGGAATGGTGGTTTATGCCATCGTCATGGCGCTTGGCCTGGCCGCTGGTGCCCATCGATAAGCCAGCACGCCGGCAGCTTCTGCGGTGGACAGCCGGCAGCCTTGGGCTGCTGGCCGCGGCCATTTGCCTCTTTAACTTCAACCCGGCAGGCCACAGGTTCTATCCTCCCTGCCCTTTTCACTGGCTGACGCACCTCTACTGTCCCGGGTGCGGTTCACTGCGCGCGCTGCACCATCTGTTGCATGGACGCTGGATGGCCGGGTTGGCCCAGAACCCGCTCATGGTGATCGCGCTGCCATTCCTGGCGGCACTCCTGGTTCGGCCCGCACTCGGAAGGCGAGCCTGGGTTTGCTGGACCGCTTTTGGCGTGCTCTGCGTTTACTGGATCCTGCGCAACCTGCCCGGCTGGCCCTTTTCTTTGCTCGCGCCCGGGTGAAGAAACCTGCCGGGGCAGTTAGCCCGACTGACAAGCGCAAGTGCCCCGGCCGGCCCAGCCGCTGCAGTTCTTCCCGGACCATTCGCCCGGCCTTCTGCACCCCCGTTTCCTGTCGGTCGGTTCTGTAATGGCGCGCCCCGGAAGTGTCAATAGTGGGCACCTCTTTAAGGTGGAGGAGCCGAGCGCGGACCGCACGGCNNGCGGACCGCACGGCGGTGCGGGGCCTTGCCCTCGGGAGCGTTATCGCGTGGAACCGCCTAAGCCGCGGGCGGTTAGGCGGAAGGGTGTTCTGAACGCACGTCGTCCAGGATCATCCTGGCAAACAGTTCATAGACGACATTGCGATAGTTGGCAAACACACACTCCCGGACAGGCCGGCCTTCTTTAAAGCCTTCCTGGTGGATGACCCGGAAGCTGCCCACGCGCAAGCGCCGATAGCCGGTCAGATCGTCAACCAGTTCCTCGATGTCGCCGCGGTCAGTTTCCAAGCCGCAGAGCCCGGCGCGGAGCTTCCTCTTGGAATCGGGTGCGAGTGAAGCCAGGAAGTCCTTGAACTGGCCGGCAAGCAAGACCTCAGCCTTCTTCATCCCTGAGAGGGGTCAACTTGAGCTTGCCAGCCTTGTGGGCTCTGATCTGGGCCATCAACCGGCGGTCCTTTTGCAGTTCCATCGTTTCCAGGATAGATTCCATGACTGATCTGGACACGNNAGATGCCCATTGCTTCGGTTTCCCGAACGGCTTTGGGCGTGGACCGGGTCAACTCGGTGATGGTCAAATCAGCATTTCTCACGCAAAGAATGCTGAGCCAAAGCCGGTTCCATATCAATTTCCTGCCCCCTACGCATGGACACGCTGTCAATGACTTGGCCATTGCGCGCCCGCACGTACTGGGCGCTGCTCGGGTGAGGGAGAATTGGTTCTTGGTCTCACCATGCATGGGGCGATGGTGTGAGCGGGCGGGGCGGGGTGTCAGTATCCTCTCCTGGCTGATGGCACGTTCGATCACCAACGCATCATCCACGCAACTCTGCCCGGTCTCCCCGGCGCGCACCGCATCATGCCCGCGCGAGCGCAGCAGCCCCGTGAGATCCGACCGCAGGCACTGGTCCAGGCGAAGCCGCACGGTCCCTCACGCCGGGGCCAGGGCGCATCTTAACACCGTCCTTACGTGCGTGCTGCAAGGTGCGGATTCCTCAGCCGCATCTGTGCAGTTGCACGGCCTGTTCCCCCTCACCCTACCCTCTCCCCCGGGGAGAGGGAACTGCTCTGGGCTGGTCGCGATCTATCACTGGACGGTGAGCCTTTTCCAGCGCGGGCACCAATGCCCCCTCCCCGAGGGAGAGGGCTGGGGTGGGGGAGGCGCACACACGGCAGAGGAATCCGGAAGATTCCGCAAGCAACAAGGACCGTATCAAGATGCGCCGCAGCAGCCCTATGACGGACGCGGCCCTGCGCACCGACGGCCTGCCGGAAGGCCAGCCGCAAATGGGGCTGACGGCGTTTCCAGCGGGCCAGGATGTGTGAGCCCCTGGAATGGACTGGCTTGCGCGCGCGCCCGGCTTCACCGGCTTCGGAGCGTGAAGGGGGAATTAGACTCACGCCGTTTCCAACGGGTCAGGACCTCTGAGCCTGCTTCTCCCAGCGCGTCGGCTCGTGGTCAGGGAGGCGGCCATTCCAGCTATGCAACGGCGCAAGCTGTGACCGGCCCGCCGGCTCACCGGCNNCGTTCCTGGCCGCGGCCAGGAGCCGGCCCCGTTTGAGATTGTTCCACGCGTCGCTGGCGCTGAGGGCGATGAATTGCAGCACGCTCGGGTCGCGGTAGCAGTCAATCATGCAGCGCGTGCAGCCGTCGCGGATGAGCTTCGAGCGGTCGAAGTCGTAGATGCGGCATATGGGTGTTTCCCAGAAGTGGCAGCGGTAGAGGTTCAGGTGCCAGTCCAGGTAGAAGTATTTGCAGCCGCCCAGGCAGCCGAACTTCTCGGGCTCGCCGCGCAGGTGCCGCTGCATTTGGGTGAGGGATTCCCGGGGATTGACCACCGGGAAGCCGGTGCGGCGCTTCATGCGTTTGATGCGCTCGAAGACCTCGATCAGTTCTTCCGGCTGGTAGCTGACGAGGCGGGACCCGCTGAAACTCAGGTAGCTCGAAGCCAGGCTGCTGAGCGGGTAGCTGAACGTGCAGCTCTTGAACCC